>CEVN01001219.1_pt1 | contig 21531 bp, 12 predicted proteins | sample 427041 | NCBI WGS metagenome assembly CEVN01 (sample SAMEA2623463, study PRJEB7988) | marine metagenome | biome: marine biome (ENVO:00000447); feature: surface water layer (ENVO:00002042); material: "saline water (ENVO:00002010), including plankton (ENVO:xxxxxxxx)" | depth 5 m
CTGTTCTCTAAATCATCACAATCGTCAAATTCAACTAAATCTGGCGTAGTAACGGGTCGTTGGACAATCTTTTTCCAGTCCATAGGAATGTCAATGTCAGGTATCTCAACTTCCTCTTCCAAAGCTCCCAAACAACCGGCGGTAAAAAATAGTGAAACCATCAGCATAGCCATGATTTTCTTCTGTTGCATAGTGTAGAAACATATTCAATTTGGTTATCAACTAATTGGTTAGATGCTTTAGTTAGTTTATGATTGAAATATGGATAAGTTTATTTTTTTACATAGTCTATATACGCCACGGTCATAAATAAACTCCATTCAAATCCTAAACAAACCTATTATTAGTTAGGGAGGCGTGGTCAATTGGTGAAAGAAGGTATCTTGATAGCGGTTGAAGGCTTGGATGGTAGTGGCAAATCTACTCAAGCAAAGCTACTGCTGAATTGGATTCGTGCCCTAGGTTTGCCTGTTCACCACACAGAATGGAATTCAAGCCCATTTATCAGGGCTGCAACCAAGGAAGGTAAAGATAGGAAGAGATTGAAACCAATGACCTTCCATCTAATACATGCTGCTGATTTTGCCGATAGATGGGCCCAACAGATTGAGCCGATGTTAGAAATTGGTGGTATTGTCATATGTGATAGATACAAGTTTACTGCAATGGCTAGAGATGGAGCGAGGGGTGTTTCAAACGATATAATCGAACAAAACTACTCCTTTGCTCCAGAGCCTGACCTCACGATATTTTTTGACATCCCGCCAGAAATTGGCTATCAGAGAATAATATCTGGACGACCATCGCTTAAGTGGTATGAAGCGGGTTTGGATATGGGGTGGACTCATGACCCATTTGAATCATATAAAATTCTTCAAGGTAAGATAAAATCGATTTATGACGGATTGGTATCTGAGGGAAGAATTGAAAGAATTGATGCCAATGGTAGCGTAGCTGAAATTCAAGCCAGAGTTAGAAAATTAATTAGCAACAAACTCGATTTCACTAATATCGATACAATAGATGAAACTGACCGGATGGCGGAAAACATTCGGTCTTCATCATTTGACTGGATGCAATTTCATGAGGACGGTGAGTAAATGGGCAGCAGTGGTAAATTGATCGTAATTGAGGGGCCAGACCATGTGGGCCGGTCACTACATGCTCGCCTTTTAGCAGAGCGATTAGAAGCCCATGGGGTAGCAGTCTCAACTATTGGCTTAGCACGTTCGCAGCTTCTAGGCGAGCTTATCAAATCCCATTCAAATGAATTACATCAATTGAATTGGCGCACTAGATCTTTGCTCTATGCAACCGACCTTAATGACCAAATAATTCATGAATTAGAAACACTATTAGAAGCTGGCTTCGTTGTGATTGCAGATAGATATACACTTACGCCGATAATTAGAGAAAAGATAAGAGGTGGTAATACTCGTTGGATAGAGGGGCTATACAATCAGGCTCCAATGCCCGATTTGACAATTGTACTTCATGCAGGGGGAAGGCGTCTACTAAATCGAATAATTCACAGTAATGATTTGGCATCATTGAATGGGTTTGAGGCGGGCATGGATTTGAATATCTCGCCATCGGTTACGAAATCCTTCCTAGAATATCAAAAACTGCTGAAAGCAGCCTTTGCTGAATACGCCGAAGAGATGAACATGCCAATAATCCCAACAAAACAATCTGTTGAGCAAGTCCACAAAGAAATTTGGAGTCATGTAAAACCAATCGTGGCAGATGTACTTCAGGTTTTCAAATAGTAATTGAATTTGCCAAGTCTGCCAAAGGGATTCTTATTCTAGGTATTAGAAAATCCACAGTATGTCTCGTTGTTTTCGGGGGATAAAGGCGGTGGCTTTGGGCCCAAAGCAACACATCTTGCTTTGTAACATTAGAAAAATCGCTCCAGGGCCATAGCTCTAGTTTGATATTATCATTGTTTAGATATTCAACTTCTATAACTGGAATGAGGTTAAGATTTAATTCGATGCTTGCTCGATATTTATGATGCCCATCAAGTATTGTTTTAGTAGTCTTATCAATTAAAATAGGTTTGTGAAAAAACCCTTGTTTTACCAGCTTTTCCCGCATCTCTTGCAAACGAGTCGGGATAGTTTCCTCATGGGGCAGCAAGATGTCGATGTTAATTAATGACCACTCCATATCTCCGTTTGAGAAAAGTTCGCTATTATTTATTGGGGGCAAGTTGCTCATCATATAAGCATCAATTCCCATATTCCTACAGAGCCAGAGTCCTCATTGGCTACTAATAACAACGGAGTCCCTGTTGGGGAAACATCCGCTGAAACAAATTCCATATCCTCGGGGTTTGAAGAGCCGTCCACTTGAATCCATTGTTGGAAGGTGGGATTATTGGGGTCTGTAATGTCATAAATCATAACCCCGAAACTTCTCTCCATTGATACAAAGAGGTACTGTCTTCCATCAATTTCTCCAACCTTAACCCCTTCAGGTTCAATCCCTTTATTATCATCCCTAGTATTCATCTCATCGACAAGGTGTTGGCCGTTATTGGTTGAATATTGAGAGAAGTCATGTCCACTATCCCATACCATTTCCAAATCTGTTGTCCAAATGGAGAACGACCTTGCCCCTACTCCGCAGATATAATCTAAATCGCCATCACCATCATGGTCGCCGCAATTATTTGGTACGTTCAGCCTTCCTAACTGGTTCATTTGTTGCATGTTAGCAAAATCCGGAAACCGCATTGGATCGAGGTTTGTTGAAGCAATTCGTATTTCTTCATTTAGGCCGATTTCTAAAATTCCTGATGAACTATTGAAATATCGGTAATCGCGGAGGTCTCCCTCATTTCCAGTTATCAAGTAAGTCACCCCATTAACTGTGTAAGAGGTTATTCCATCCGGCATATACATCGACATAACTGGCCAAGGTTTTGGATTGTAAGCATCTTCATCGCTAGCATCGAGTGGATGTAATCTAATATTTACGAATCCCATCGGGATATTGGTTTCAGTAGGCCCGGAATCGGTCATGATTGCTAATTTTAGTTCCCCGATAGGATTGAATTGCCAAGTTTCGGCATCCTCAAGGATATTGAGTAAATCAATCGGCCCGCCGTTATTGTCAAGCTCACACAAGTTAGCAATAGCAATTGTTGCAACATAAACTTCCAATGAGCCGTCATCAGTATATGCTATCTTGCCCTGATTATTTGGACAATCAATTGAAACATCTACTCCTTCTAAATCTTCTAGATTTGCTGGGGTTTCGTGAGTTGAGAGTATCTGCCCTGAAAAATCCCTAATCTCAACCATATCGGAAGAATCATGAATGATTATCAACTGCTGATTGCCAATATAATCTAAACCTGAAATATCATCGGTCTGAGTTGGTATAGTTGAAAAAGATGTAGTGCTGAATTGTTGGTTTGTTTTATTCAACCAATCGGATGATATTGCATATAGATGTAAATCATTGTCTGTTTGACTACCTGCTACTAGGAAACCAAATTCGTTTGATTGCCATGCCGTATCTCGATCTGTGTCTGGAATGAATGTTAATGATTCTAGTCCTTGTCCATCATCGTTATCAACTGGTAAATCACTCAGGAAGACGATTGAATGTGTTTCGAAAGTAGTTGAATAACTGAGAATCTCGACTTGAGTGGTCGATTCGTCTGCAGCATAAATTATTCCGGCTTCATCACACGTAACTGCTTCATAGTCAGTACCAGTGGTGTAACTATCGACCGGAGTCCCTTGTTCATCAATCATATGTATTGACCCACTATCATCGGCTATCAGATACGCAGAGTACGCTGCACAATAATTTAGACCGCTCCCCTCTCCTGAACCAAGTAAAGTGCCGAGTGAGGTGAACGTAAGTGGTCCATCGTTAACAACAGAGTTCAAACTATTATCAATTGATAACATGTAAGGAGTGTTAGAAATTGTTTGAAACAACCCAGAGACGCTATTACCTACTATGGTTAGTGCTTCGGGCTTATCGCCATATCTATCGCCAAGTTCAACAAATGGCGATTTCAAAACCGGTTTCAGTCCTTGGCTTGCAGCCGTTGGGCCTGCTTCACCACCAACATAAGCAGAGTTTGGACTGGCAGGTGAGAGAGCGGTAATGCCAAAAATGTTGGAAGAATCTACCAATCGCCCCCATGATGTATCAACGCTGAGTGCTGGGACGATTACGATATCAACAACATTACCAGCCGAGTCTTCCATCGTAACTGATTCGCCGCCGGATGAGATCTTAATCGGCAAGTGATGTGCTCCATTCTCGTCTACTGTAACGGCAAAATCCTGGTTACCATCATTGGTATCATCGGCGAACAGCAGTAAGTGGGAGTTCGCTTGGATTGACGAACCGGATGGGAAAGTGTATGATTTTGCTGGGTCATCATAGAATTTCCAACCTGTTAAATCAACCGCAGTGTCTGTAGGATTGAATAGTTCAATATAATCTGAGTCGGTTACGCCTCCTTGAAATGGATTTGGTGGCCCAACAGTCACCTTACTTGCTATCTCATTGATGACAATTTGATTGTTCACTAACGTCGATGATGGATCAGTGACTGGTTCATCAACTTCTACATCGTTTAACTCATTCATTGACATCGCTTCTAAGACACCTGCTTCGGTGACAGAAGACTCCAGTTCGAGTAGGTTGGTGGCTGACGAGATATCAATTCTGAATACCCACTTACTAGCCTCGGGGCCTGTAAGTGAGTCTCGTTCAATAACCAGCAATTCATCTTGATTGATGGCAACCATAGAGGTTACTTTATCCATTTTTCCACCCGCAGAATAGGCTCCGTCTGTTAATTCAACTGGGTAGAGGTATTGCCCTGTTAATTCCATAATCGAGAGATCTATTTCCAACAGTCTAATCCACCGCTCGGTAGTACCGGGCGTGCTCAATGATGTCTGCGTCATGGCAAAAGCAGTTGATCCATGGCAAGCAACCGCTTCAAAGCCCTTATTCGACTCAATTTCTGCAATGGCTTCCGGAAGTATTGCTATATCCTTGTCACTCGCTTGGGCTATGGTTAAATTTTCTGGCACTAATCTTGCTAGACGATTACCGTCACCACCAAAAATTTGTAGTGATGGGATGCTTTCATCCCCAAGCAAAAATACGTTCAAGTCATCGACATTACAAACGGTTAGATCTTCAAAATCACCTTCTTCATTCAAGGTGACTAACGGTTCAGCGTCGATTGAAATTTGTTGGTTTATGGCGTCATATCTCATGATTGAAATTTCTGAACTACTATCGGATAGTAACGCGTAAACTTCCTGTTGTTGCTCATCTGTTCCGAGAAACAGGAGTCCTGAGGTATCTGTAACTGGAGAGTCTGCCCAAATCATTGGGTTATGGATGGCTGCACCGGATGAGTGTGGCTTAAATCCAAGTGGCATTATTCTGGTAAATTCGCCGTTGATTACATCGAGTTCAGCAACGGCATTAGCTTCCTGTATTGCAACCCAGGCCATAGTTGAATCTGGTGAAACAGTAATATATTCTGGTTCAAAATCTACGCTTAAGTTTGCACTAGGTCCAAAAACCCGAATCCCCAGCGCAGCTAACTCCTCCCTTTGACTTTCGAATTGGTGGAAATATGCATGCTTAACATCATCTTGATTTAATTCATCCAATGGCCCACTGACGTCTATGATAGTCACACTACCTTCTGGGTCTGCCTTGTAATCTGCTGATGGTTGCCCTTCATTGGCAACTAAAATTGTGTTACCATCAGGAGTGAAGGTAATCATATCTGGTTGATATCCGGCGTTAACAATTGCTAGAGCTTCGCCTGAGGTGTCAATGAAATAAACCAAACCAATCATTGGTTCATCCTTGATGATTGGATATTGGATGCCGCTAATTATCTCATATTCGGTTCTCTCTTTATGAACCGCAATCGCAAGTGTACCGTCAGAATGTCTAATATCGATGCTGTTTGGCTCGCCTATTCTGGAAAGGTCAACTCTATCTTCTAGGACTGGAAAGCTTGGATTGCTCATATTTACAATATCGATTGATTTTTCCAGTACGTTTACCAAAAATAATCGTTGAGTTACGGGATCGTAAGCTGGTATTTCCAGCGTACCAAAGGTTCCTGCATCATGGTCATACATACCGAGAAGGCGTGCAGATAAGGTTTGAGCCTGCGCTGGAGAGCCATAGTTGATTGTTAGCCCATTGCAAATTTCTGAGTTGTACACCATATCCGTTCTTTCAAAAGCCGTGGTGGAAGTGCATCCTTGTCCGGCAAGAATTAACGAACGGTCGTCTGAGCATGTCAAAATGGCTTCACCGTTAGCTAGCAACGCAATTTTACATCCTGAATCCAGATTGATAAGCCGCTCACCAACTGGATAATACTCAATAGTAACTGATTTGTCATCGCATTTAAGTTTCAAATCTTGGTTATTGGTAATTTCATAATCACAGTTTTGAATGTATCCTGCATCAACTGTTAACATAACCGAAAGAGGTACACCATTAGCCCCAACACAAGTGAGTTGGGAATTATTTGCATCTAATACACACTCTCTCATTTGAAAATCTGGTAACGGAGTGTATACTGTCTCTATTTCGTTTTCATTAGATACGCACCCCGTCAAAAACATAGTACACAAAATTGCTACAATAAAAATTGCTTTCCGCTTCATAATTTCACCTCACGTCAAACCTCTTACCTCGTTATTCATCAGTACAGTATATTCTGTATGCTCGATGTGAATTCTAACGTAACAAATTGGGAATTCGTCTCCTGTTCCGCAAATATCTATTCCATCTTCCATCAGCAAAATGCTTTCACCAAAAGTCCAAACGGTATCTTCTGTCTCTTGGATTATCATGCATCCAGTGCCCATGGAACCAGGTCCTGCCTCAGGATTGATGTCTTGGCCAGACATCATACCATTTGTCCGGCTTGCCGTTGGTGTCTGATCTTGTTGAAAATTAACTGAACCATCTGGAACTGCGGCATATGATTCCGTTGAGGAAAGGGCGGGCCAGGAGATATTTTGGTGAACTTCTCCTTGTGGATTTATCAGCGAAACCATTTCACCTTCTGATTTGAGTTTGAAATTCATGTGTAATGGCCCTTCCTCTGGTTCATCATCGCCCCAAACAATAAGGTAGCCTCCGGCTGGAATGCTAGTGCCTGCGGGGAATGTGTAACCTTCTTTCCCACCTGCGACATACTCTTCGAACGCATCAGTCATCTTCCAGTCAGACAAATCCATTGCCTCTGCACCTGGATTGTAAAGTTCCAGCCAATCATCATAATCGCCGTTTTCGTCTTGTAATCCCGCATCATTCGATGCGACGATTTCGTTAATTCTCACATTCGGGCTGCCTGAACCTGTGTTCTCGACTTCTACTAGAGTTGGCGGTAAGCATGTTTCGTTGAGTGGATTGTTGAATTGTGTTCCATCAGAATTTACCACCTCGACTGTTATTGTAAGATTCGCCCATTCTAATGATGTTGCCATGTTGGATTCAAACTCCAAGTTTAACAATGCATCTTGTTTGTTGAAACCTACTTTTTGGGGTGAATCATAATCATGAACTATCATGTATCCTTGGATTTCATACCTAGTTTCCTTATCATCACTAGAGGTACACCCGGCTAAGGCAAAGCTTAGCATCATAAAAATCATCAAAAACGCTTTACTGTGATTCATTGTTATCCCTCTTGGTTTTCATCTTCTTCGTTAGACGTTGCTTCATTTGAATTATTCGGTGCTTCATTAGAAGTTTCCGATTCGTTACTGGTATGAATATTTAGTATGTCCATGGATTCATTGAAAATACTCTCTGGTAATGGAACAAAGCCTACTTCTGAAATAATCTCTTGTCCTCGTGAACTGTAACCAAATTCCAGGAAAGGTAGAACCTTGGCCCAAGATGAATTATCAATGTTGAGATATATTTCTCTTGCGAGAGGAAAATAGGTTTGATTCTTAATTGACGAAATAGTTGGCTGTATAACATCTTCAATACCATCTGTTGCACTGTGGGTTAAGTTGGCAGATATTGGCACAGAATGGAGTACGGATTGGTGTGCTTCGTAGTAAGAGTAACCGAAAAAGCCTATTGCAGCGCCATCTTGTGAAACTCCGTTAACAATTACGTTGTCGTTTGCGCTGTTTTGATAACCGTTACCGCGTTGAGATGCAAAGGCTTCAACTGGGTAATCTCTTTCCCCCGCAAAACACTTGGTACAGAATACCATTTCGCCGAAGTATTCGTATGTGCCAGATTGTAAATCTGGGCCCCATAGTGATATTTCTTGGTCCAAACAATCACTGGTATCGCCCAAATCTTTCCACTCACGAACTCCATCATCATCGTTATTGGGGGTCACGCTAGATAGATCCAGTCCCCCAAATTGTGAATAAACTAAATCGGTTTCACTCCAATCTGAATAAATCCAACGTAATTGTGCAACACTGAGGCCGCCAATTGATTGTATACAACGATCAGCATCGCCTCCACGGGCAACAATGAGAGTTACCCCGTCCATGGCAATTGGCATTTGAGTGAGCACGATATCACTCGGTTTGCAAGAAAAATACCTGGTGCCAGATTCGAGAGTTGCCTCAATTGGTTTGAATGTTCGACTCATTGAACCAATATCGACATGGTCATTAGAAGTTGAACATACTGCAGAAGCCCCTACTCCCGAGCCGCCGCTAGCAACTGAGACTTGGATAGAACCGATTTCTTCCCTAAAGCCTTCTGCCCATCCAGTTGCTAGCGGATAAACTGTTGAAGACCCGGCAATCCTTATGTTGCCACTAGATTGTTCAATTTGAGTACTTCCATCAGTTACTGAATAATCTCCGTTAGAGTCTTGCTTGCCTTCATCGTTGGAAATACACCCTGATAGCATGGTAAAAACAAGTAGTGCCATTATAGTGAAGCAGCGAAAATAATACTTCTCCATAGTTAAGGTATAATGGACATGTAGATTCATGCCCCGCCTATAGAATATTTATCGCTATATAGTGCTAAGTATCAAAATATAGTTTCCATGCATGTTGATAGTATAACTGTGACCGTTAGTCATGGATACCTAAAATATAGGAGTGACTAAAATGAAAATAAACGAAAGAGAAAAATTTGAAAAAGCGGTAAGTCCAGTAATTGCAACCATTTTGATGGTTGCTATAACGGTAGTACTTTCTGGCGTACTTTACGTATGGGCTGCAAACCTAGCAGAAACAAACACAGATGGTGAGTTGAATCTATACAACTTCAGTGTAAGGGATGCCCCTGGTAGCCCTTCAAGCGGCGCAACTGACGATTTAGTAATCGTAACTATGGATATTGGTGAGGAGATCGGTTGGGCTACATTAACTGTTAAACTGTCTATTGACGGTGCGGCATCAAGTACCTGTGCAAATCCTGGTTCAACCACCGGGGTTTGTATAGTAACCGAAACCAGTGCAAATGATGGTGGTTGGCAAGTTGGAGAATCTGTCACAATATCAGAAAATTCAGTTGATCTTTGTAACAGCGCAACCTGTGAGATTACCGTTACCATTCTTGATAGTAGAGAAGGAACAACTCTAGACACCTCAACCACAACCTCTGAAGGTGACTCAGCTGCTAGCAGCGGTGGCTCTACAAACGGTGGCAACACTGGTGGCAACACTGGCGGCTCTACTGGAGCACCTGCTTGTACTGCAAATGAGGTTTCAGTAACTGAAGCCCATGCTGACGGCGATAGCGCTATTGATCCATCCACAGGCGTTTTCTTTGATGACGATTACATCGAATTATACAATAGTGGTGCAACATGCTCCATGGATGGAGTTTTGATGTACGATTCTTCTGGAATGGAGAATGATGGTACTACTTTTGCAATAGATCTTGCTAGCGGATACACTTTGTTCCAGAAGAATGACAACGCAGTAAAAGATGGTACTGACGGATTATTTGGTTTCGGGCTAGGTAAGGGCGGAGATTCTGTCAGCCTTGATTTTGATGCTGATGGCACTCCTGAGCAGACATTTGTTCTACCATCATACTCCGACAACGGTGCTGCTGAACTCTGTAATGGAGTAATTCAACCGACTGGCCCAGGTGCAGAAACCCCAGGTGCGGCTAACAACTGTCATGCAACTGTCGCAATTACCGAGATTGCTAACAAAGGAAGTTCTGGAATTTGTTTGTTCAACGATGATGGTTCAATGGACGGTACCGCAGACTGGGTGGAAATCTGGAATTATGGTGCAACAGATGTTGATCTAAGTGGATTTATTCTTCATGATGACAAAGGTGCGGGTGATTCAAAGGCATTTGGCCTATCAGGAACTATTGCTGCAGGCGACTATATGTTGTTGTGTAATGACGACTCTGCACAAGGTGCGCTACAATTTGCCTTTGGAATAGGTGGCGATGATACTGTAACCTTGACTGATGGAACCAATGAAATCTGGACTTCTGGAGCTCTCCCTGAGGCTGATTGTGAAGCAGATGCTGCATGTAATCCTGATGATGTCTATGCTATGGATGGTAAAGGCGCTTGGTCTTATGTACCTGGTGCAGAGACCCCTGGTGCAGAGAACTGATACAAAATAAATCATATTTTGTCCCCAAAACTTGAGATTATGCTCGGGGGTTTCGGCCCCCGAGTATACTCATTTTACCTATTATTGCTAAACAATGTTAAGAAGCAATGTTAGTGACTCTCGAATCGAGGAAATTCTGAATAGCATTGTATGCCCCTTCAACCCCATTATCGAAGATTATTGTTGGTGATTCAATGTTAGCCGATAATAGTGCAGCGTCTAAATCATCTACAGTGATTTTGCGCTTATTCAGCATTGCAACATTGGCATAGGCTTTGCTCGCTAGTACTGCATTAATCTCCTGCTCAACTTGCCCAGGTTCTGGAATGCACAAAGATGGAAGTCCTAACACACCAACTTCGCCGAGTAGTTGACTTCCCGCGGTTTGATAAATTAAATCACAACTAAGTAAATCATCAATAAAACCCTGATTGGAAATTGGGCAAGAAATGACATCTTCTGGTATTTCTTCTGGTTTGTGACCGTATAATTTTACTTTCAAACCGCGTTTTCTGGCATGATCGACTATTGCATCAAAATGACAAAGTACGCTTTTTCTCATGTAAGCAACAGCATGGGTGCCTTGTGGCTGCCATGCGCCAGGGAAAAACTGCGGCCTAAGCATAGGTCCAACAAGATGCACATCATCTTTTTTTGGCTCTAAATTAAAGCCCTTTGAAATAACGCTCAAAGCAGGCCTTGGGGTGAAGATTTTGCACAATAACCTTACTGGAAAAAGTCGTGCTCGTTGGCTTATTGACAACCTATCAGCAAGTTTTGTGTCAAGTGAGAAACGTTGGCTGTTGAAGGAAATTATTGGTTTATCGAGCTTTTTTGCTGCTCTGGCAAATGTCGGTTCAAAATCTGAGATTAAAGCATCGGGCTGATAATGTTGTAATTGCTTTATACAATCCTTGACTCTATTACGATGGCCTTTGATGAATTTAGCAGTGGCATAGGCAGTGCCAAAGTAAGATATTCCTCGTTTTCCCAGTACAAATCTTGGGGTTTCTAGATAAGTCACTGATTCAGCTCCGTAACGTTTCTCTAACAAATCTACAGCATCGCCACAAGTAAAGAATTGAATCTTGTGACCGGCTTCAATCAGCCGGTCTGCTAAGCCGATAGCACGGGTAGTATGTCCCCTGCCTTCACCTGCTAGAGCATAGGCGATATTCATACAATCACCTCTGCAGCACGCTCCATTTTTGCCTCTAATTCGTCGAATTCAAGACTAAATTCTGCTTCGAAAGATTGCTGGTTGCTGGCACTTTGTTTCGCTCTTTCTCTCAGTAGTGAAATTGTTGATATCTTAGGCGAATACTCCAAGATTTCCATGGTTCCATCCATCGCTTCTGCAATTGCAGTACAAGATTCTAGCCAATCTCCATCATTCCAATATTCCACGCCGTTTTTTACTTGGAATTCTGCTTTGTGAATATGCCCACATACAACTCCATCATAACCGAGTCTAGCAGCTTCTCGTGTTACAGTGTTAACGTAATTTTTGAATGTCTTGGAGTTTCTTTGCATCGCCCTTCTGGCAGCGGTTGCTAATGACCAATTGGGTAATTTCAGCAATCTCCTTATCCAAGCAATGGGACGATTTATTTTCATTAATAGCTGAACGCTAAAATGGCCTAAGTGGCATAGCCAGCGATGATTTTTGATAAATAAGTCAAATTCGTCGCCGTGTATTACCCAAAGATTTCGGCCATCTGCGGTAGTATGTTCAGCCTGTTTTATTATTTCTATACCGTGAATTTTTGTTGAGCACCAATCGCGAAATGCCTCATCATGATTGCCGGGTATGTAGTAAATCTTCGTGCCTTTATTGGCTTTTGAAATTAGATTTTGAATTATTAGATCTTCAGTTTCTGTCCAATGCCACTTCTTGCCTTTGCACCAGTGGTCAACAATGTCGCCAACAAGATAGATTTTCTCTGCGTCATTTGATTGTAAAAAGGCCAACAACTTATTGCTTTGAACGCCTTTAAGTCCAAGATGGCAATCTGAAATGAACAATGTTCGATAGTGTGTGACCTCTTGTAACAGAAATAGCGCCCCGATTGGGCTAGTCGAGGAGAATACTATATCTCACCCCATAGAAAGTAAATCGTAGTATATAAGATATATATCAACCAAATCTTCCTGAAATATACCTCGCAGTCAATTCTTTTGAGGGGTCACCAAAGATTTTCGAGGTCTTGTCAAACTCAACTAGTCTACCTAGGTACATGAAACCGGTATAGTCACTCACACGTTGAGCTTGACTCATAGAATGAGTAACAATTACCACTGTGAAATGTTTTTTCAGTTCTAAAATTAATTCTTCAATTTTTGCGGTAGCAATAGGATCTAATGCTGAACAAGGTTCGTCCATAAGAATCACTTCAGGTTCAACTGCAATTGTTCTAGCAATACAAAGTCGTTGTTGTTGTCCGCCAGATAGACTGGTTCCCAACTCGTGAAGTCGGTCGTTTACTTCGTCCCAAATTGCCGCCCGTCGCAACGACTCTTCGACTATTTTATCCAACTCCCTCCTACTTGGAGTGTAGTGAAGTCTAACGCCGTATGCGACGTTATCGTAAATTGATTTAGGGAATGGGTTTGGCTTTTGAAATACCATACCAACTCTTCGTCGGATAGTAACCAAATCTGCACCGCGCCCCATTATTTCCTCGCCGTCGAGTTCGATTGAACCATCCACTTTACAAATAGGGATTAGATCATTCATTCGGTTTAAACAACGCAATAAAGTAGACTTACCGCAACCTGAAGGACCGATTAAAGCTGTCACTGAGTTACGTTTGAATGGGATGGATACATTGTAAATCGCTTGGGCGTTACCATAGTGTAAATCCAAGTCCCGAATCCACATATGAGCATCGCCATCGATTTCTAAATCTCTGGTTGAATCTGGTATTTCTTCATGGATATCTGAATCATTGCTAATTTCATCCGGTAATGATGCTAAATATTCTTTGATGATTGTAGATTCCTCAAGATCTGCTTTGCCATCAACCTTAGACATTGAAGTTAAGATACCTCTGATTTGAGATTTTTTGGGCTGTTCCGAATCGCTAGAAAGCAGTTGTTTTAGTTGATCGAATAGTTGTTCCTCCTCGTCAGAAATTTCCCCGTCGGCCGCCATCAGCTCTTGCAGTGTCTCAAGTAAAGACTCGTGGGTATCACTAACCTCAGTCTCTTCAACGACTTCTTCATCTTCTGTTTTTTCTTGTTTTTTCGTCATGTGCTTGAATACCTCCTAAAGTGTGCACGGAGTAAAATTGCTGCTGAGTTAACAATAACTAAAGTACCTAACAACACGATTGAAGCACCAGCAGCTGCGACCTTAAAGCCTATTTTTGGCATATCTGTCCAGCGATATACTTGAACTGGTAATACGGTGTAAAATCCTCTATCATTAGAGTCTGGCCCGACATATTCTGCCGGATCTGCAGACATTGGGCCTCGGTCAGCCCATAATGGAATGTTTTGCAAGTGAGGCTCAATACCAGGGAACCAACTAGCAAATCCATCTAACGATGGAGTATACTGATATGATACGTAAAAGAATGCGTCTGGTTCAGTAAATACTGAAGCAACTGCACCAACTAGGATAAGAGGCGCTGCCTCTCCCATAATTCGTGACATGGCTAAAATGGTCCCAGTCATCATACCAGGCATTGCGTGTGGCAATACGTGGTCTTTAGTCACCTGCCATTTGGTACAGCCTAAACCAAATGCTGCATTTCGTAACGATGGTGGAACTGCCCTGAGTGCCTCTTGTGAAGAGATTACAATCGTAGGCATTGCCATCGTTGCCATTGTCATACCAGCGGTCATCACGGTTCCTCCTAACCCTAGACCAATTCCTCTATCAGTCAAAAAGAGGGCTAATCCAAATAACCCGAATACAATCGCTGGAACTCCAGCAAGGTTAGTAATGAGAGCTTGAATTCCTCTTCTGAACGAATTATTTGGCGCATACTCTTCTAGCCAAATTGCTGCGCCAATTGAAAGAGGAATAGCAAACAACATCGTGTATCCAACAACATAGACGCTACCCCAAAATGCCGCCCTTAAACCCGCTTTATACGGTTCTGAGGACGTGTAGTCTGACCATACAAATGGAATGTGAATATTCATTGGAATGGTAAACAATGCTATCACCATGACCACTAGTGCTGCGGTCATCCATCCGTCTCGCCCCTTGATTACTAATCCTAATCGATCTTCCTGAATCTTGTTGGTTCTAGTCAATTGTAGTGCTGCAATTACCAACTTTTTAGCCCCGACAAATGACATCAATAATAGAACCGCCCCTACAACCCATCCTTCGATTAAAATCCATGAAAGGGCAATATACCAGACGATTACGTTCAACACCAACACCCCGAAATCTACCAGCCCGTCTGCTAAAGGAACATTTTCATCAGGACGCATCTTAATAATATCTGAAATTGCAGTGATTAGGGCGATGAAGCTCATCAAGGATACCGCACCACCAATTGTGAATGAGAACGGGACCAATAATACTGGTTGGTTTTCATTAAATGTACTAATGAAAATTAACAATGCTCCGATGAAGATAAGTAACCTAATTAGAACACCAAATAATCTGCTTAATACTTCTGAAGAAAATGATAACCACGACCATGGTGTTTTCGTTCCAGTATCGAGTTCCTTTGAGCCTATTTTAATGAGTCCTGAACGTAGGGATAGCAGAACTCTATTTGGATATCTGACGACAAAAAACATCCCGATCAATCCCAGGTAAGCAAACATCGGCAGATAAGGGTCTCGTTCTTCATACATATCCAAGCCACTCTCAAGTCGATTTGAGGCTCCGCAATATTGCAGCCATGATAACTGGTCAAGATATCTGATTGTATCACACCATTCTTCGGAGTCCATTATTTGATTTGATACTAAAGTAGTGGCTTTATCGCAGTCAAAGTCTGCATATTGAGGGTCATTTTGTTTGTATGATTCTGAACATTTTATAGAATATAGGTCTGAAGTAATTTGCCAAACCACAGGTATTGAAGAAATATTGGTTTTAGAATAATTAAACAATTTTCCTGCAGAAATCCCTTGCCCTTGAACCAAGTTAGCAATACCGTCTCCGTCTATGTCTCTGTCTTTTACTTCATCATGAACTCCATCGCCATCTGCATCGTTTACTGATATCCATTCACCTATTGACATTGGTTGGCCGCCGAACTCATATCGGCCAACCTCTGGACAATATTTTGGATGGCCGATTATTGGATTTTCGTCATTATCGCCATCAATATCAAGATCACAAACATCGATTGTTCCATCATTATCCAAATCATCATCATCAATAAATCGGAATTGGAACCAATCTGCGGGAGAGCCGAGAGCAAAATCGCCGATCTCTCTGTATGAGGTTTCTAGAGCGTCATTAGCAGGACCTGATGTTTGAGAATAGGTAACAGTGTAATTCATTGTATGGTTGATATATAGCCAGTTTGTAGTTACCCCTCCTGACGGTTTTAGGGTTATATGTGAGTCTCTCTCAAAGTAATTCCATTCGCCTAAAAAGCCATTTGATAATGAAGGGGCAGCAATTCGGCTAGATGTGCTGAAATATGGGCCTGTTGGGTCATCCACTAGGTTGACATACACTACATCGTGGCCTGTATTAGAAATAGTTACTCGGAATTCAGTTGACCGGGTTTTGGTAAAAATTGATGGTTGGATTTCATAGCCATCATCGTTTTTGAATTCTCCTACTACTGCCTCACCAGTCAAACCTGCCGATAGGATGTATGCTGATGTTTCAGCCTTAGTACAGAATTCTGGGGTAAACGTTCCAATGAATTCTTGGGGCCGTAATATCTGTTCTGGAATTTGTTCCACATTTAGTGGGCGCCATTCTCTATCTGTTTGATTGTAAATCGAAGCAACTGTTATTTCTGAAAATTCGCCTATTCCAATTGCGCTTCTGTTGAGCCAAATATCCCCATCGCCGCGGAAAATTGGCGTTACTGGTGTATAATGTAGCCATAATTTACCATCTTTGAAAGCGTGCGGGTAATCATCTGAAAAGTCTAGTACGCTGTTCAAGAATTCGTCGCCCTCTGCGGAATCCCAGCGTAGGCCTTTCCATACCCATTGGCTTCCATCATCTGAATCGACCCAATAATCTCCCATCCCAGGAGTAGGTGCTTCTGGCCGCTTGAAGATGTTGATTCGCTCTTCTTCTCCGGTGCTGTATTCCTTAGTATCTTGACTAATTCCGGGCAATATATCCAGAACCTTCCATGGCTCAACAGGTTTGTAAGTATACTCTGCTAAGTCCTCATTACAAAGCGCCCGCTCTAAGTCAGTGTCTAGATCCCATACAGATTGCCCATCTATGCTGGTGAATATATCTGTATCATTTTCTATACCAGTGAAAGCACCGTTAGAGAGTATTGGACTTGGGTTGTAATTGTCTCGAGTTGCAACATAGTGAGTCTCTTCCCATTTTGCCTCTATAGTGATATTCGACCGATCAATGCGCAAGTCTGCATCAAAGTATTCAACTGTTGCATCGCTAGGTACTGACAAACCAGACGGTATTTGGTCGGTTCTGTACTCTACTGTATTACCAGAACTATCTGACCATCTTGTTATGCTGTATGCTTCCCAAGAAGGATTCCAACTTTCCGCTTTCCAAGAGAGTTGTGTTTGGGCAACTGGTTTACTGCCTTCTCTTATCCCATCAACTTCAATTTCTTGTTCAGGAACAAATGCCTCCTCTGTGATTTGTGTCAATAGAGTAACAAGAGCTAAACCGCAAACTAAAGCAATTGAAATAAACACGGATTTGCCAATTTTAGCGGTTGCATAACGGCGCTTTAGGGAGCGTTGTGGAAGCAGGGATGTGCCAAAAAGGCCATTGTAATCGCTCGGTCGTTCTTTCAATCGTATTCCTCCCTAAAACGAGTCATTATCTTGTGTCCGACCATGTTTAATGATAATGTAATGACGAATAGGTATAATCCTACTGCGAATAATGAATAATATGGTGTCGTACCAATCGGTAATTCGCCCCCGATTCGTTGAGCAATATATGCAGTCATTGTTTGAGCAGACCTAAACATGTTATCTGAGTAAACAGCTAATGTCCCCACAGACAATGTCACGGCCATCGTCTCACCTATTGCTCTTGATAAAGCGAGAATAATTGATGCCAATATACCAGAGAGAGCTGATGGAATTGTTACCCTTGCCGTTGTTTCGGTGGGTGTTGCACCTAGAGCATAAGACGCCTGTCTCAAATTGTCTGGCACCGCTCTCAAAGCATCTTCAGATAATGAAGCAATCAGGGGAGTAATCATTATTCCCACTACAATTGCTCCGTTTAGAGGATTGAATAGTTGGGGTTCTTGCGAAATCCACCCACGTTCAAGAAATGATGTGCCTATGTCAACCACTATTGGAGCGATGACTACGAAAGCAAAAAACCCGTAAACTACTGAGGGGATGCCTGCTAATAGTTCAAGGATCGGTTTGACAATGTTTGCAACTCTAGGGCTGGCATATTCTGACAAAAATATGGCTGTCCCAAGTCCTACGGGAATGGCTATAACCAATGCGCCTAATGCAACTTGCAAAGTTGTTTGCAGCAATGAATTTACCCCCATATGGAGGTTGGAATCTACAGTTACTAGGCCAACTGTTGTTATGTCTGTCTTCCACCATGTTTGCGTGAAAAATTCTCCTAGTGAACCATTGACTCGAGCAACTACATCCAAATACATCAACAGAATAGTTACTATCACTGCAATATTCATTGCTAGTCTACTATCTGAGTCAACGATTGCAAACTTGTTACTACCGGATTGATTCCTAGAGTCATTGATTACTTTGGTAAACATTAACACTGCTACGCAAAGCGCAATGGTATGCCCTATTTGAATGAAATAAAAGTTTGTGAATGAGATGATAAGTGAGAATATCCCTAGAGTTAAAGTGGAATAGGGTAACTTTCCATCTAATTTCCAGCCAAAAAATGTCAATATGAAGCTTAATGCAGAGACTAAAAGAATGATTGACAAACTAGGTGGAACTAACATAGACATGGTACTTATAGTTGCCAAAAATGCAAAATTTGTTCTTAATACTGGCACTATCAAGTCTATTCGTTCAACTGGGATATTAACTAACCAGCGAGGAGAAAAAATTGTTAGTCCTACGACAAGGATGGTGATTACTCCTAACAACAGACCAAAGTAATCTCTATCGGGAGTGTATGGGTTTGGATCGTAAGCATTGGGCAATCCATCACTGTCGATATCTTCGTCAATATTATTTGTTATACCATCGCCATCGATATCATTATCCAGAAGTTTACCTGCTCCGTCAACTTGCTCATTTGCTACACCATCATTATCGTAATCAAACGGCAAATCCTTGATGTCCAGCTCCCTCAAATTATCCAGTAAGTCTTGATGTGAATTATTACCGCCTGTTGTGAAATCGGAGGTAAAAATGTACGAAGTCACCTCGTTTGAAAAATTATATGATGCTGAACTAAAACGTGAAATTGATTCTCCTTGATAATCAAAAAATGAATACTGTTCAATGGTGAAACATCCGTTACTAGATTTCTCCACACCGCGGGTAACAAATTCATCCTCGAGTTGTTGGAGTATTGGTTGCCCTTCGTTATGGCATAACGTTACTTGATTGATATTTATTTCATCGTTCTTGTTGTATTCGGTGTTATTTTCATAATAAGGCAGCAGCACTTGATAATCTTCCATACTAAGTCTCGCACTATCATCACCAACCCAAACCGTCACCCACCATTCACGGGCAAGTTCAGGGTCTTGTTTGTGTAATATCAGAGCATTTTCATTATCTGCTATGTATTGTAATGGTATTTTTGGATACTCGTCATCCCAATGTTCCGGGTTTTGATCAAAGTATTCTGATAAATATGAACGATCTGAATCTAATCTTGGTCCAACGATTATTGTCCCATCAGCAAGTTGAAAAGCACTGCCTTCTCTATCGCTATCGTCTGTATAGGTTTCGCTACTAGGGTCCCAACCGTAGGTATCTATCATTGGGTCTGATAGAACGACCATGTGTTCCATATCCCAATCAACTATACAAAAAGAATCAAGCCACAAAGGATCAGATATTTTCCCATCATCATATATCGCAGCATCTTTGATACTTGCTTTCAAATCTTCATCCCAATCCTGAGGCGGGGTGAACGAATCGGCACCGCAAGCAAACCCTCGATAGAATTTCGAACCGGATTCAAATAATACGAATACAATACCGGCAGTGATCATTACCACGGTAGCAGCAAGGGCAAATAGGACAATTCCTGGAGCGCTTTCTTCTATCCTGCCTCGCCAACGCATGATTCATCCTCCAACATCCTGCGTTGTGTTGTGATGTCGTAATGCTATCGGACTCTTTTATGTTCCTAAATAAACTATATATTGCTATATAGTTGGGCCAAGTGGGAGGGGATTGCTCCCCTCCACACTTAGTTCGGAGGGTTTATGTTAGATATCACTCAGCTAAAGTCGCCTTCAGCGGAAATTCTGCGCCACATCTCTTGCCATGTTGCGTCATCTAGTGGAACGTATCCTACTTCAGAAATCTCAGCGGTTCCGTCTCCTGAGTAAGCCCAGGTTAGGAAAGCCGAAACTTCGTCCCAAACATCGTTGTTGACATTCATGAATAGTGGCCTAGATAGTGGTGCATATGATCCGTCTCTTACTGTGCCTGCATCTGGTATTACTGCAGTTTCGGTGGTGTCGCCCATACCATATACATGGTCGTTAGCAACGCCTGCGGCCGATAGAGTTGCTTGGTTTTCCGCATAGTATGCGAAGCCAAAGTAACCGATAGCAGTATCATCACCGTTTAGAGTGTTTACCAGTACATTGTCGTCAGAAGATTGAGTTCCTGCTCTGAATCCTTGGGATGCTTCGTCAAGTATTGACTCAAAGAAGTATTCGTAGGTGCCAGACGCTGCGTCTGGATAAGCAAGAACAATTTCTGCGTCTGGACAGTTTGCGTTTAGCTCAGACCACTTATGGGTGCTGTCATCGTTGTCTCCGTTTGGTGTTACCGATGACATGTCAAGGCCTGCTGTAGTCAATTCTGCTGCAGTTTCAGCAGAGAAGATCCAGCGCAGTTGCGCAACTGTAAGTCCACCCATTTGTTGAATACACATATCAGCTGCGCCGCCTTTCTTGGTAACCACGGACAAACCGTCAACAGCAACTACAAGTTGGGTTACAGTGATTGAAGTGTCACCAACTGCGCACTCAACTTGTCCGTTTGCGTCAACGCCATCTTGTGTCTCTGTGGCCTTCCAGTCCCTAGACATGTCTCCAATGTCTACTTGGGAGCCCTTTGCTGAGTTAGCACAAACTCTACCTGCACCTGAGGATGACCCACCGGATTCTACAGTGATTGTTGTATCGCCACAAATTTCGGTGTACGCTTCAGCCCAGGCTTCTGCAAGTGGTAGAACCGTTGAGGAACCTGCGATTGAGATGCTTTGTGCGCCGCTACAGAATGCGTCGTCAAAGATATCTGAATTGCCGCCTGCGGTCATTCCCTTCAAGTATGCATATCTGCTGAGGAACATCTGAGCTTCTTGGTTGTCGTTTAGGCTAACATATCCTACTTCTCCAACCTTGTCTTGGCCCATTTCAGTGAACAGTCCATACGCCATGAATGGTAGCGTGTTTTCAAGTGAAGCTGCATCGATTAGCAGATTCATAAACAGAGGTCTGGATAATGGGTTGTAAGAGCCGTCTCTAACTGTTGTTGCATCAGGAGCAACCATGTTACCTGCATCATTTTGAACTGGAGCAGCAGTTAGTGTTGCTAGGTTCTCTTGGTAGTAAGCGTAGCCAAAGTAACCGATTGC
>CEVN01033648.1_pt1 | contig 21400 bp, 20 predicted proteins | sample 427041 | NCBI WGS metagenome assembly CEVN01 (sample SAMEA2623463, study PRJEB7988) | marine metagenome | biome: marine biome (ENVO:00000447); feature: surface water layer (ENVO:00002042); material: "saline water (ENVO:00002010), including plankton (ENVO:xxxxxxxx)" | depth 5 m
TCTGGATTTAAAAACCTTTCAAAAATTAAATTAAATTTTATTGGATCGACATCAGTAATGGAAAGAGACCAAGCAACTAAAGACCCAGCTCCAGATCCTCTACCTGGTCCCACTGGAATGTCATTTTTTTTTGCCCAATTAATATAGTCAGCAACAATTAAGAAATAGCTTGAATATTTCATTTCAATAATTATTTTTAGTTCATGTTCTAATCGTTCTTTATATTTTTGATAATTATTATTAGATTCCAATTCTTCATTTTTAATTCCAAAAGATTTTGAAAATTTCATTTTTAATCCATTAAAAGTATGATTCTTTAATGTTTGATCAGCATTACCATCTTTGTCAGAACTTATGTTTGGCAAGATTGGTTTTGAAGGTTCGGTCTTAAAACTACATCTAAATGGAAAGTTATAGTTATTTTCTAATGCTTCTGGAAGGTCTGAAAATAATTTTGCCATTTCATCTGATGTTTTTAAATAATGATTGTCAGATAATTTAATTCTACTTGTATCACTCACATATGTTTTTTTACCTATGCACATCAATGCATCATGGGCTTCATGCATTGATTTGTCTAAATAATAAACTTCATTTGTAGCTATTATTGGTATTTTTAGTCTTTTTGATAAATCTAAATTATAAGACTCCATTGATTTTTCATTTTGATCGCCGTGTCTTTGTATTTCGATGTAAAAATTTTCTTTAAATTTTTCTTTTAGTTTTTTGTATATTTGATTAATTTCAGAAAATTTACCTTTGTTAAACAAATTTCCTATTAAACCATTTATTGAACCTGATAATACAATAACTCCATCTGAAGAGTTTAAAAGATCGTCAAGATTACAGTGGGGTTCTAAAAGACTAGAATTTTCTAAATATGATTTAGAAGACAATTCAACTATTTTTTTATAGCCCACTTTATTTTTTGCAATAAGTGGGATTAAACCGATATCATCATTAAATTTAAAATTGATTTGAGTGCCTATTATTGGCTGAGTGCCTATTTTAGATATGCTTTGAGAGAATTCAAGTGCGCCACATAGATTGGAAGTATCTGATATACCAATAGAAACAATTTTATTTGATTTACAATATTCTTTGAGTTTTTCTATTTTAACAGCACCTTCGCAAATTGAATACTGTGAATGTATTTTTAAATGATTAAAATTTTTCTTATTTAATTCTTCCATTAGTGACCGCTCGTATTTTACCACTAATTAATTGTATTTTACAATCAGCCATATTAGCAAAATATCTATTATGAGTTGCATAGATAATTAATCTATTTTTTTCTCTTAAATTTAACAATGTTTTAAATATTATTTTTGCATTTTTTAAATCTAAATTACCTGTTGGTTCATCAGCTAAAATAATCTGGGGTGAATTTATTATTGCCCTTGCTATCGCAACTCTTTGAATTTCACCACCTGAAAGTTCAGAAGGTAAGTGGTTCTGCCTATTTACTAATCCAAATTTTTTAATTATTTTTATTGAGTCCTTTATTGCGTTTTTTTTATTTTCATTTAATGCCAATCTTGCTAGATAAATATTTTCTAAAACTGTAAAGTCTGAAAGAAGGTTCTTATCTTGATAAATTATACCTATTTTAGATGCTCTAATTTTATCGTTCTCAATTCTATTATTATAATTAATATTATATTCGCCAATCCTAATACTACCTGAAGAAGCGGAGTCTATTAATGAAAGTAAATTAAGTAGAGTAGATTTTCCAGAACCTGATGGACCAACCAAGGAATAAATTTTTCCTTTTTTAAATGAAAAATTTATCTTATTTAATACATGTATTTTCTTGTTGTTATATTTTTTTTCTAGTTTTTTTATTTCAATGATATTATTCATATTTTAATGCTTTTGCGGGGTCCATTTTGGAAGCTTTTAATGCAGGAAATATAGAAACTAATGATGTTACTATTATAGAACATGTTGATATTATAATTATTGACTTTGGATCGATTTCAGAGGGCATTTTGCTTAAAAAATAAATTTCTTCTGGAAATAAACTTATACTAAATAAATTACTTATTGTAGCTCGTATATTTTCTATATTATAAGAAAATAGGATTCCTAGAAAAATGCCGAATAATGTAGCTAAAGAACCGATAAGAAACCCCACCATAAAAAAAATTTTTGTTATTGATTTATTTTGGACTCCTATAGATTTAAGTATCGCTATCTCTTTAGTTTTATTTTTTACTAAAATTGTCAATCCTGAAATAATATTAAACGCAGCGACTATGATAATTAATGATAAAATTATAAACATAACATTTCTTTCAACTTTTAGCGCTGCAAATAAAGATTTGTTTAAATCTGCCCATGTGTAAACATAATAATCATCAAAAATTTTTTTTATTATTTTCTTTGATAAATCAATTTTTATTGGATCTTTTAAATATATTTCTAAATTTCTATTTTCTTTTTTCAAATCAAACAAACTTTCAAGATTATTGAGATTTATAAAAGCAACATTTCTATCAAAGTCCATTATCTCACTATCAAATATTGAATCTATTATGTATGTTTCTTGCTTAGGCAAATTACCTAAAATTGTTTCTACGCCAGTTGGAGACATGATCAATACTTTATCTCCAATTTTTAGGTCGTAATCAAAACTTAGTTCTTTACCAATGGATATAAATCTATTATTTAATTCTTTATTACCTTTAAACTTTGAATTTTTTACAATAGATAATTTTTTAAAATCATTTTTTAAATAACCTCTTAAAAGTAAGCCTTTTGTATAATCCTTGTTGATCAAAACAGCTTCACTACTATTTGAAAGTGTTAATGTTTCAGAAATATTTTTTAAATTATTATTATTAAGAATAGTAAGATCTATAGGTTTTTCATATGGCTTAATAACAGTATGAGCATTAAAACCTATTATTTTATTTGTTAGTTCAGTTCTAAAACCATTCATTACTGACATTACTATTATTAGAACTGCTACACCTAAACCAATTCCAATAAAAGAAAAAATAGAAATTATATTAAGAAAACCATCTTTTTTTCTTGTTTTTAGATATCTGAAAATTATTTCTTTTTCTAATGTTGAAATCAATTTTTTTTTTTATTTATTATTATTTTTGAAATCTCTTCAATAGATAAATTTATTGGATCATTACCAATCTCTTTGAACTCATATTTATCTGTCTCAGATTTTTTTCCTATCATTATTTGAAATGGAATTCCTATTAAATTAAATTTTTTAATTTTTGCAGAAAAGTTTTCATCAGTGTCATCTATAATGGCATCTATATTTTTATCTTTTAAAAATTCAAATATATTTTTTGCTTTAACTAAATTTTTATCATCATTTTTTGTTATTAATGGCAATATAGCACAGTCATACGGAGCAACAGATATTGGCCATTTCATTATCTCGTTTTTTTCATCATATTTTGCCTCTATTATAGCACCAACCAATCTCGATACGCCAATTCCATAAGATCCCATTTTAACAAATTCTTTTTTACCTTTAAAATCAACAGAAGCATTCATTGGTTTAGAATATTTATCCCCAAAATAAAAAATATGACCTACTTCAATTCCTTTTGTAACAAGCATATATTCTTTGGAAACTTTATTATCAAAATCTTTATTGTTAAATTTTTCATCAGTTACTGCATAAAAATTTTCAAATTTTTTTCTTAGCTTCTCTAATGAATCTTTATCTATTTTAACATTACTACTATCTACATCAAATATTCTTTTATCTGCATAAATTTTACTTTCACCAGTTTTAGCAAGTATCACAAATTCATGTGATAAATTACCTCCAATGGGTCCTGTGTCAGCAGCCATGGGTATTGCTGATAGATCTAATCTCTTAAAAGTTCTTAAATATGAAATAAAAAATTTATTATATGAAAAAAAAGCATCTTCGTCATTAAGATCAAATGAGTAAGCATCTTTCATATAAAATTCTCTACATCTCATTATTCCAAACCTTGGTCTTAGTTCGTCTCTAAATTTCCATTGTATATGATATAATAATTGAGGTAGAGATTTATAAGATTTAATACTTGAACGAAATATTTCTGTTACTAGCTCTTCATTTGTTGGCCCATATAACATTTCTCTATTTTGACGATCTTTAATTCTTAACATCTCTTCTCCATAATCTTCATATCTTCCACTTTCTTTCCATATTTCACTTGATTGAATTGTTGGCATTAATATTTCTTGAACACCTATTTTATCTTGCTCTTCTCGAACAATTTTTTCAATTTTCTTCATAACTTTAAAACCTAGTGGAAGCCAAGAATAAATTCCTGCTGAAGATTGCTTAATCATTCCAACTCTTAACATTAATTGATGAGATTTTATCTTAGCCTCAGATGGATTATTTTTTAGAATTGGAATAAAAGATTTTGAAAAATACATTTTAATATATTATCTAAGTTCTAATCAAATTGATATTAGTTATAGGTTTTTTTCCAGTTTTTTCTTTTGAATGTTTTCTGCATATTTTCTTTAGTTCATCAATTAAGTTATCTTGCTGTTTTAAATTATTTAATGAATAACTTCTAAGTTTTCTAATTATTTCGTTACTTAAACCATCAGTAAATTCATCTTTTTCAATAATTGGCAGTCCTTTTAACGAAATGATAGGATTTTTATATAAATTTCCCTTATTATTAATCACTATTGTTATATCAACAAATCCATTAGTAGCTATGTTTTTTCTTTCTTTAATAAATGTTGAGTCTTCCTCTATGGAAATATTTCCATCAACACACAATTTTCCATTTGGAGCTTTATCATAAACTTCTGGACCATCTCCAGGATAGATTTTAACTATATCTCCATTTTCAACTTGCACTGGGTATTTAATATTCATCTCTTTTGCAAAATTTATTTGCTCACTCATATGTCGGTGCTCACCGTGCACAGGTATTAATGATTTGGGTTTAATCCAATTATACATATCTTTTAAATCTTCTCTATTTGGATGTCCTGAAACGTGAACAAATTCAGACTCTTCTGTTATCACCTCAATGCCATCTCGTATTAATTTATTATGAACATTGTAATGTTTTCTTACATTGCCAGGTATAATTTTTGATGAAAAAATTACAGTATCTCCTTTTTCAATAAAAACCTCTGGATGTGAATAATTTGATATTCTATTTAATGCTCCCATTGGTTCACCTTGACTTCCTGTACAAAGATAGACAATCTTATCTCTAGGTAGTTTTTTTGCATCTCTTGGGTCTATAGGATTAATAACATTTTTTAAGTAACCGCATTGTCTAGCAGCTTTAAAAATTCTATGCATAGACCTTCCTACAAGAGAAATTTCACGACCTAACTTCTCAGCACAATAAAAAACTGTCTCCATTCTCGCTACATTAGAAGCAAATGATGTAACTATTATTTTTTTTTTCAACTTTGACATTACATTTAACATACTTTTTCTCACATCGGATTCAGATCCAGCTCTACCAATGCTAAAAACATTTGTAGAGTCGCAAACCATTGCTAATATTCCCTCATCTCCAATTTTAGTAAGTTTTGTTTCATTAACTTTTTCCCCAATTATTGGATCTGGATCACATTTCCAATCTCCAGTATGAAAAATATTGCCAACAGGTGTTCCAATTTTTAAACCATTTGGTTCCAAAATTGAATGAGTTAATGTTACAAATTCAACTTTAAATGGATCTAAATCTACCTTGCCATTTAAATTAACAATTTTTAAAAAAGGAGTGATATCTATTTTTTTTTCTTTAAACTTTTCATTTACCAATGTGGCTGTAAATGGAGTAGCAAATATTTTACATTTTAGTTGTGGCCAGATGAATGTAATTGCACCAATATGATCTTCATGTGCGTGTGTTAAAATAATGCCTAAGAGATTTTCTTTTTTATCAACAATAAAACCTGGATCTGGGTATATCAAGTCTATACCAGGTAAATTTTCGTCTGCAAATGTTACACCTGTATCTACAATAATCCATTTTTGATCGCCTGGTTCACCATAGGCATATAAATTCATATTCATGCCAATTTCACCTGAACCTCCCAAGGGACAAAATAATAATTCTTTTTTCATATTAGTTTAAGAGTTTTTAATAAGCCTTTTACTGTAATATCTCTATCTATATTAACCTTATAAATTAATTCTTTTTTAAATAAGTGTGATAATCCACCAGTTAATATAATTTTATATTTCTTTCGAGTATGTTTTATAATTTTTTTAATTATACTTTCAATTAATCCAATATATCCCCAATAAAAACCTGATCTGACAGCAGATAAGGTATTTTTGCCTAAAATGTTTTTTACATTTTTTAATTTAACATCAGGTATTAGAGAGGCATTATCAATTAAAGTTTTTAAGGATAAATTTACACCTGGAGCTATAATTCCACCTAAATAATTTTTTCTGATCACTATATCAAAAGTTGTAGCTGTACCAAAATCTATTATTATATAATTATTTTTATTATCTATAACACTTAGAGCATTTGATAAACGATCTGATCCAATTTGTTTTTTATTAACCTTAATATTGATCATATTTTTTAAATTTATTTCTTTAAGTTCGTTACATTTCATATGAATTTTTTTATTAAAAAAAAATTTAATTTTTTTAAATGTTTTAGGAACTACGCTACTAAAAATTATTTTTTTAATATAATTTTTTTTTTTTAATAAATATGAAAGTTTTGAATTCAAATATTTATATGATATCAAATTTGTTTTTAATATTAACTTTTTTTTCAATTTTTTTTTTTTGGAAAAAAAACAAATTTTTACCTCAGTATTACCAATATCGCCAATAATGTACATTTCATATTATTAAACAATAAGCAGTTTTTATGCAAATTGTTTTAATTTAATTTTATAGTTCTTTTCGATTAATTTTAATAGTTTAGGTATAGGAATTTTTTTTCCAGTTTCATATAAAATATTTGATACAGGATAATTTTTAATTATTGGATTTTTAACTAAATTAATACCTATGCCAATAATTATGTATTTATCTTCATTAATAAATTTTATCTCTTGTAAAATTCCACAGATTTTTTTTTTATTAATATATAAATCATTTGGTTCTTTTATATCAACTTTATTTCCTACTTCTAAAGTAAGTACTTTTTTTAAAATACGGCAGTTTATTTTAGAAATTATATTTAATGGAATCTTGTTATTAATTTTGAAAAATATCGTTGTAAATAAATTTCCTTTTAAGGATATCCATTTATTTCCATGACGTCCTCTACCTTTTTTTTGTTCTTCAGAGATTATTATTCCTGCTTTAATTTTTTTTTCAATTTTTTTTATAGCAATATCGTTGGTGCTATTAATTTTTTTATAAAAAAATTTTTTAAATTTCATTAAATAATTTTAATACCTGAAATTATTTCAGTAATTCCACTTGGATATATAAAGTAGAGTATTATAAAAAGTGTTGAAACTAAAAGCGATATCTTTAATCCAATGTTATGTTGAGCATCAAAAATTCTATTTTGTGGATCAAAATAAATTATTTTTATTATTCTCAAATAATAAAATGCAGCTATTACAGTAGATAATAACCCAACAATAGCTAGAAAATACATTGATTGCTGAATTACAGCTTTAAAAATATAAAATTTAGCAAAAAAACCTGCCAATGGCGGTATGCCTGCCAAAGAAAAAAGTGTTACCATAAAACAAAATGATAAAATTGGGTGATTATTTGAAAGTCCAGATAAATCATCGATGTTTTCAAAATATCTGTCATTTTTTTTCATCATAAGTATGCAGCTAAAAAATGCTAAATTCATTAGCAAATATATAGACATGTAAGTAACAGAGCTTTGAATACCTTCATTAGTTCCAACTGATAGTCCTGCTAAGGCATAACCCATATGACTGATTGAACTATAAGCAATAAGTCTCTTTAAATTTTTCTGCCCAATCGCTGCTATAGAACCCAATAACATAGATGCAATTGATAAGAAAATAATAATCATTTGCCATTGATCTATCATGTTTAAAAAAGGAATATATAAGAACCTTATAAAAACAGTTAATGCAGCAACTTTTGGCAATAAAGCAAAGAAAGCAGTAACAGAAGTTGGCGATCCTTGGTAAACATCTGGAGCCCACATGTGAAACGGAACTGCAGATATCTTGAATGCTAATCCAACCAGTATAAAAACAATTCCAAATGACAGGCCAAAAGAGGTTGAAGTAATATTTTGAGATATAAAATCAAAATTTGTTGAACTTGAAAAACCATAAATCAATGAACATCCATATAACAAAAGACCAGATGATAATGCACTTAATACAAAATATTTTACTCCAGATTCTGAAGAAAGTATATTTTCTCTATTAAATGAAGCTAAAACATAGAGTGCGAGAGATTGAAGTTCTAAACCAATATAAAAAATAATCAAATCATTAGAAGATATCATCACTATCATTCCAAGAAGTGATGATAATATTAGTATAGGATATTCTATTTTAAAAATTTTAGTAGCTTGTAAATATTTTTTTGATGAAACAAGAACAAAAATAGTTGAAATAAAAGCAAGCGTTTTCATAAAGGATGATAAATAATCAATCTTGTAGCTATTTTGAAAAAGTAATAATTCAGTTTCAATAGGAAAATTAAAAAGCAATATTAAACAAATAAATAAAGTAATTATACTTAGATTATATATTAAGTTTGAACTATCTTTTTTAAAAACCCCAAGAAGGAGAAGAAACATTATAGCAATAGATAAAAAAAGTTCAGAATATATAAAATTTAAATTATTCATTTTTATTTTTTAACTAAGTTATTATTTGTAATAGAATTATAATTTTCAATTAAATTACTTACTGATACTTCAATTGTGTTGATAAGTGGCTCAGGATAAAATCCAAAGAATATTATTGGTATGGCTAAAAAAGATAAGATAAAAATTTCTGATTTATTTAAATCTAGCATTTTTTTAAGATTTTCTTTCTCTAGATCTCCAAAGATTACTCTTTTATATAACCAGAGCATATATGCAGCAGCAAAAATTACACCAAGACTTGCTATCACCGCAACCAAAAAGCTTTTTTTAAATGCACCAACTAAAATTAAAAATTCACCAATAAATCCAGTAGTTCCAGGTAATCCAACTGCTCCTAAAGTAAAGACCATAAATAAAATTGCGTATTTTGGCATTATGGATACTATTCCACCATAATCACTAATTAATCTTGTATGCATTCTGTCGTAGACTACACCTACACATAAAAATAATGCTGCAGAAATTAAACCGTGGCTGATCATCTGAAATATACTTCCTTCAATTCCTTGTTGAGTGAAAGTAAAAATGCCAAGTGTTACAAATCCCATGTGTGCTACTGATGAATATGCAATTAGTTTTTTCATATCGTCTTGCATCAATGCAACAAGTGAAGTGTAAATAATTGCAACTAAACTTAAAAAATATATAAGTGGAACAAAGTATTCAGAAGCATCAGGAAACAAACCTAAAGAAAATCTTATAAAACCATATCCTGCCATTTTTAATAAAATAGCTGCTAATAGAACTGATCCAGCAGTAGGAGCTTCTACATGAGCGTCCGGTAACCATGTATGGACAGGCCACATGGGTGTTTTTACAGCAAAAGAACTAAAAAAAGCTAGCCACAATAATTTTTGATATTTTACATCAATACCTATTAAATATAATTCATTTATATCAGTTGTTCCGTTTATCCAATAAATTGAAATTATTGCAACCAACATTAATACAGAGCCAAGTAAAGTGAATAAAAAAAATTTAAAAGCTGAATATACTCTTCTATTACCTCCCCATATTCCGATAATTAAGAACATTGGTATTAAACCACCCTCAAAAAAAAGATAAAAAATTACTAAATCTAAAGAGCAAAAAACTCCAAGTATTAAACTTTCCATCAATAAAATAGCTATAAGAAAATCTTTTAATCTATTTTTAATGGCATTGTTTACAGAGATTACACACAATGGGGTTATTAAAGTTGTAAGGATTATAAATAATATTGAAATACCGTCTATACCAACTTTGTAATTAATAATTCCTTTTAACCATTGACGCTCTTCAATAAATTGAAATTCGGAGGTTGATGCATCAAACAAGTACCAAAGATATAATGATAAAATAAAATTAGTAAAAGTAACAAATAAAGCTAAGTATTTACTTGATTTGTTTTCATCAGATTTCGATTTAGTAAAAAAAATAAATAAAGCTCCAATAGTTGGCAAAAGTATCAAAGATGATAAAATAGGGAAATCCATTAATTTAAAATTAAAAAGGTTAATAAAGCAGAAAAACCAATTAACATTACAAATGCATATTGATAAATAAATCCACTTTGAAATTTTATTGCCCGTATCGAAATATATTTAATTATATTTGATATTCCGTCTGGACCAAATCTATCTATAAATTTGATATCAATATTTTTCCAGAAAAATAATCCTAATTTTTTAAAACTATTAACAAAAATAAAATTGTACAACTCATCAAAATACCATTTATTTTTTAAAAAATTATATAATGGATAATTTGCTTTTATTAATTCTTTCAATAATGTTTTGTTTAAAATAAAAATATAGTATGCTAATGGAATAGATATCATTACAATTATTGGAGTAAAATATATAAACCAAAGAGGTGGATGGCCTGTACTTAAAGGAAGAATAAATTTAATTGACTCTTTCCAAAATTCAGAACTGCTTGAATAACCAATTAATAAGTCTTTAAACAATATTCCAGAAAATATTGCTCCAAAAGCTAAAACAATTAATGGCAATACCATAACCATGGGTGATTCATGTAAACTTTCAATCTTTAATTTATGATTTTTAAAATCTCCATGAAATGTTTTAAATATTAGTCTCCATGAGTAAATAGCAGTAAGAAAAGCTGTCAATATACCAATTCCTGCAGCTGTATATCCAATAATGCTTCCTTTTAAATATGCAAACTCAATAATTGCATCTTTTGAGTAAAAACCTGACAAAAAAGGAAAACCGGTTAGAGCCAATGTTCCTATGACCATCAATATCCAAGTATATGGAATTTTTTTCCAGACTCCCCCCATTAGATTTATATTTTGTTCATTTTTAAAAGAATGAATAACTGATCCAGCTCCTAGGAATAATAAAGCTTTAAAAAATGCGTGCGTAAAAAGATGAAACATTGCTACATTATATGCTCCTACACCAGCTGCAAAAAACATATAACCTAATTGACTACATGTTGAATAAGCTATTATTTTTTTTATATCATTTTGAACCAGGGCTACTGTAGCTGCAAAAAAAGCTGTACTCATACCAATAATAGTTATTAAATTTAAAGATAATTCTGAATACTCATATATAGGCGAACATCTTACAACTAAAAATACACCTGCTGTTACCATGGTTGCAGCATGAATGAGTGCAGAAACTGGGGTTGGACCTTCCATCGCATCTGGTAACCAGGTATGTAAAAAAATTTGAGCTGACTTGCCCATTGCTCCGACAAATAGCAGAATACATATCAAGTCAATTGAATTAATACTTAAACCTAAAAAATTTATATTATTATCAAGATGTAAAGTTACAGAAGAAAAAACCTCACTATAATTTACTGTATCAAACACATAAAAAATAAGAAATATTCCTAGTGCGAAGCCAAAATCACCAACTCTATTAACTAAAAAAGCTTTAATAGCTGCAGCATTTGCGCTTGGTTTTTTAAACCAAAAACCTATCAAAAAATATGAACATAAACCAACTCCTTCCCAGCCAAAAAATAATTGAAAAAAATTGTCAGATGTAACCAATATTAACATTGAAAAAGTAAATAAAGACAAATATGCCATAAACCTTGATCTATGAGGATCATTAGACATATAACCGATAGAATAAATATGAACTAAAGCAGAAATTAGTGTAACCACTACTATCATTAATGATGATAATGGATCTATCTTAATAGACCAATTTGTAATTAAAGAACCTGAATTAATCCACTCTAAAATAATAATATTATTAGAATAATCGTAATTTAATACATTAAAAAAAATTATACATGATAAGGTTGCAGAAATTGAAACAAATAAGCTCGTAACAATTTCTGCATTTCTTTGACCTATAATCTTGCCAAAAAAACCAGAAATTATTGAAGCTATAAGAGGTAAAAAAATAATAAAATATTCAAGTTTCATTATTAACCTTTTAACTGATCGATTTCTTCAACTCTTATTGTTCCAGAATTTCTAAAATAAACTACAATTATAGCTAAACCAATAGCAGCTTCTGCTGCAGCTACGGTTAATATGAATAAAGTAAAAATTTGTCCAGTCAAGTCATTCAAAAAAATTGAAAATGAAACTAAATTTATATTTACTGCAAGTAAAATAAGCTCAATACTCATTAATATAACAATAATATTTTTTCTATTTAAAAATATTCCAACTACACCTATTGTAAAAATGATCGCAGCTAAAGTTAGATAATGTCCAAGGCCCACTTCAAACATCTATTTTAACTCCTTTATTGCTTTCAACATCTACTAATTCTACACCTTCAGACCTCTCTCTTGAGATTTGTTTAAAATAACTTTGTCTCTTAATACCTTCTCTTTTTCTAAAAGTTAAAACTATGGCACCTATCATGGCAACAAGAAGTATCATTCCACTAAGCTGAAAAAGATGAATATAATCAGTATACAAAACTTGCCCAATTGAGTGTGTATTCGTTTTATCTAATGAAAGACTCAAATCTGAAAAAGAATTAACAAGATCTGGTTTGTACTTCCATCCTCCAATAACTATAATAAGTTCAAAAAATATTATTATGCTAATTATTAATCCAACAGGTAGATGAGTAGAACCCCTCTCTGCAGCAAACCATTGGTTTTTTTGTTGTGCAACATTTAACATCATAACAACAAATAAAAATAAAACTGCGACAGCTCCCACATAAACAATAAGCATAATCATCCCAATAAACTCTGCTCCAATCATTATAAATAGACAAGAAATACTTATGAAATCTAATATTAAAAAAAAAACAGAATGTACCGTGTTCCTAGATACAGTTACCATAATAGCAGACAAAATAGCTATAATTGAAAATGTATAAAAAAATATTGAATGTACAATCATTAATTATCTATAAGGATTATCAGATTTTATATTGGCTGATAAAATACTTTCCCATCTATCACCATTATCAAGAAGTTTTTCTTTGTTATAATAAAGCTCTTCTCTTGTATGGGTTGCGAATTCAAAATTTGGTCCTTGAACTATAGCATCTACTGGACACGACTCTTCACATAAACCACAATAAATGCATTTGAGCATATCAATGTCATATCTAGTAGTTTTTCTACTACCATCCTCCCTTTCTGTTGATTCAATTGTTATTGCTTGAGCTGGGCAAACCGCTTCACATAATTTACATGCAATACATCTCTCCTCTCCATTAGGATACCTTCTTAGGGCATGCTCTCCTCTGTATCTTGGACTTATTTTACCTTTTTCAAATGGATAGTTGATAGTTTTTTTTGATTTGAAGCTTTCATTTATTGCTTTTAATAGAGCTTTAATAAAGTCTAATAAAAAAATTGTTTTTAATATTCTAGAAAGTTTCATTTAATTTATTGGTAGTTTGTTAAAATAAAACAAATATGAGGCAGTTATAACTACCCAAATTAAAGATAGAGGTAAAAATATTTTCCATCCCAATTTCATTAATTGATCGTATCTGTATCTTGGTACTACAGCTTTAACTAAAGAAAACAAAATAAACAATAAAAGTATTTTTAATATTAACCATGCCGGTGAAGGCACTATGTTAAAAGGATATATTTCTATTGGCGCAAGCCAACCGCCTAAGAATAGAATGGAGCCTAACGCACACATTAATAAAATATTTGCATATTCTCCTAACCAAAACATAGCATACATCATACCTGAATATTCAGTTTGATAACCAGCAACTAATTCAGCTTCAGCTTCAGGAAGGTCAAACGGAGGTCTATTGGTTTCAGCTAAAGCTGAAATAAAAAATATTACAAACATTGGAAATAATGGGATAATAAACCAAATATTTTCTTGAGCTAAAACTATATCTCTTAAATTTAATGAACCAACGCATAACAAAACATTTATTATAATGACTCCTATAGAAACTTCATAAGAAACCATTTGAGCAGCTGATCTTATGGCTCCTAAAAAAGGATATTTAGAATTTGATGCCCACCCACCCATGATTATTCCATAAACTCCTAAAGATGAAACAGCAAAAATATATAATATTCCTACATTTATATCTGCCAACACAAATTCATTACTAAATGGTATTACTGCCCAAGAAATTAGAGCTAAAGTCATTGTTACAATTGGAGCAAGAATAAAGATAACCTTATTAGAACTAGCTGGAATTATAATTTCTTTAAATATGTACTTCAAAGCATCAGCTAATGATTGAAGTAAACCAAATGGTCCCACAACATTAGGTCCTCTTCTTCTTTGAACAAATGCCCATACTCTCCTATCCAACCATACTATCATCGCCACTGATACTAAAACAGGAATTATTAAGAAAAGAATCTTATAAATTTCTAAAAACAAAATATTTATATAATCAATCATTATCCTTCAGTTCCTGTTTTTTTTAATTTTATTTTCGCATTACGACAATCAGTCATTGTTTTAGAAGCTCTAGCAATAACATTTGAATAATAATAGTCTACAGGTTCAATATTAATAATTTCTTTTTTAAACTCATTTTTAACTTGTATATTGGTATTATTTGATTTTAATTCTAAATAATTAAACATAGAATTAATTAAATCGTCTTTATTTTTAAATAAATTTTTTCTTTTCAATAATTTGGAAAGTTCATTAAAAATCTCCCAATCTTCTTTGGCAATACCTGGTGGATAGGATGCTTTATAAGCTTTTTGAATCCTGCCCTCTAAATTTGTAAAATATCCATCTTGTTCAGTGTAGGTTGACCCTGGCAATATTACATCTGCATTTTCCGCTCCTATATCACCATGACTCCCGATATATATTACAAATTCATTTTTTTTCTTAAATTTTAAACTATCCTGACCTACTAAAAATAATATATCAAAATGATTATCATTTAATTTTTTAATAACATGGTTTTTGTTATCATTTGATGAAACTAAATCGAGATCATAAGATCCTACAGTAGATGCATTTTGAGATAATATATTTATAGAATTCCATTCGTTGTTAATCTTATTAATTGAAATCAAAAACTTTTTAAATTCTTCAAATATATAACCAGCAGAATCAAGTTTAAAAAATGATTGACCAAAAATTATCATAGGTTTTTTTGAATCTTTAATTTTTTTTGATATTTCACTTTTGTCTTCAAATATATTTTTTATTTCATCTGTTGAGTTGTTTATAATTTTATATGGGTATGTTAATTCACCTATACCGCCAAAAGAAAAAATTTCAGTTTTATTTTTTAAAAAAGATTTTCTTATTTTTAAATTTAATATAGTTGCTTCGTATCTTGGATTAGTTCCAATTAAGATTATTAGATCGCTATCTTCGATACCATTTAATTTAGCATTAAAAATATAATTAGATCTGTCATTTGTATTTACATATAAATCTTCAACTCTGCATTCTAAATTTTTTGATTTTATTGTTTTGTTAAAAAATTCTTTTGCTATAAATAAAGTTTCCATATTTGATAAATCACCAGTTATACCAGCAATTTTATCTGGTGCCGTCTGATTAATTTTTTTAACAACACTTTTGTAAGCAATATTCCAAGAAGTTTTTTCAAATTTGTTATTTGTTTTTAAGAAAGGTGAGTCTAATCTTTGATTTTTAATTCCGTCACAGGCATAGCGAGTTTTATCTGAAATCCATTCTTCATTAATTTCCTCATTTATTCTAGGTAAAATTCTTTTAACTTCCCAGCCATATGTATCAACTCTTATATTAGAACATACCGCATCCATAACATCTATTGTCTCAGTTTTTTTCAACTCCCATGGTCTGGCTTCAAAAACATAAGGTTTAGATGTTAGCGCTCCTACAGGACATAGATCTATTACATTTGCTGATAGTTCAGACTCCATGGATTTTTCCAAATAAGTTGTTATTTGCATGTCTTCACCACGACCTATTGCACCTAATTCCTCTACTCCAGCTACTTCTGTTGCAAATCTTATACATCTTGTACAATGAATACATCTTGTCATTTGAGTTTTAATTAAAGGGCCCATATATTTTTCGGGGACATATCTCTTATTTTCTTTATACCTGGACTTATCTATTCCATAAAACATTGATTGGTCTTGTAAATCACATTCGCCTCCTTGATCACAAACAGGACAATCTAAGGGATGGTTTGCCAATAAAAATTCCATTACACCCTTTCTAGCTTTTTCAACTAAAGGAGTATTTGTTTTTATATTCATTCCCGCTGAAACTGGCATGGCACATGATGCAACTGGTTTTGGTGATTTTTCTACTTCAACTAGACACATTCTACAATTTCCGGCTATTGAAAGTTTTTCATGATAACAAAATCTAGGAATTTCTGCTCCTGCTTGCTCACAGGCTTGGAGAACTGTTAGGCCCTCTTCAACTTCTAAATCAATCTCATTAACTTTTATTTTAAGCATTGTCTTTTTCTAATAAATGTTGATCTACTAAATAAGGTATTTTTTTATCTCTATCTATTAATGGGTTAAAGTTATTTCTTTTTACTACTTCGTCTTTAAAATGCCTTAATAATCCTTGAACTGGCCAAGCAGATCCTTCTCCAAAAGCACATATGGTATGGCCTTCTATTTGTTTTGTTACATCAAAAAGCATATCGACTTCCTCTTTAGAAGCTTCTCCACTTGCCATTCTTTCTAACATTCTCCACATCCATCCAGAACCTTCTCTGCATGGCGTGCATTGTCCACAACTTTCATGTTTATAGAATCTTGCGATTCTTGCCATGCATTTAATAATATCTTGATCTTTATTTATTACGACTATTCCAGCGGTACCTAAACCACTTTTGTTTGCAATTAGTGAGTCAAAATCCATTGAAATTGTCTCACAAATATTTTTTGGTAGTAAAGGCATTGAAGAACCACCAGGAATTACAGCTTTTAGGTTTTCCCAACCACCGACTACTCCTCCTGCATGGTTTTCGATTAGTTCTTTTAAAGAGATTCCCATTTCTTCTTCTACATTGCACGGATTGTTTACATTTCCTGATATACAAAATATTTTTGTTCCTGTGTTTTTTGGTTTACCAATATTTGAAAACCATGATGCTCCTCTTCTTAAAATTGTTGGAACAACTGCAATTGTCTCAACATTGTTAACTATTGTAGGACATCCATACAAACCAATTAATGCTGGAAAAGGTGGTTTTAATCTTGGTTGTCCCTTTTTGCCCTCTAAGCTTTCTAGCAATGCTGTTTCCTCACCACATATATATGCTCCTGCACCATAGTGTATATATATATCTAAATCCCAACCAGTATCAGAAGCATTTTTTCCAATTAATTTTTTTTCATATGCTTCCATTATTGATTTTTGCAATATTTTTCCCTCGTTAATATATTCGCCTCTTATATAAATATAACATTTTTTTGCATTTACTGCGTAAGAGGCTATTAAACATCCTTCAATAAGTTTTTGAGGTTCAAATCTTAGAATATCTCTGTCCTTACATGTCCCAGGTTCAGATTCATCAGCATTTATAACTAAATAGTGTGGTCGTGAGCTAATTTCTTTTGGGGCAAAAGACCATTTAAGTCCAGTTGGGAAACCAGCCCCTCCTCTTCCTCGAAGTTCAGAGGATTTTATCTCATTTATTATCCAATCTCTGCCTTTTGAAATAATTTCTTTTGTATTTGTCCAATCATTTCTTTTAATAGATGAATCAACATCAATTCCAAAGTCATTATATAAATTTTTAAATATTCTATCTTTATCTTTAAGCATTTTCAGAATTTAACAATGTTTTTCTATTATTTTCAGGTTCAGAATTTTTTCTACCTCTATAGGAACCTGGTTCAGGATATTCTTTATTTATTATTTGTTTTATAATTTTTTCAGCGCTTACTTTATCTAAATCCTCATAATAATAATCATTAATTTGCATCATTGGTGCATTTATGCATGCTCCTAAACATTCAACTTCTGTCCATGAACAAGTTTTATTCTTAGAAAGTTGATTCTGATCTTTAGATATATTTTCTTTACAAAGGTTGACTAAGTCATAAGCACCTCTAATCATGCAAGGAGTTGTGGTACAAATTTGAATATGAAAATTTCCTACAGGAGCCAAATTATACATTGTATAAAAAGTTGCAATCTCGTAGACTTTTATGTACGGCATTTTTAAAAATTTTGCTATGTATTTCATTGCTGCCAATGGTATCCAATTATTGTTTTGTTTTTGAGCTATATATAGTAAAGGCATAACTGCACTTTGTTGTTTACCTTCTGGATAATTTGTTAATATTTTTTCTGCTACCTCTAAACTTTTTGAATTAAATTCAAAATTTTTTGGTTGTTCTTTTGAAATTTTCTTTAAACTCATCTATCGATTTCTCCAAATACTACATCCATTGAACCTAGAACTGCCGGTACATCAGCTAACATATGACCTTTTATTAAATAATCCATTGCTTGCAAATGTGAGAAACCTGGAGCTCTTATTTTACATTTGTATGGTTTGCTTGATCCATCAGAGATTAAATAAACGCCAAATTCACCCTTGGGCGCTTCTACAGCAGAATATATTTCATCTTTTTCGACTCTATATCCTTCTGTAAATAATTTAAAATGATGAATTAATGCTTCCATAGATTTTTTTAAATCTTTTTTTGGAGGAGGGCTAATTTTTCCATCTAAAGACTTTATTGGCCCTTTAGGTAAATTTGATAAGCACTGATTTATTATTTTAACACTTTCGCGCATTTCCTCTATCCGACACAAATATCTATCATAACAATCACCATTTTTTCCTATAGGTATTTTGAAATCAAATTGTTCATAACATTCGTATGGTTGAGACTTTCTTAGATCCCAAGGTATACCAGAACCTCTTAGCATTACTCCTGAAAAAGAGTAATCTAACGCATCCTCTTTTGAAACAATACCGATATCAACATTTCTTTGTTTAAAAATTCTATTATCAGTCAGTAAAGTTTCTAAATCATCTATAGTTTTTGGAAAAGAATTACAAAACTTGGATATATCTTCTTCTAAACCCATTGGTAAATCTTGATGGACCCCTCCAGGTCTAAAATAATTTGCGTGTAATCTTGAACCTGAGACTCTTTCATAAAATGTCATCAATGTTTCTCTTTCTTCAAAACCCCACAATGATGGGGTTAGTGCACCAACATCTAAAGCTTGAGTTGTAACATTTAATATATGACTTAGCAGTCGTCCAATTTCACAGAACATTACTCTTATAAATTGAGCTCTTATTGGAACTTCTATTTTTAATATTTTTTCTATAGCTAATGCAAATGCATGTTCTTGGTTCATGGGAGCAACATAATCAAGTCTATCGAAATATGGTATTGCTTGGTTATAAGTTTTGTATTCTATGAGTTTTTCAGTCCCTCTATGAAGTAAACCAATGTGTGGATCTGCTTTTTCAACTACCTCTCCATCTAATTGTAAAATTAATCTTAACACACCATGGGCTGCTGGATGTTGAGGTCCAAAGTTTAAATTTAATGTTTTGGTCTCTTTTGGCATTATTTTTTTGTTAAATTTTTAATGTATTTTGTTCCCTCCCAAGGACTTTCATAATCAAAATTTCTATAATTTTGTTCTAACTTAACAGATTCATAGACTACTTTTTTTTTATCTTCGCTATATCTTACTTCGTTATGACCAGTTAAGGGAAAATCTTTTCTTAAAGGAAAGCCCTCAAATCCATAATCTGTTAAGATTCTCCTTAAATCTGGATGGTCTTTAAACTTTATACCATACATATCAAAAACTTCTCTTTCCATCCAATTTGCGGAAGGAAAAATTGAAGTTATAGTTGGAACTTCTTCAGTTTCATTAATAAAAAAATCTATAACAATTCTTTTATTTATTTCATGGCTTAACAATAAATAAACTAATTTGAATCTTTTATCATTTTCTGGATAATCTACTGCGGTGATATCAATTAACTGTCTAAATTTGCTTTCTTCATTTGTTTTTAAAAATAATAGAACTTCAATAAGATCATCATTATTGATATTTAAAAATAACTGGTCATGATTAATAGTTGATTTCTTAACTTTTGTTGTAAGTTCAGAGTTAATTTTTTTTTCTAAATCGGATAATGATTTCATTTTTATTTTTATCTTTCTAAAGATCCGTGATTACGAATTTTCTTTTGTAATTGCATAATTCCATACAAAAGTGCTTCGGCTGATGGTGGACATCCGGGAACATATATATCAACTGGAACTATACGGTCACAACCACGAACTACTGAGTAAGAGTAATGATAGTAACCTCCTCCGTTAGCACAACTACCCATCGATATCACATATCTTGGCTCAGGCATTTGGTCGTAAACTTTTCTTAAAGCTGGAGCCATTTTATTTGTTAAAGTTCCTGCAACAATCATAACATCAGATTGTCTAGGTGAGCCTCTAGGAGCAGCTCCAAATCTCTCTAAATCATATCTTGGCATAGAAGTCTGCATCATTTCAACTGCACAACAAGCTAAGCCAAATGTCATCCAATGGAGAGAGCCTGTGCGAGCCCAATTAACTAAATTATCGAAAGAGGTAGTTATAAAACCGTTTTCACTAAAATCTTTCGCAAGTTTTTTAAATTCCTCAGGTATTTGATTTTCTTGTTTATCAATATTCATTTTATTCCCAATCTAATGCACCTTTTCTCCATTCATAAATAAAACCAACTGTTAAAATGAATAAAAAAATCATCATAGATACAAAACCTAAAAGTCCAATATTTCCTAAAGAGATTGCCCAAGGAAATAGAAACGCTATTTCAAGATCAAATATTATAAATAAAATAGCAACTAGATAAAACCTTACATCAAATTCCATTCTTGAATCTCCGAATGGTTCAAAACCACATTCATACGCTGATAGTTTTTCTGGATCTGGGTTCTTTGGGGAAAAAATAAAATTAATAACTATAAATCCTACACTTAAGCTAAGTGCAATTAATAGAAAAAGTATAATAGTAAAATAATCTTTTAAAAATTCTGCTAACATAGTGAGTCTTTATATATAGTGTATTATATCAACTAAAAGAGTACTTTGGTCACATTTATTATGCCCATTTTACTGATTGTTTTTAAATATTGATAATTATTATCACATTAATGGCGGGAGTGAAGGGACTCGAACCCTCGGCCCCGTGCGTG
>CEVN01365334.1_pt1 | contig 21367 bp, 16 predicted proteins | sample 427041 | NCBI WGS metagenome assembly CEVN01 (sample SAMEA2623463, study PRJEB7988) | marine metagenome | biome: marine biome (ENVO:00000447); feature: surface water layer (ENVO:00002042); material: "saline water (ENVO:00002010), including plankton (ENVO:xxxxxxxx)" | depth 5 m
AATAAACTAAAGTAAATTAGCCTACTGTTCAAGCAATATAACTGAAAATTTTATATTTATTTTACTTCTTCAAAATCAGCTTCTTCGACATTATCACTTTTATTTTCTGATGAAGTTTTTGAATCTTTATTATCATCAGACTCTGCATTAGTATCTTTAGTTTCTTGATAAAGTTTTTCTGATATTGATTGCCATGAAGTATTTAATCCAGTAATAGCATCATTAATAATTTTTGAATCATCACCTTTGTTAGCCTCTTTTAATTTATCAATTGATTCTGAAAGAATTTTTTTGTCTTCATCAGATATCTTATCACCAAGTTCTTCAATTTGCTTTTCAGTTTGATAAATATTTTGCTCTGCATTATTATGAAGATCTATAATTTCTCTCTTTTCTTTGTCTTCTTGGGCATATTTTTTAGCATCTTGCTTCATTTTCTCAATATCTGAATCTGAAAGTCCGCTAGAGGCCTCTATTCTTATAGACTGCTCTTTGTTTGTAGCTTTATCAAGCGCTGAAACATTTAAAATCCCATTAGCGTCTAAATCAAATGATACTTCGATTTGAGGAACACCTCTTGGAGCTGAAGGTATTCCATCTAAATGAAATCTACCTAAAGATTTATTATCAGTAGCCATTTCTCTTTCTCCTTGAACAACATGAACCTCAACAGATGGCTGATTATCTTGTGCAGTGGAAAAAACTTGAGACTTTTTTGTTGGGATGGTTGTATTTGATTCTATTAGTTTAGTCATAACACCTCCTAAAGTCTCTATTCCAAGTGATAAAGGAGTAACATCTAGCAAGACAACATCTTTAACATCGCCACCTAAAACGCCTCCTTGAATAGCTGCTCCTAAAGCAACAACTTCATCAGGATTAACACCCTTATTTGGTTCTTTATTAAATATTTCTTTTACAAGGCTTTGAACCTTAGGTATTCTAGTTGATCCACCAACAAGAAGAACTTCATCTATTTCTGAAGGATTAAGACCAGCATCCTGTAAAGCTTTTAAGCAAGGGGCTTTTGTTCTTTCAACAAGTTTATCAATTAATTTTTCAAAATCAGTCCTAGAAATGTTCATATTTAAATGTTTAGGGCCTGATTTATCTGCAGTGATAAATGGTAAATTTACCGCAGCTTGTTTTGCAGAAGAGAGTTCTTTTTTAACTTGCTCTGCAGCTTCTTTTATTCTACCTAAAGCCTGGGGATCTTTCATTAAATCTATTCCATCGGTCTTTTTAAACTCCTTAGCAATATATTCGACTAAGGCTGTATCAAAATCATCACCACCCAAAGAACCATCTCCATTAGTTGAATTTACCTCAATTGATTTTTCTCCATCAACATCCATGATATCCAAAATAGATATATCAAAAGTTCCACCACCTAAATCATAAACTGCTACTTTTTGATCTTTTTGTTTATCAATACCATAAGCTAATGCTGCAGCAGTTGGCTCATTTATAATTCTCTTAACGTCTAGACCTGCAATTTTACCGGCATCTTTTGTTGCTTTTCTTTGGCTATCATTAAAGTACGCAGGTACTGTTATAACTGCCTCAGTTACCTTAGTGCCAAGATAAGATTCTGCAGCTTGTTTTATAGACTGAAGTATCATAGCACTAATTTCAGGAGCCGAATATTTTTTACCATTACAGTCAAAATTAACCTCTCCTTTTGAACCTTTTATTATCTTATAAGGTAATTTATCTTTTTCATTAGAAACTTCATCAAAAGTTCTACCTATAAATCTTTTTGCTGAAAATATAGTATTTTCTGGATTTGTTGCAGCCTGCCTCTTTGCAACACTACCTATTAGCCTCTCATTATCTGAAAATGCTACAACTGATGGCATCGTTCTATTACCATCATCAGTATTTATAATTTCTGGAGAGGATCCCTCCATAACTGAAACGCACGAATTTGTTGTTCCTAAATCAATCCCTATAATTTTTGACATCTTTAAAATCTCCTAGTTAAATTTAAAGAATATGAAGCAATAAGCATGCCCCACAATCAATACTGACATAATGTCACAAATTTAAGATTTAGATTTATTTTTTAAGAATTGTGTAAATAATAACTTGTTTTTTTCGGATTTAACGGTAATTAGGGCATTTTCTTTAAATTTTCCCTTAATGAATAGATTTGAAATCTTATTTTCAATCTCATTTTGAATAGCGCGCCTAAGGGGTCTGGCGCCCCACTCTCTATGAGAACCATCTTTAAGAAGATATTCTTTTGCAGTTTTCGATAGTCTAAGCGAATTTCCTTTATCTTTTAAATTATCTTTCAAGTCCTGCATTTGTATATCGATTATACTAAATAAATCTTTTTTAGATAAAGAATTAAATGGAATGATTTCATCAATTCTATTTAAAAATTCAGGTAAAAAATATTTTTTAATATCATCAAACATATCGCTTATTTTATCTTTCCTCTTTTCTGCAGGACTATCAAAACCGATGGAGGTTGGCGATATTTTCTTTGTACCTATGTTGGAGGTCATTATAATTATTGTATTAGTAAAGTCAATTTTTCGACCATAGCTATCTGTAAGAGTCCCCTCATCAAGTACCTGAAGCAAAAGATTAAAAACATCTTTATGAGCTTTTTCTATCTCATCAAACAGAACAACAGAATAAGGGTTCCTACGAACCTTCTCTGTCAGCTGACCACCTTCTTCATAGCCAATATACCCTGGGGGAGCCCCAATTAATCTAGAGACATTATATCTTTCCATGTATTCTGACATATCTATTTTTATAAAGCAATTTTCGTTCGTAAATAAATATTTTGACAAAACTTTTGCTAGCTCAGTCTTGCCAACACCAGTAGGCCCTAAAAACATAAAACTCCCAATAGGATGACTTGGATTTTTCAATCCTGCTCTAGCTCTAACAATTGACTGAGAAACTTTATCAATAGCATGGTCTTGACCAATAATTTGATTTTTCAATTCATTAGACATATTCAATAAACGTGTCGTTTCAGATTCTGCTACCTTTGATAATGGGATACCTGTCATTGTGGCTACAACATCTGCAACATCATCTGATGTTATGATAGGTTTTGTATAATTTTGATCATTAAATATTGTCTTCTTCTCTTCTTCTAATTTTATTTTAACTTTTCGCTCTTTATCTCTAATTAGTGCAGCAGCTTCAAACTTTTGGGAGCTAATTGCCTTACCCTTATCTTTTGCAAGTTTCATTATTTTTTTTTCAAGCTTTATTATACTATCCGGTATATTAAGATTACTCATATGCACTCTGGATCCTGACTCGTCTAAAATATCAATTGCCTTATCAGGTAAAAACTTATCTGTTATATAGCGCTCGCTTAATGAAACGCAAGCGTTAATTGCATCATCTTCGTATTTTACTTTGTGATGCTGCTCATATTTTGACGCAATACCTTTTAAAATATCAATAGTGTCTTTGGTTGAAGGTGGATTTACTAGAATTTTTTGAAATCTTCTCTCAAGTGCTCCGTCTTTTTCGATATATTTTCTATATTCAGATAAAGTTGTTGCGCCCACTATTTGAATATCCCCTCTTGCTAAAGCTGGTTTAAACAAATTAGCCGCATCCATAGAGCCTGTAGCGCCACCGGCACCAACTATTGTATGCAATTCATCAATAAAAACAATTATATCGCTACTATTTTCAAGCTCTTGTATCATTCCTTTTATTCTTTCTTCAAATTGCCCTCTATACTTTGTTCCAGCAATTAGACCAGCCATATCGAGAGCTACTACTCGTTGTTCCCATAATAATCTAGGAACAGTCTTTTTAATAATTCTTAATGCCAAACCTTCAATAATTGCCGTCTTACCTACACCAGGCTCTCCAATAAGAACAGGATTATTTTTTTTTCTTCTTGTTAAAATCTGAGAAACTCTTTCAATTTCTTTATCTCTTCCTATTATAGGATCTAATTTATTCTCTAAAGCTATTTTGGTTATATCCCTACTAAAGGAATCCAACATTGGAGTTTTTGATTTAATGTTCTTATTCATTTCCATTTGATTTTGCATATAAGCTTAATTTAAAATAATTATTATTCATTTATATCAAATATATTGAATTTTTTTATACAACATATTCTATCTGAAATATTTTTAAAAATTGTATCATGACTAGCTATAATAAATTTAATGCTAGACTCATTAGTTATTTTTTCAATTTCTGAAGCAATCATCAAGCTGTTTTCATTATCTAAATTACCAGTAGGTTCATCAGCCAGCACTATTGAAGGGCTGCTTATAATTGACCGTGCAAGAGACACTCTTTGCTTCTCACCGCCAGATAAATGATGTGGATAATTTTTAGCTTTATCAGCAATTCCAAATCTATCTAAAGTTTCAATAATGATTGAAGATGACTTGTGGCATATTTGCTTAATATCTAATACTAGCTTTAGATTATCGTATATAGTAAACTCCGGTAGCAAATAATGAAATTGAAACATATAGCTGACATACTGCTTTCTCAATTTATAGTAGTTTTTTGCATTATATACTATGTTGCCTAGCTTAATTGTGCCTGAGTCAGGAGTATCTACGGTGCCTAAAATATTTAAAAGAGTTGACTTACCAATCCCTGATGGTCCATAAATTGTCGTAATTTTCTCATCCTTCACTTCAAAATTCAAGTTTTTAAAAATTGCTACGTCTTCGATTTTTTTATTTTTGTAGGCCTTGTTTATATTTTTAAGCTTCAATAGCATTCGATTTTAACACTCCAATATTTTTAATATTATTTTTAACCGAAATTTTGGTAGATAAAAACAATATAAATATATTAAATATTACTGACATAATAATGATAGGGAAATATACATCAATTTTTTTAATCATAGAAGGTATCAAAGAGTAATGTATTAATATATTTGACTTTAATATTATTATAGATATAATCCCCCCAATTATTGAACCAATAAAGCCAAGTAATAGTATATTAACAATGAAAATGCTTTCTAATTGTTTTTTAGATGCGCCAAAGTATAGCAATGAAGAGAGCTGATTTTTTTTTCTTAGAATGATTAAGTTAACTAATCCAAATATATTAAATGAAACAATTAGCAATATCATAAAACCAAAAGTAGTATATAAAAATTTTTCAAGCTTAATTGCAGAAAAAAACAAAGGATTTTCTTTTTCCCATGATTTAACATCAACATTTTTGACATTATTTTTAATATTAAATAAATCTGTTTTAGACAATTCACGATTAATCACAATGTATGGATTTGATAACGGAAAAATCTCTTTTGCATTTTTATAAGAAATATAGACGTAGAGACCTGAAAAATCTTTAACTGATGCAGGATTATCAAAAAAAAAGTTTTCATCAATAACTTTTAAAACTTTTCCCGATATAGAAAGTCCAGAATCTAGAGGACTTGTTAGCAGCAAAGAAGTTCCCGGAGTAGGAAATCCTAATTTAGCATTTAATTTACTTCCAATTAAAACTCCTTCTTCAAACTTTGAAGAATCTATTGATAAATCAAAGGCCTGTTCAAGAAAGCTAAGGTCCTGAAGGCCAATAACATTAACAAAAATAGCTTTATTATCATACGATATTATTGACGGCCGATCAATAATCTTTTGACTAGCTATACCAATGCTTGTTAAATATTTTTGAATTTCAGATAATTCTTCATGAATAGTTTTTTTATTAGGCTCTTTTATTCTTATGGTTGCGCTTCCCTCAGTAGATATTATCGTATTTTTGATTTTATTTTCTAAAGAAGTCATTACACAGAAGATAACAACCACAGATAATGTAGAAATAGTGGTTCCTATTAATGGAAAAAGTATGCTAAAATTAAAAGAATGTGGGAAATTTCTTTTGTAAAATATCTTAAAATAATATTTAAACATTATTTTTTCTCCACTTTGTTATACCTGAACTCTTAATGAAGGACATTAATGATAATAAAAGAGAAGTAAGGAGTAACATTAAAAATATTTTAGCAATAAAATTGTAGTCTAAAATTCCAATTATCTTGGATACAAGATATACTTCTGAAGATACATTAACTATTTGAAAATAATTTTGACATAATACTAATATATAAGAACATATAAAACCGAAAACAAAGGAAATTGTTATTGTTATTAAGGTTATAAATAGGAATATTAGGTATATATAAAAATTGCTCATCCCAAACAACTTTAATGCCTCAATATCTTTATTTTTAGATTCCACTATTAACCATATTGAAGATGTTAAATTAAAAAGGCAAATACCAATTAATATATATATTACAATAGATATTGATTTAAAAATATCAAGTAGAGTAGTTAAAAAATTGTTATGCCGATCATTAAATGTATCAACTTCTAATGTAAGATTTATTTGACTAAGTGCGTTAATCAAAACACTTCTAATGTTATCTTGCTTATTTAAATCATTTAAAAATATTTTAATATTATTTCCATCATAGCTACCATTATTAAATATTTTTTTAAAATCCTGCTTATTTATATATATAAGCGATTTGTCAAGATCGTTTATTCCGAAATAAATATCATCTACTACTTTTGAAGCTAGAGCGCCGTTATAAAGAATTCCACTTTTCATAAAATCAGTATTCAATAATGTAATTGTTGAATTTTCTTTTATAAAAAACTTATCTTTTATCCCTTTTCCAATAATACACTGATTTTGCGATAGGCGCTCTATTTTTTTGTTTCCAACAAATGAGTGGATTGTTTTACTCTTGCTTTTTATAATTGACTTAACAATTACACCCTCTGAATAATTAGAATCCTTCAAAATTGCTTTATTAGATGTTTCAACATAATACTCATCAATGGAATCAATAGAATCTAGTATCGATGTTATTTGTGAAATTTCATTTTCTAGTATCTTCTTATTATTGATTTTATAAATATTTATATGAGAATCAATAGATGAAACCTTATCTTTAAAACTATATATATAGCCATTTGAAAGTGAGCTCAAGACGATTAAGCAAATAATACTTAGTAATAGAGCTACTGAGGCAAGCAAAAAGGTTTTTTTAACAAAACCCAAAGTGCCTTGAATTTTATGAGTTAGGAATTTAAAGGCAATTTTTAAAGAAACATTAAGCACAAAAATTTATTCATCTCTCATAGATGGAAAAAATATTACATCTTTAATAGAATCCTGCTCTGTGAACAACATTACCATTCTATCTATTCCAATACCAACTCCCCCAGTGGGAGGCATTCCAGCCTCTAAAACTTCAATAAAATCCTTATCAAAAACTTGAGCCTCAGCATCTCCTTTTTGCAGCATTTTTTGCTGATTAAGTAATCTATTTTTTTGCTCAAAAGGGTCATTTAATTCGGAAAAAGAATTTGCAAACTCTAAGCCTGATATAAAAAGCTCAAATCTTTCAACATACTGGTTTGAATCATCTCCCCTTTTATAACGTGCTAAAGGTGATATTTCAACAGGATATTCTGTTACAAAAGTTGGCTGAATCAAGTATGGCTCAACTAGATTTGAAAATAATTTTTCAACAATTTTTCCTCTATGTGGATACTTTTCTTTATCAATACCATGCTTAATTGCAAAATTATCAAGGTCAGTATCCTTTAATTCAATAGGATTTACTTTAGCGTGTTTTTCAAACAACTCTTTCATAGTCAGTATATTAAATGGGGAAATCAAATCGATTGTATGGTTATTAAAATTAAAATGCGTCTTACTGAAAGTATTTGCTATTTCCTTAAAAATGATTTCTGTTATAGTAATCATATCGCTAATATCAGAATAAGCCTCATAAAATTCAAGCATTGTAAATTCAGGATTATGACTTCTATCCATACCTTCATTTCTAAAATTTTTACCTAATTCATAAACTTTATCAAGGCCACCAACAATTAATCTTTTAAGATATAGCTCACTTGCAATTCTAAGAAACAAATCTCTATCCAATGTATTATGATGAGTTTTAAATGGTTGAGCACTAGCGCCTCCATATAGGGGTTGCAAACACGGAGTTTCTACCTCTAAAAAACCTCTATTATCGAGAATTTCACGAGTCTTCTTAATAACTGCAGCTCTACTAATAAAAACATTTCTAGTTTCAGGGTTTGTAATTAAGTCTAGATGTCTATTTCTATACCTTAATTCTTTATCATTAAATGAAAAAAATGTTTCTCCATCCTTTTCTTTTAAATTTGGCAGTGGCCTAATATTCTTAGATAAAATTGTTAGCAGGGTAGCTTTAATTGATAGTTCTTCTGTTTTAGTTAAAAAGACTTCTCCAGTAACCCCAATAATGTCTCCAATATCTAAGTTTCTAGCAATAGAGTCGTAAATTTTTTCAGGCAAATTATCAGTGCGAACATATAATTGAATCTTATCATCTGAGCTCTGAATATGGACAAAACAAGCTTTTCCCATTTTACGTAACGATACTATTCTTCCGCAAATTTTAACTTCTTTATCTAACCATTCTTTTTGATTTGAAAGAATTTGGCCAATTTTTACACTAGTTTTAAACGAGTAATCAAATGAAGGGACATTTGAATCTTTTATTTTATCCAACTTTTCAATTCTATGATTCATTATATCTGACAAACTTGAATTATCTTTCACTATTATTAATCTCCATATTTTTAATTAAATATTGCTTGATGAATAAATCTATATCTCCATCCATAAATAAACTAATATTTGATGTTTGTGCATCTGTTCTATGATCCTTTATTAAGCTATAAGGATGAAAAACGTAAGATCTAATCTGACTTCCCCACGCAATTTCTTTTTTGTCTCCTGAAAAATTATCAAAATCTTTCTTTCTCTCATCTAAAACTTTTTGATAGAGTTTTGATTTCAAAATTTTCATAGCAGTATTTTTATTTTTAAGCTGACTTCTCTCATTCTGACACTGGACAACAATAGAAGTAGGTAAATGTGTTATCCTAACAGCAGAATCAGTCTTATTTACATGCTGGCCACCTGCACCACTTGCTCTATAAGTATCTATCTTAATATCCTTATCATTAATTTCAACATCTATTTCATCATCTATCACTGGATATACAAAAACAGAAGCAAATGAAGTATGCCTCTTTCCATTACTATCAAATGGTGAAATTCTTACCAACCTATGAACACCCATTTCACTTTTTAGGTAACCATAGGAAAATTTACCATTAACCTCTATACTAACATCTTTAATGCCAGCTTCATCTCCTTGCTGATAATCTAGTAATTTACTTTTAAATTTCTTTTTTTCAATCCATCTTGAATACATTCTATATAGCATTTCAGCCCAATCTTGAGACTCAGTACCACCAGCACCAGGATGAATTGAAATTATCGCATCCCTAGCATCGTCTTCATTATTTAAAATATTTTTTATCTCAAACTCATCTAACTTTTCACTAAATTTTTTTAATATCACAATATATTCGTCATCTACTTCATCTTCAATAAACTCTATGCACATTTCTAATTCTTCATAGGAAGAATCGATACTGCCAATAAAGGATAAATGACTTTTTAAATGACTGATTTCTTTTAAAATATTTTTGGCTTTTTCAGAATTTAACCAAAAATCCTGTTGGTGGGTTTTAACTTCAAGAGAATTAATTTCATTTTGAATGAGAGTAGTGTCAAAGATGCCTCCGGATGTTTAAAAATCTTTTGATAAGCTTCTCTGAATTTTCTTTATATTGATTATAGTCCATAATTATATACTAATAATATAAAAAAAATAATTCAGCAATTAATATAGCTTTCTACTGTTTTAATAGCCTTTAAAGTAGCATTAACATCATGAACTCTTAAAATATCAGCGCCATTAACAGCAGATATGACATTCATAGCAATACTCTCTTCTAATCTATTTTTTGGAGGAATATTTTTATTAATATCTAAGAAAGACTTTCGAGAAAGTCCAATTAGAATTTTGAACCCTAACTCTTTTAGTTTTGGTATATTTTTAATAATTCGATAATTATCTATTAAGGTTTTACCAAAGCCAATACCTGGATCAATAATTATATTTTCACGATCCACTCCTTTTTTAAGAGCGATATCTATTCTATTTTCAAAAAAAAACATTATATCATCAATAATTGAATTATAATTTGTGTTTTCTTGCATGTTAGAAGGGTCACCCTTCATATGCATTAAAACAATAGGAACGTTCCTGTCTGAGCTTAATTCAAAGATTCTATCATCATATCTGCCGGCATAAATATCATTAATCATAGAATAACCAGAATCTAAAGCATACTTAGCTACATCATATTTATAGGTATCTACAGAAAAAGTGATTTTATTAAGTGATGAAATATTATTTTTTATGATAGAAAGGCGTTTAATTTCTTCGGCAATAGGAATTCTAGATGAGCCTGGCCTAGAAGATTCGGCACCTACATCTATTATGTCAGCTTTACTCATATCTTGGCTGAGAACTCTGTTAAATTCTTCAGTCTTATTCATGTAGGAATTACCCCTTCCATCATAGAAGGAATCTGGGGTTACATTAAGTATACCCATTATTTGAATTTTACTCATCAGAATATAACTTACTTAATTATTGGTGCGTCTTTTTCTTTTTTCAGAATTATCAGAGTTTTCAGAGTTTTCAGAGCTAAAATCGTCTAAATTATCCAAATTACCATTTTTGATAATTATTTTCATGTCATCGCCAGATATCGTTTCTCTATCTAACAAGGCCTTAGCAATATTGTGAAGTGAGTCGATATTTTTATTCAAAATATCAATGGCGTTTTTTTCAGCATTTTTAACTATAAAAGAAACTTCAGAGTCAATTGCAGATGATAATTTATCACTGAAGTCACGACCATAAGATATTTCACGGCCCAAAAAAACATCATCCGAACCACTCTTAAAATGGAGAGGGCCAATATTATCACTCATTCCCCATTGAGTAACCATATTTTTGGCAATATCAGTAGCAACAGCTATATCATTGCCTGCTCCTGTTGTTGTGTCGTTAAAAATTATTTTTTCGGCACATCGACCACCCATTAGAATATCTAGTCTACCAAGTAAATATTCTCTTGAATAATTATGCTTATCCTCAGAAGGTATTTGAGCTGTTAAACCTAATGCTCTTCCACGAGGCACTATAGTTACTTTGTGAACAGGGTCTGCTTTTTCAGTAAATTCAGCAACTAATGCGTGACCTGCTTCGTGATAAGCAGTAATAGACCGCTCATGATCTGGAATAATCATACTTTTTCTCTCTACACCCATTAATATTTTATCCTTAGCTTCTTCAAAATCTTTCATAGCAACTTTTTTTCTATTTTTTCTAGCAGCATGCAATGCAGCTTCATTAACTAAATTTTCTAGATCTGCACCAACAAGACCAGGTGTACCTTTTGCAATTACACTTAAAACGACATCAGGGGCAAGAGGCACTTTCTTAGAGTGTATTTTTAAAATCGCTTCGCGGCCCTTTGTGTCAGGCACATCAACAATTATTTGTCTGTCAAAACGTCCAGGTCTTAGCAATGCTTTATCTAAAACATCAGGTCTGTTTGTTGCGGCCAATATTATTACACTATCATCTGTTCCAAATCCATCCATTTCAACTAAAATTTGATTTAAAGTCTGCTCTCTTTCATCATGGCCACCGCCAAGCCCTGCGCCCCTATGCCTTCCAACAGCATCAATCTCATCGATAAATATAATGCTTGGTGAGTTTCTTTTTGCCTGAGAAAATAAATCTCTTACACGACTTGCGCCAATACCTACGAACATTTCTACAAATTCTGCACCACTTATTGTAAAAAAAGGCACACCTGCTTCCCCAGAGACAGCTTTTGCAAGTAAAGTTTTTCCAGATCCAGGAGGACCTAATAACAAAGCCCCTTTAGGTATCTTAGCACCTATAGATGAATATTTTTTTGGATTTTTTAAAAACCCTACAATTTCCTGTAATTCAAATTTTGCCTCATCACAACCGGCAACATTTTTAAAAGTTGTAATTGGATTTTCAGGAGAAACAATTTTAGCTTTACTTTTAGCAAAATTAAAAATTCCACCACCCCCACCACCAGAATCTCTCATTCTTCGCATTATAAAAAACCAAAAACCTATTATAAGTAACCAAGGAGCAAGATTTACAAAATAATCAAAAAACCCGGGGGTAGGTTTTTCATATGTTAAAATATAACTTAGATCGGGATCATAGGCTGTTATATCTGGAAGTATGACTGTAAAGGTACTTCCGTCATCAAGAGACCCATAGCACTCAGAATTTTCTTTACCTGTACAAGTAATTTTCTCAATATTTCCTGATTCGAGCTTAGCCTTAAACTGATTAATAGTAAGTTTTTCAGAGGCCTCACCAACCGAAATCTGCATAATAGAAACAATAACTATTATCAAAAGAGCCCAAACAAAAAAATTGTTTTTATTGTTACCCAAATTAAATTCTTTCTTTATGTTATATTTTTTTTTCATTATAAAATTTTTCTTCCAATTAATTTAATTATATCGTGCAATTCGTGCAAGCCATTTATAAAGTCTCTACAATTTCTCTAACTCATAAATATCTTCTAAGTTTCTAAGTTTTTCATTGTAATCTAAGCCATAACCAACAATAAACTCATTTTTCAAATCAAAACCAGACCATAGTAATTTATAATTAATATTATTTTTTTCTCTTAAAAATATAGTACCAATATAAATTTCTTTAGGACGATAAGAAAATAGGGTATCATAGATTGCTGTAATAGACTTCCCAGTATCTATAATATCCTCGAGAATTAAAACATTTTTGTTTTTTATATTAATTTTGTTTGAATATAAAACTTTAGGTGAATTATTTGAATGTAATGTACCATAATAAGAGCTACAAGAAATAGTATCATATGAAAAATCTACCTTTATTTGTTTCATAAGATCATGCATAAAATAGAATGCTCCATTCATAACACCAATTATAACAACATCTTCATTTTTAAATTTATCGTTAATAAGTCTTGCAAATTCAGATATCTTAATTTGCAGTTCATTACTTGATATTATCTTGTTTAAGTTTATTCCATCCATAATATTCTTTGTCCTTCAATTTTATCAGAGCTGTATTTTTTATCAAAATATATACCTGGGACCCAAATTATATTACCATCACAATCTTCAATAATAGGATATTTTTCTTTTAAAAATAACGGAATTTTCTTTTTTATAAACATATCACTGATTTTTTTATTACTATTACTAATTCTATCACCATGACACCAATTTCTTACAAAAAGACCATTTAAAAAATGATTTTGGTCAATAAGTATTCTATCCTTTAAAACTTTATTTGACTTAGTTTTGCTTTCTAATAAAAACTTTCCTATCCCCCAATTTAAATCGTTACGTATTTTAGTTTTATTAGAAAAAATATCAGATATTTTTCTATGATCGTATAAAAAAAAACCTTCTCTATTTTTTTGAATGAATATATTTTTTGATAAATTTAAAAGACTTCCAGTTGAAGACTTTAATATAAAATCATTTACCGATAGCCAAAAATTCTTATTTCTATTTTTCATTTTTACATTAAAAATGAATTTTAAAATAGAGACTAAATAAATTTTAGAGTCAACTAAGTTATATTTTTTAAAATTATCTATTTCTATAAATACATATTTAAATCTTTTATTATATTTCAAAGATTTCAAATCTTTTTCAATTCTATTTTTTAATTTTTGAAACTTTGAAATACTATTTTCATTTAGCATGTTAACTTTATTGCTAAGAAATTGATCAGATTTCACATAAGGGACTAAAAACTTACGAACTTTATTTCTTTTGTATGAAATATCTTCATTTGTCGGATCCTCAAAGTAAGTAACATTATTTTTAATTGCATAACTTAATATATCCCTTTTTTCTAATTCAAGAATTGGTCGAAATAAAAAATTATATTTTTTTCTAATGCCTTGCATAGAAACGTAGTCACTCCCATCAATAAACTTCATAATAATTGTTTCAATTTGATCATTTAAATGGTGAGCAGTAAAAGTTAAATCTATATTATGCTGGTAATGTATCTTTTTTAGAATATTATACCTAATTTTTCTTGCCTCTGATTCAAAATTCAATTCATTATCTATATTTACATTAAAAATGTTTTTTTTAATGAGGTCAATATCAATAGAATCTATATGATTTTTAACTTTTTCTGAATAGCTACTTGTTGAATAATTGATGTATGTTAAAAATATATTTATTTCATTTCGAGATTTCAACTTAGATAGAGCGTCCAATAGACAAGAACTATCAATACCTCCAGAGTATGCCAATTGAACATTAATAGATTTTGCATCTAAATCTTCTTCTTTAATATATAAATCTATTTTTTTCTTTAATAAATTTATCATTCTTAAAATCTAAACTTCGTCAAAGAAAAATGGTTTTAAATGCTGGATTTTATCCTCGTATGAATTTGGATACATAAACCATTCTGCTACAGATATTGAGCTTAACAATGAATTGCCATCTTGTGGAGTAAAACAATATCCAGATATCTCGTTTCCGTTTCTAACATTTAATGTTGGAACTGAAACAACTGTCTGATTTAGAATTCTTCCAAAATGTCCATGGTCTCTTCCAAATGAAAAAACTTCATTTGCACTAACTTTATCTGTTAATGCAATTCGGTCATTTAAGCTTAAGAGATCTATAACCTTTGTCATAGTGGTCTGTTCTTTGACTTTCAAATAAAATTGAAGAATATGCATATATTGTGAATTAACCTTCATTGCAGATGAGAAGAAATTCATATCTTGATTTAGGGTTTGAAATAATAAATGAGCATCTCTTGCATGATGAGTTCCAAACATTTCATCATCATGACTACCAACTACAGGACTCGGGACAAAACTTTTAGTTTGGCTAATATCATTCGCCCTTCTAATTAAATTGAATCGACCCTCCAAAAGATTTCCAGGATTAGAATGTGTGGCTAAAGTTTTGACAATGCACGATAAATTATGAGTATTACAAGACACAACATGTATAAATCTGTCTTCGCCGTGAATTAATGATTCATCATTTATACCTCTGGCATACATTTTCCCAAAACCAAATTCACTTCCCTGAGCTACAAAACCTAATGTGTTGTCTAAATAGCGTTCATAATATTTCTGCTTATTTTGGTGACCGAACCCTTTTGGAGTACAATCTATCACAACTGAGGCTCTGTTAATTGCTTCTTCAACACTAAATGAAGGTTCCATTCCAAGGTCTTTGAAACCTTTAAACTTTTCTTCATTTGTAGTTAGTCTGGCACCCCTATCAATCAAACTATGCACTTTTGACCTATCTGTTGTAAGAGGTGTATTTTTATGGAATGTAACACCATCAATTCCCAATTCACTTTTCAAATCACAAAACAAACCAGTTAAAGGCTCTCCAATTGTGCCTGTTCCAACTATATGAACTATTTTTTTTGACATCCGAACTCCCTATCTAGTTGATTAAAAATTATATTCTACCTCATCCATAAGAAAATGGAGTAATTTCTCAACTCCATGTTTTTGTTCAAATTTTATTTGTTGATCAGCTTCAGTCCCCGATTTCATAATCTCATCTAAAGTATTAATAACATTTAAATTTCCTAATAATTCTAATGATGGGTAAATATTATCTATCATTTTATATACATAATCATGTAGAGTTAATCTTTGACCATCAAAACAATCTGTAATAAAAGAATTGAAGTCAAATCTTGTAGCCTTCCAAAATGCATCATTTAGAATTTCATAATTCATATCTTCAATATTTTTATTTAACTTAACTTTATTGTCATATGAATGTACGAGAGCTTGAGTTAAAGCTACAAGTAGCTCGGTTCTCTTTAGTGACCTTTGAACATCACAAATCCTATATTCTAATGTACCGTAATCTAAATGAGGTCTAATTTTCCACCATATCTGCCTTGATTTTTTAATAGAATCAGTTTCTATTAAAGTATTAACTAAACTTACATAGCTTTCAAAAGAATCAATTTTTACAGGTATATTTGTTTTTGGAAATGCCCCAAATTGCATTGTCCTAGACGACTTAAATCCCGTATTAACTCCTTCAAAAAAAGGAGAATTTGAGCTAATGGCCAGAAGCGCAGGAATCCACCTTCTTGTAGCGTTAGTTATTTTAATAGCCCTATCTGGACAATCAACAGAGATATGAATGTGTGTTGAAAAAGTTATATTACGTTTAGCGTAATATTTTAATTGATCTGCCACCCAATTATAAGACTCATTTGATACAAATTTTTGATCAATTGAGCTGGCAGTTGGATGAGTACCGCTGATACCTATTCTAAAATCTTCTTTAAGTCCTATATTTTTCAACTCTTTTCTTTGCTTTGATAAAAACTTTATAGAATCAGAAACATTGTCGCAAATAGGCGTATTTGTTTCTATTTCAGATAATAGCAGCTCATAAGAATATCTATCTTTATCTGAAACTTGTGACATTATTTCATTAGCTTTATTCTTTAGCTTTCCTGTCTTAGGATCACAAATCATAAACTCTTCCTCAACACCAATACTATAATCTCTTTTTTGACTGTAAATTTTTCTATAATTAGCTAAAGACATTTTAAATTGATACGTTTTCAGTCCATTCTCCGTAGACTTTTTTTAATGAATTAACTATTTCACCTAAAGTAGCATTACATTTAGCTGCATCAATTATTAAAGGAATTAAGTTTATCTTGCCCTTAGATGCTGATTCTGTTATAATTTGTAATTTTTTTTTCACAAGAATATTATCTCTATTTTTGCGTACATTCTGTATATTGGAAACTTGCTCTTCCTCAACTTCTTCTCTTATTTTTAAAATTGGAATATCAATCTCTTCTTCATCTTTATAAAATTCATTAACACCAACAATAATTCTATCTTTAGATTCAACTTTTCTTTGATATTCAATAGATGAATTAGCAATTTCTTTTTGAAAATACCCTAATTCAATTGCAGGAACAACACCACCAAGATTATCTATTTTATCAAAACATTCATAAGCCTTTTTCTCAAGCTCATCCGTCATCTTTTCTATTAACCAAGAACCTCCTAGAGGATCTACGCTATTGACAACACCAGACTCATACGCTATAATTTGCTGTGTTCTCAGAGCAATTTCCGCAGCTTTCTCAGAAGGTAAAGCTAAAGTTTCATCCATAGAGTTTGTGTGTAGCGACTGCGTCCCTCCAAGTACTGCTGCTAATGCCTGTAAAGCCGTTCTTGTAATGTTATTTTCAGGCTGTTGAGCTGTAAGAGAAAAACCTGCTGTTTGTGTATGAAATCTTAATTTTAAAGACCTTTCATTTTTAGCGTTATACTTTTTCTTTAACTCTTTGGCCCAAATTCTTCTAGCAGCTCTGAATTTTGCTATTTCTTCAAAAAAATCTAAATGAGAATTGAAGAAAAAAGAAATTTTTGGAGCAATATCGTCAACATCTATGCCCCTATCAATTGAATAATCAAGATACGTAAATCCATTCTTTAAAGTAAAAGCGAGCTCTTCAACAGCCGAGGATCCAGCTTCTCTTATATGATATCCACTTACAGAAACAGGATTATATTTTGGCATTTTATTATTACAGTATTCAAATAAATCAATAATTAAGCTCATAGAAGGCTCAGGTGGATAGATCCATTCCTTTTGAGCGATGTATTCTTTTAATATATCGCTTTGTAATGTGCCTCTCAATTTTGAAAGGTCGTTACCCCTCTTCTCTGCAATAGCAACATAAAAAGCAAAAATTATAACTGCAGGTCCATTAATAGTCATTGAAACACTTACATCATCTAAATTAATATCTTCAAAAAGCTTATCCATATCGCTAAGAGTGGAGATAGATACACCGCAATGACCAATTTCTCCCTTTGATATAGGATGATCACAATCATAACCCATCAAAGTTGGCATATCAAATGCCACTGAAAGACCTGTTTGTCCTTGTGATAGCAAATACTTAAATCTTTGATTTGTTTCAGAAGGCGATCCAAACCCAGCAAATTGTCTCATTGTCCACAACTTACCCCGATATAAATTTTCATGAATTCCTCTTGTATAAGGGTATACCCCTGGATCTGCTATATTATTATTGTAATTTGAGTCTTTTTTTTGGGGTTTATAAACAACATCTACAGGTTCACCTGATGCAGTATCAAAGCTGTATTTTCTTTCATTTATTTTTTTTTTATTTATTTTATCCATTTTTAATAGTGGCGATAATATTATCAGCAGTTAATCCGCACTCATTTAATAATTCAGATCTAGTGCCTTGATCTATAAATTTATCTTCAATTCCTAAAATTTTCACTTTACCTTCAAAATCTAAATCATTTAAATAGTTTAAGACATATGAACCAAATCCCCCGGTTTTCATACCTTCTTCTATAGTTAAAATACCATTAAAATCGTTTGCAATTGTATTTAAAATCTCTTCATCCAAAGGTTTTACAAATCTCGCATTAATCACATGAGGAGAAAAACCTAATTCTTGCTTAATATGTTCATAATTATTCATAATGATTTCTACCATACTTCCAACAGCTAATATAGCCCATTTATTACCTTTTTTCAAAATTTCCCAGGTACCAACATTTATCTTATTCACTTTTGGTAAATTATTGTCAAAATTAATCGCATTTCCTTTAGGATATCTAATTACAAAAGGTTTTTTTAACTCTAATGCACAAAGAAAGAGTTCTCTCAGCTCATTACCATCTTTTGGAGCAGATATTACAATATTAGGCATAGAAAGGAACATGTTTATATCAAACAAACCATGATGAGTGGGACCATCTGCTCCTACAACACCGGACCTATCTAAGCAGAGAATGAAGGGCAAATCTTGTAATAAAAAATCATGTAATATATTATCATAAGCACGCTGTATAAATGTAGAATATATAGCAATTACTGGAATAATACCTTCTGAAGAGAACCCAGATCCGTAAGTCACCGCATGGTTTTCGGCAATTCCAACATCTATAATTCTTTCAGGATACTTATTAGAAAAGTCTTTTAATCCAGTACCTATTTCCATTGCAGCTGTTATACACACAAAATCTTTATTATTTTTCGCCGCATGAAGAACCGTCATACCGAAAGCATTTGAGTAACTAATCTGATTTTTTGTATTAGAACCTTTGCTACCTGATAAACTGTAAAATTTAATAGAATCAGACTCAGCATCAACACTACGACGACCTTTTTTTGTTAAAACATGGAGCAATATTGGCGAATCTATTTTTTTAATATTCTCAAAAATATTAACCATATTTTCTATATCATGACCGTCAATTGGACCTATGTAACGAACACCTAATTCTTCAAATAAACCGCCTGGTGTGAGAAAACTTTTCAAACTCTCCTCTGATTTTTTCAGTATCATTCTTGCTTTGTTTTTAAAAACCGGTATTTTACCAAGAAAGTCCCAAACTCCAGACCTAACAGAATTATATGAAGGATGAGAAATTATTTTACTAAGATATTTTGACAAGGCACCAACGCTATCCGATATAGATTTACTATTATCATTAAGAATTATTGTCATTTTAGTTTTATGAAACCCAAGGTTATTTATAGCTTCATACGCTAATCCTCCCGTCATAGCTCCATCACCTATGATTGAAACAATATGGTTTTTATCTAACTTAATATCTCTAGCATGAGCAAATCCAAGCCCTGCAGAAATTGATGTACTTGCATGGCCAGCACCATATGCATCATATTCACTTTCAGACTGCTTTAAAAAACCACTAATTCCATCTTTTTGTCTGATAGTATTAAAAACGTCTTTTCTTCCCGTTAATATTTTATGAGAATATGCTTGATGACCAACATCCCAAATAATTTTATCTTCAGGCGCATTATAGCAATAATGAAGAGCAATTGTTAGATCAACAACTCCAAGAGGAGATGAGTAGTGGCCACCGTTCTCTTTAACAACTTTTTTTATGTAGTCAGCAACTTCTAAAGATAAAATATCTAATTCATCAAAAGATAACTTCTTGACATCAGCTGGTGAATTAACTTTATCTAAAATTTTATTCTTTGCCATAATAATATTTGTTAAGAAAATACTCATGAACTCTTGTATCACCATCAATTTCAGGGTGAAAAGAACATGCCATATGCCTATTATCCTCTAGAATGATAACTTCTTTATCAGAATTTGATGAATTATTTTTTTTAAAATCAATGCTTTCCTTATTTAATATACCTGCTCCAATAGACTTTACTTTAGGAGCTCTAATAAAAACAGCATTAAATGAAGGTATGTTAAATTTTTTCAAACTAATCTTTTTTTCAAATGAATAAACCTGAGTGCCCCAGCTATTTCTCATTACTGAAAAACTCATTATATCTAGTGTTTTAACTTTATTAATTAGTTTTTTTGAAGTTGAAAGCATAATCATTCCTGCACATGTACCAAAAATAGACTTGTGTTTAGAGTACTCTAAAATAGATGCTCTAAGCTTAAATCTATCTATTAAAATTGATAAAGTTGTTGATTCTCCACCAGGAATTATAAGGGCATCTGTCTGCAATAAGTCAATTTCATTTTTAACAAAAATAGACTGTACTCCTATTTCATCTAATATTACTTTATGCATTCCAAATCCGCCTTGTAACGCTAACACGCCAACCATTGCCTACCAACCTCGCTCTTGCATCATTTGATCTTTAGGAATTTCTGAAATATCTAGTCCTTTCATTGCATTTTTTAGTTTTTTTGATGCAAACATCACTTCTTTTGCATCTTCATAATTAGTACAGGCATCAACAACAGCTTTTGCTCTGTTCTTAGGATCTTCAGACTTAAAAATACCAGAGCCAACAAATAAGGCCTGAGCTCCTAATTGCATCATCAAAGAAGCATCTGCCGGGGTTGCTATTCCACCTGCACTAAAATTTGGAACCGGCAATGTTTTTAAATCTTTAACTATCTTAAGTTGTTCAATTGGAGCATTATGCAACTTAGAAAACTCTTTAAGTCCAGAAGCATTCATTTTAGAAACCATTAAAATTTCACTGGTAATGGCCCTCATATGCTTAACTGCCTCCACGATATTACCAGAACCAGCTTCACCTTTAGTTCGAATCATAGCTGCTCCCTCATCAATTCTTCTTAGAGCTTCGCCCAAATTTCTCGCTCCACATACAAAAGGTACTTTAAAATTATGTTTATCAACATGAAATGCATTATCGGCAGGAGTTAAAACTTCACTTTCATCGATAAAATCAACTTCAAGTGACTCTAAAACTTGAGCTTCAGCAAAATGACCAATTCTACATTTGGCCATAACAGGTATTGAGACAGTTTTTTGAATTTCCTGAATCATGTTAGGATTAG
>CEVN01013616.1_pt1 | contig 21273 bp, 14 predicted proteins | sample 427041 | NCBI WGS metagenome assembly CEVN01 (sample SAMEA2623463, study PRJEB7988) | marine metagenome | biome: marine biome (ENVO:00000447); feature: surface water layer (ENVO:00002042); material: "saline water (ENVO:00002010), including plankton (ENVO:xxxxxxxx)" | depth 5 m
AGGGCTTCAATTTGGATTTCTCTGTTTTCTATTGTTGCTTCAAACAGGCCTTGCTCATCATAATTAAGGATTGATTTTCCATGGGCATCTGTACAATTTTCAAAGGTTATATCTGGGTATACATTGTTTATTTTTTTTATAATCGACTTTCTTTGATCTCGACAGCGCCTTAATATATCTAAAGTATCCTTAGGTTGATTTGAATCACCCAAAACAAAAGTTTTTAAATTTGGATTTAATTGTGTAACTACAAATGGTTCTTGCTCTATATGAATACACCCACCTATTGCGGTGCTAAATTGATCCATCATCCCACCAGGTTCATTGAATGCAACCACCTCAGCTTGATAGGCAAGCTTTCCAATTCTTTCATTTTTCCAATTAGGGGGATTATCAGCCATTTTTGATATTAGATTTATCCATCCAACAACTATTGATGATGAGCTACTTATCCCAGCCTGTATAGGAATATCGCTTTCTATTTTAGCCTCAAAACCATTTGAGAACCTTAAGCCTTTATTTATACAAAGCCTTATCGCGCTTTTAAAGTAATCACGATCTTTTGTGTATTCTAGGTCGTCTAAAGAAAAATCTTCAGTAAGATTAAGGTTTGGCATATCTATAATAATTTTTTTATCCCTTCTTTTGGTTGCGGTAATAGATGATCGAAGAGAAATAGCTAGCGCAATTACAGGTAAACCTAGATAGTCCTGATGTTCACCAAAAAGGCAAATTCGTCCTGGCGTGATTATCTTCATCTAAATAGTTTTGGCAGAATGGTTAAACCAAACTTTAAATAATGCAAATGAAGAAACCGCTGTAAGGCTGATTAAAAGCGCTGCGGTTTTATAGTGCCCATAAATCAAACTTCCAACGCCAAGAAGTGCGCCATAAACTGATATGCTTCCCAGCAACATGCAAAGCAGTCCAATTGGGACAGACCATTTTTCTTTCATTTTATTTGAGGAAAAATTTTTCCATCCTGGCCCACCAGGATTCACTTTTTTCACAAAATTCTTTAGCGTTTCTTCATCATCGGGCGGAGTAAGAAATGTAGCTATAATCCAAATAATTGTCGTTAGCAACGCTCCAATTACTATTTCCTGCCAACTGGCAAGATTGTGACTTAAAAAATTAAAATAATATGCAATAATTAGTGAGCTTATCATTGCAACTATTTCTGTATACGCATTGATACGCCACCAAAACCACCTCAATAAATATATCAACCCAGTACCCGCGCCTATCATAAGCAATAGTTCAAATGCTTGAGATGCGCTTGTTAAGATTAATCCTAGTCCGGCCCCAAATATGATTGATATAATTGTAAATATTCTACCCATTCTAACCATTTGATTTTCACTGGCCTGCTGGTTAATAAACCGCTTATAAAAATCGTTAACTAAATAACTTGCTCCAAGATTAAGTTGGGTACTCATTGTGCTCATAAAAGCTGCAATCAAAGAAGCTGCAACAAGACCCAATAACCCAGATGGCAGCAAGGATAGCATTGCGGGATATGCGACATCATGCCCTAGCTTATTTGATGGTAAATCAGGAAAAGCCCTTTGGATATCTGCTAGCTCAGGAAAAACAATCAATGATGATAATGCAATGATTATCCATGGCCATGGGCGTAATGCGTAATGTGCAATATTAAATAATAATGTTGCTCCAATTGCATTTTTTTCATCTTTTGCAGAGAACATTCGTTGGGCAATATATCCTCCTCCTCCAGGCTCAGCACCTGGATAATAGCTTGCCCACCACTGCACAGCAAGCGGCACAAGCATTACTGGTACCCACACACTTGGATCAGACAAATTTGGCAATAAAGATAAATTATCTATGACATTTTCATGTTGAGTTAGGTTCTTTATACCCCCTATTTGAGGTAAATTAATAATATAAAACATTGCAAGGATAGAGCCAATCATCGCTAAAATAAATTGAACAAAATCAGTAATAATCACCGCTTTAAGTCCCCCCAGCGTTGAATAGGTTAAGGTAATTGAGCAGGCGACTAGCAGTGTTTGCCAGCCTTTCCAGCCTAAGATAATCTCGCCAAACTTTACAGCTGCCAAACTTACAGTACCCATAACCAATACATTAAAAATTAGACCAAGATATAATGCTCTAAATCCTCTTAAAAATGCTGCAGCTTTTCCGCTATAACGTAATTCATAAAATTCGATATCGGTTAAAACATTAGACCTCCTCCATAATTTAGCGTAAACAAAAACGGTAAGCATCCCTGTTAATAAAAACGCCCACCATCCCCAATTACCTGAGACGCCTTTTTGTCTAACGAGATCTGTAACTAAATTTGGGGTATCGGTTGAAAATGTAGTAGCAACCATAGAAATACCTAGAAGCCACCAGGGCATTTCCTGTCCTGCTAAAAAAAAGGAACGCGTATCATTCGCAGCTTTTTTAGATGCCCAAATACCAATAAAAAGTGCAATAAAAAAATAGGATCCTATTACAACCCAATCAATGGTGGCCATTTTCATCTAATATTTATCGTCCAATCCAAAAATAGATTGATTGGTTCTCCATCTACCTCGCGTAAAGTCTGGAATCTTTACTGAAGCACTATTATTTTTTATTGATTGCTCGGACAGAGGAACAATACAGCTCATACTAACTGCATCATATACATCAATTACAGGCCGCTGATCTCCCTTAATTGCCTCGACAAATGCCCGAATAATGAAAAAATCCATGCCTCCGTGGCCGGTATGGCTTAAAGTTGATTTCGCTTTTGAAAATCGTTTCCAAAGCGGGTGGTCGTATTCTGCTAAATACGGTTGATCTTTTTCCCATCTGTGACTCTCAGGACTTTTTCCTTCAATATAGATTGATTTTGAATCTTTCATCCATATTCCTTTGGTGCCTTGAACACGAAAATTTAAACTATATGGCCTTGGAGAATTGGTATCATGACTCAATACAATTGTTTGTCCTTTAGCGCATTTAATCACCGTTGTTACTACGTCTCCTAATTTAAATTGTATTTTTGCATTAGGGTGATCAGATCCTCCATTTTCAATAATGTATTTATTCAAACCCCTGCTTTGGCTTGCGGTAGAAGTAAGACGTAACATTCTATTGCCACGATTTATATTTAGCATTGGACTTATAGGCCCAAGGCCATGCGTCGGATATAAATCTGCATTCTTTTCCACTGAGTGCTGTGTACGCCATCTGGCTTCAGAGAAAGCCTTTGCGCCAAACTCAACACCACCTCCGTATGGTCCTGTTCCATCGTTAAACTTAACATGGCGTAAATCGTGTTGATACCCGCCCTGACAATGAATTAGCTCCCCAAATAGCCCTTCTCTTACCATATTCAATATCGCCATAATATCTCTTCGATAATTAACATTCTCCATGATCATGCAAAGTTTTTTTGTCTTTTCTGATGTATTAACTAAATCCCAACAGTCATTTATCGTTAAAGCTGCAGGAACCTCTACACCAACATGCATTTTGTTTTTCATTGCTTCAATAGACATTGGATGATGCCATTCCCAAGGTGTAGCAATATTTACCGCATCCAAATCTTCATTAGAAAGCATATTAAGATAGTCATCAGGGCCCTGGTCATAAATTTTAGGTTTTGGCCTACCGGCTTTTGAAAAAAGTTCAAGCACCATATCAATCATCCGTTGATCAATGTCACAAATTGCTGGGATATCCACATCTGGTCTATCCAATAGTAGTTTGGCATTCCATTGTCCCCTCAAACCGGTTCCAATGATTCCGATTTGCAATCGTTGATTTGCACTAAATAGTTTTACTGGCGTAATCGTAGCAGCCAAGCCAGCTATTGTTGTTGATTTAATAAATTGACGTCTTTTCAACTTTCATCTCCAAATAATCTTATTTTAACAAAAAGCCATTTTTTAAAGGATCATTAGGGTCAATCCAAAAAGTACTACTGCCGGTTACCCAAGCCTGACCTGAAACTTGAGGCACAATTGCTTTTTTATCAACCAGATCAATTGACTTTTCTACGCTAACGGAAAAAATAGAGCCAGTTATACTCTCAATCAGCATAGGTTCATTTTTTCCTAAATTACCTTTTAAAAATTCAATCGCTGCTCGGGCGCTTACGCCTGTACCTGTCGGGCTTCTATCAAGTTCCCCATCAGCAAATATACAAATATTTTTGCTATGGCAATACGATCTATCCGCTTGGTCAACAAAAATTATACCATAAAGGTCATTCATTTCAGGTTCGATAGGATGCACACAATTAACATTTTTTGAAATAGCTTTCTTTATTTTTTTTCCAGCAATAACAATATCGTCAAGGTATTTCTTATCGAGACTTATTCCTAATTGATCAATATCAATTACCGCATAAAATGCTCCACCATAAGCTAAATCGTATTTAATCTGACCGAAACTTGGAACTTCAATAATGGCATCTAACTCTTGAACAAATGACGGGACGTTATTAAAAAAAATTTTATCTATTTGTTTATCTGTGATTTTTGCAAAAGCATTTATTTTACCAGAAGGAACATCCATTACCACTTCTGTGATCGGGTCTTTAATTGGTATTACATTATAATCGATAAATATCTTTGTTAAGGCGATTATTGCATGACCACATCCCGTTGAATATCCATTATTATGCATAAAAATAATTCCAACATCAGATGATGACTTTTCAGGCTCCACAATTAATGCTCCATACATATCTTTATGTCCTCTAGGTTCCCACATTAAAGTAGTTCTTAAAAAATCATATTTTTGTGCGATCTCATCCCGTTTAGATAATATTGAGTCTCCTTTTAATTTGGGATAGCCTGATACAATAACTCGAAGGGGCTCACCCCCAGTATGCGCCTCAATAGTTTGGATTTTTATCCAATTTGATGGAGGGGCAAAGCCTTTTAATTTATTTAGTTCAATCAATGTTAAGCATTTATTGTGCTACCATTGATAATAATAGATAAATAGCAAAGGTTGCACCCATGATTCCAATTGAAACTTTTTTTGATTCCGACCAAGGTGTCATATCGACTGGTGCCGGGTCACGCTGATCGCTAATTGCAATCTCTTCAGTTGATTTCGGTTTCAATTTTCCTATAATAAGCATCACTAAGACCGAAGAAACAAAGCTAATAAAATATCCATGCAACCAATGTAAATCTCCTGAACCATCAGCAAAGAATTCAGGTACGTTGTGAATGTTTTCAAATGAAAAGAAAGCGTAGATCGCCATTCCGACAATCATCCCAACTTTTGCCGCTAGCGCTGGGACATGCTTTGTTGTGATACCTAATAAAAAAATGCCTATAATTGGTACACTATACAATCCATTAACTTTTTGAAGATACTGGAATATGGATTGAGTCTGAGCTAATAAGGGTGCAATAATAATTGATGCAACCGCTAGAAGTATTCCAAATTGTTTTCCTATTTTTACAATTTGTTCTCCTGTCGCATTTTTATTGATGTAACCTTTATAAAATTGAAGTGAGAAAAGTGTTGAAGCGCTATTTAGTCCTGAATTAAATGAGCTTAAAATAGACCCCATTAAAACTGCTGCAAAGAGGCCTAATGACCAATCGGGTAAAACATATCTTACCAAGGCACCATAAACTTGATCCTGTCTTCCAATCGGTAATTCAGTCATGTGTAATGCGATAATACCTGGAAGGCATAACATTAAGGGACCAACTAGTTTCATTGCAGAGGCAAAAAGAACTCCTTTTTGACCCTCCGCTAAACTTTTTGCAGCCATAGCCCTTTGGACAATGACTTGATTAGTTGACCAATAAAATACTTGGATAAACATCATTCCAGTAAATAAAGTGGGCCAAGGCACTGAGACGGTCCTGCCTTCAAGGTTTGTACGAGTTAAAACTGTTAAATATTCAGGCCTATCATTTAAAAGCGTTGAAAGTCCATTAAAAAATGATCCATCGCCAAGGGCAGAAAGCCCAAGAAATGGTATTGCTAGCCCTCCAATCAGTAGTCCAACGCCATTAATTGTATCGCTAACCGCAACTGATTTCAATCCTCCAAAAATTGCATATGCACTACCAAGACTGCCGATCAATAAAATGATGAACCATAAAGGGATATTCAAGTCGAACATACTCTTTAGCGCTAGCGACCCCGTGTAGAGAACTACAGGTAAAAGAACAGTTACATATCCAAAAAGGAATAAACCTGAGACCATTGAGCGTGTTGTTTTATCAAATCGTTTTTCAAGAAATGCAGGGGTCGTAGTAAAGCCACTAGCTAAATAGCGCGGTAAAAAAACCAAAGCAGTGGCAATCATTGCAAATGCAGCAAGCGCTTCCCATGCCAAGCCAACGAGTGCCTTATCACCAAAAACATCTCCATTTAATCCAACAAGCTGCTCGGTTGAAAGGTTTGTGAGAAGGAGAGACCCTGCAACAACAGGCCACGTAAGCGCGCGTCCTCCAGTAAAATATTCTTCTGTGGCATTGTTAGATTTTTTCATCTTTTGTACAATTCTGAAGGTAAAATAAGCCACAGATCCTGTTGCAATAATAAATGTGATTATTGAAATGGTGTTCATTAATAATTCCTTAATTATTTCAATTATATTCTTTTTTTAGATAGATTATTTAAATTTTTTCCAGTTTTAAATGGCAGAAGCATAAATGAGTGTTCATAAACACCAGGATATAATGTGTATTTTTTCATTGGTTTTGCACCCCAACTATTATCTCCTCCAACACCCATTTGTTTATAGTCAATTAACCAATCAACATGATCTTTTGGCACGAGATCAATTTTTCCATGCTTCTGGCTATTAGGATAATAATCTAAATCTTCATATGGATACTGATGAACGCTACCATCAAACTTTGGCAGGCCAACTGCCATAATGCCATTATTACTGTTATAAAGCGCCATCCAATAAATATCTGTTTTGTTCCCAGTTTCCTGCGGTCTCACATATTGAAAAGATTGCTCCCACACCGAACCTTCATAAATCCCAATCGAAGCGGACTGCTTTCTATCCCAGTATGATTCATGAGGCCCTCTTCCAAACCACTTGACTTGGTCAAAAGAACCATCAAGCGATAGTTTAATTCCTATTCGAGGTATTTCAGGTAAATTATTATTTTTTATTTCTACTACTCGATTGATCTTTATAGCGCCTTCACCATCAATACTATAGTCTGTTTTAAGTGTGGTTCCTGTTAAGCTATCTATGTGCATTGAATACACCATTACAAGATTTTCAATTTTAGAAACATTTAGATCAATAGGACTCATCCTATTGCCAGCTTCTTTCCATATATCAGTACGTTTAGGCATCTTATTTCCAAGATCGTTATCATTTGGAGCTCTCCAAAAATATGGAATTAATGGTTTATTAATTAAATTTGTTTCCCCAACTTTATATTCCTCAATGAATCCTGAGGTTTTATTTAATACGATACTGAAATCCAATCCTTGGACTTCTATTGTAGAAACTGAGTTTAAAAAATTAACATCTGGTATAAGATTATCTTTCTTTACAGCTAACGGCTGATAGAATGGTAATTCAAATTGCTCCCAAGCAATTAGATGTTTTTTAGGAATCAATGGTTGAGCATTTCTAGCTTTAGCTTCAATCAATAAATAGTATCTAATACCTGGTCGCGCTATAATGTTTGAAGTATTAAAAAATATTTCTTTGGACTCACCTGCCTCAAGCTTTAGTGAGCTAAGCTTCCCAGAAGAAATAGTCCTGTCATCACCTTTGATATACCATGAAAAATCCAAATTATTAAAATTAGAAAAATTATAATTATTCTTTATTTCGATCACCCCCCTATCTAAATCGATAGGTTTAAATGAAATAGGTTGATAAATCTTCTTTACTTCAAAAATATGAGGATTTAAACTCCGATCGGCTGCAACCAGTCCATTTGCGCAAAAATTAGAATCATTCTCAGTATATTCAATGCCAAAGTCTCCCCCATAACCCCAATATTCTTTTCCATTGGGATCAGTTTTGGTCAACACCTGATCTGCCCAATCCCATATAAAACCACCTTGTAATGGTTCATGTTGATAAATCGTATTCCAATAGTCAACTAAATTTCCAACACTGTTTCCCATCGCATGAGCATATTCGCATAAAATAAGAGGTTTATTTGGCTGAGACATTGCATATCGCTCGATTGAATTGACGCTCTTATACATTGGAAAAACAATATCGGTATGGCTTTTATCTTTGGCTGGTTCATATACAACAGGGCGATTGTCATTTTTGTTTTTTAGATAATTATATACTTTTTCAAAGTTACGACCATCTCCAGCTTCATTTCCCATAGACCACATTATAATTGAGGGCTGATTCTTGTCTCTTTCATACATTCGATTTGCTCGATCTATCCATTGCGCTGACCAAGCCGGATCATCAGAAATAAAACGGTAACTTTGAGGATGTGAGCTCATGCCATGTGATTCAATATTTGCTTCATCAACTACATATAGACCATACTCATTACAGAGCTCATACCAGCGTTCATGATTTGGATAATGGGAAGCTCTTACAGCATTAATATTGTGTTGTTTCATTAATTTAATATCTTCTATCATCGACTCTTCTGAAACAGTTCTACCTCTTCTTGGATCCCATTCATGGCGATTAACCCCTCGAATAATCAAAGGTGTGCCATTCAATAATAATTTTCCATCTTTTATTTCGATAGCCCTAAAGCCAACTTGATGGAAAAATGTTTCAATTATTTGATTATCACTAATCAAATAAATTTGAAGTTTATAAAGATAAGGATTCTCAGCGCTCCAAGGCTTAACTCTTCGAACCTCATGTTGAAATAATACATTTGATAATGAATCAATTGTTGCAGCTTTGGTAGAGTCAAAAATAATTCTATTTCTTCTCATGGGATCAGTTAATTTTGCACGAATACTAATTTTAGCTGGAGACTGTAACCGATTCAATAAATCAATATCAACTCTAAATTTTCCTTTTTGATAGCTTTCATCAAGCGAAGAATGAATAGTGAAATCATTAATTCTGATTTTTTCTCTAGCGTATATAGATACATCTCTCTCCAAGCCACTAATTCTCCAGGTATCTTGACCTTCTAGGTAAGATCCATCTGAAAAACGATAGACTTGTACAGCAACTTGATTTTCACCTGCCTGGACAAATTCAGTAACATCAAACTCAGTTGGTGTTTTTGAACCTTGAGAATAGCCAATATATTTTCCATTAAACCAAACATAACATGCCGAACGAACGCTTCCAAATTTCAAAAAAACATCTTTTTTTAGCCAATCTTGAGGTAGGTTGATTTTTCTCTTGTAAGACCCAACTGTGTTTAGCTTATGCGGGATAAATGGCGGGTCGGGAGGAAACGGATATTCTTCATCCAAATATATTGGAAAGGACCACCCTTGAAGCTCCCAACTACCTGGTACATTTATCTTATCCCAATCATTATCATTAAAACCCATTTCATAAAAATTTTCAGGTTTATCTTTAATGTTTTTTGAAAATTTAAATTTCCATTTGCCATTCAATGAAATATAGTTCTTGGACCTGCTAGGGTCATTCTTAATTGCCAGTAATTCTGATTCATATGAGGTAAAGTGTGCTCTGGGGGGTAATTTATTGATGCCAATGATTGTTGGGTTTTCCCATTCATGCTTTCCATATTTTTCACAGTTTGTTATAAAAAACAATATGGGTAAAAAGAATAGTAAAGTTTTATTTTTCATAATCAATATTAGCTAAAACGTGGGATAATTTTAACAGGAATTCATCGGCATTGTCCTTATTAAATACCATTGGGGGCTTAATTTTAATAACATTGTGGTCAGGTCCATCAGTGCTTAAAAGAATCTTCTGGTCTTTCATTTGATTAATTATCTTATCTGCTTCAATTGCTGCGGGTTCTAAATTTTCGATATCCCGTATTAATTCGATGCCAATGAATAATCCAGCTCCTCTAACATCACCGATAATTGGATATTTTGATTGTAAGCTTTTAATTTCATTAATTAAATAGGAACCTACTTTAAGCGCTCTCTGCTGCATTCCCTCTTCTTTGATGACGTCTAGAACTGCATTTCCAATTGCACATGAGACCGGATTTCCTCCGAATGAATTAAAATATTCCATTCCATTATTAAATTTATCAGCAATCTCTTTTGTAGTGACTAATGCGGATAAAGGATGTCCATTGCCCATCGATTTGCCCATTGTAACAATATCTGGAATAACACCGGCCATTTCAAATCCCCAAAAATTTGTTCCAACCCTACCAAAGCCAACCTGCACCTCATCTGCAATGCATATACCCCCAGCACTACGCACCAATTCAAATGATTGTTTTAAAAAATTTTGTGGAAGAATTAATTGCCCCCCGCATCCCATGATTGATTCAACGATAAATGCAGAAACCTGCTTACCTTGCTTGCTTATCGTATCTAAAATCACCTTCAGTTCATCGATATAGCCCTTCAAGGCTTTCTCGCCACGATATTTTCCTCGAAACATATCTGGCATTGGTACGGTATGAACAAAACTAGGAGGCCCATCGCCACCTTTGCCATTATGTTTATATGGACTTATTTCAATCAATGATGATACATGGCCATGATATGCGCCATCAAGCACTATAGTTTCTTCTGACTCTGTTGCAATGCGCGCCAATCTAAGAGCCAAATCATTTGATTCGCTTCCGGAATTAGTAAAATAACATATATTAAGACCATTGGGTAAATGATCGGTTAATGCTTGTGCATAGGTTACAATTGTCTCATCAAGGTATCGTGTATTAGTATTTAGAATATCATATTGTTTTTTAGCCACTTCTACAACCTTTGGATGACAATGCCCAACATGCTGAATATTATTTACTGCATCTAAGTATTGATTTTGATTAGCATCAAAAAGATACTGCCCCCTAGCTTTTATGATGTGAAGAGGTTCATCATAAGATAAGCTCAAGGATGGGCTTAATAGATTTTTTCTTAGTTTAGATATTTCTTTATGATTTAGCATATTCTGTGAGGTCTGATGACCATTGCTTAATATCTTGCTCCATCATATAAAGAAGAAATTTTCGCGCGCTATCCTCTGAAATTGAAATATAATCATTTTCAGGAAATAGTTGTTTTCTGTAAACAGACATATTAACAGTTATACACATACGTAAGCACATCAAATAAACTACAGATTCCAATTCAAAAATCGAAAGAGGATTGGTAGAGTTGTAACCCTTTAATAATGAGGCGATCAAAGAAAATGGTTTTTTATTATCTATCGCTATATATGCCATGCATACCGCTGGCTCTAGCGCTGAATAGCTATATATCATATCGCCAAAATCTATGATACTTTTCATTTTTTTGTCTGGACCGATAAGTATGTTATTTTCATTGCCATCATTATGGATGATGGACATTGAAAATAAATTGGCTTGATTGGATAAACGCTCATTAAAAAGATTAATAAAGTAAGAAATTAAAGTTTTTTCTTTTTCACTATATTTAAGCTGTTGATTTAAGACATCGACCTGTCTTGCATCCCAAATAAATTCTCTATTAGCAGCGGGATGTTTAAACCCTTTAAATAATTGATCAATATCCCCTAAAAATTCACCAAGTGAAGTCATTAGGTATGGGCTGGGCTCAATTTGATTTAAGAATTTGCCATCAACATATGACAATAATCTTACATAGTATCCATGATTATTATGCTCAACATGAATGATTTCTTCATCGTTACGAGATTTGATTGGAATAGAAATATCTAAAGATGAATCTTTATTTGAAATATAATTCATTGCCAAATTCTGCATTTCAAGCACTCTCTTTGATTCTGCTGAGTTAGCAATTTTAAGTATATAAATCTGTTCTTTAGAAATTATTTTAAAATTCTGATCACGATCGCTTACAAGATTTTCAATTGAGCAATCGATATTATAATACTTTAAAAGTATATCCAATACCTCTTCTTGGTTGAATTCTGGAGGGGGGGTATTGAATACGTTTGATGTTTCCATTCAAGATGGATTAATTGAATTTTCTTGGAACAAAGAAGTACAGTAATGCTCCAAATAAAACCGCAAGAAAACCCTTTAGTGAACCTATATCATTAGGTATTATTTTAGATTCTTGCAGCCAAGATAGTATAGCAAACATTATACCGAAAGAAGATAAAAATAACCAAACAAAATTTCTCATACCTGCATCAAGGTCTCAATTTCATTAATTGCTTTTGGAATATGAGGACCTAATAATCGATACCCATCATCAGTGATGACAACATTATCTTCAATCCTAATTCCTCCAAAATCTTTAAATTTTTCTATGGCTTCATAATTGATGAATTCTTTGTGTTTAGAATTATTTTTCCATTGATCGATAAGATGAGGAATAAAGTAGATACCAGGCTCAACTGTTAATACAAATCCTGGCTCAAGATTCTTAGAAAGCCTTAGATAGGCTAAGCCAAATTGATCGCTTCTATTTTTTGCATCATCATAACCTACAAGATCTTCCCCTAGACCTTCCATGTCATGGACATCTAAACCAAGCATATGTCCAAGTCCATGTGGAAAAAATAATGCATGCGCACCCTGAGATACCGCTTCATCAGGATCACCCATCATCAGACCTATTTCACCTAGTCTTACTACCGCTACTTTTGCAGCTGCAAGGTGGGCTTCTCTAAATGAAATACCTGGCTTACAAAAAGTAAAAGCAACTTCTTGCATTTCATTGACAATATTGTAAATATCTTTTTGCAGATCAGTAAATTTACCACTCACTGGGAATGTCCTTGTAATATCGCTTGCATAATGTAGAGGGGATTCTGCTCCTGAATCATTTAATACTAGTTGACCCGATCTCATTGTATTGCTGTAAACATTGCTATGAAGAATTTCTCCATGAATCGTAAAAATGACAGGATAAGCCATACCGCGACCATTTTGAAGCGCATAGCCTTCAATTAAACCAACAATTTCTTGCTCCTTTATGCCTTCGCGTGTTGACTTCATTGCAATCTTATGCATTTCTGAGGTGACTTCTAAAGCCAGTTCGATCTCATCCAATTCTTCCTCGGTTTTGATTGAGCGTTGTTTAATAACATTCATGATTAAAGATCTTGATGAAGATACAGATTTTCCATTAAAAAGAGATTTTAAAAAAGATCTATGGTCATCCCTGTATGCTGGTAGGGTATGTACTTTATCTGAATTAGCAAGAAGCTTGTTTAATGAAGAATTCTTCTCAATATGATCAATACCGGCTAATTCTGACATCTTTCTTACTGACATCCTTTCACCTTCCCAAACAATATCATCAACGGTTAAATCATCGCCAAATAAAGTCGTCTCCCCTGTTGAAGAATCTATAATCAGGTTTAAATTTTCATAGTCTAAACCGCAATAATATAAAAAATTACTATCCTGTCGGAATCGCAATGTGTTGGAAGGATAATTCATAGGTACGGGCTTGTTTCCAAAAAGGAGGATCAAACCGCCATCTAATTGATTTGCTAGAGATTTTCTTCGATTTATATATGTTTTTGAATCAAACATGCGCTAATAATTTACAACTTATAAGACTGAGGCTGCTTAATATATTAAAAAATCCATTTATATTTGTACATGTTATAAACCACAAGGATAAAAACAAAACTATACATTAAAAAAATAAACATGAGTACCCACTTGCTAGATAATTTCTTATTTTCTTTCACGGTTAAAATTAATGAAAATATCCTTCGCACTTAGGACTTATTTTGAATACACAGACGTTTTAAATTTACTGATCAAATATATTGAATAATAATGCATCCTCTAAGAAAATTAATATCTGATAAAAAACTACTAGGCTCAATAGCGCAGGAGTACGGAACTCCAGTATATATCTATAGCCAACAAAGAATTGAGGATAATGTTTCCAATCTAAAAAATGCACTTTCGGCTAACTTTGATAAATTTCATATTTGCTATGCAATCAAGTCAAATAGTAACCCGCATTTGATTAAAGCTATGCGTAATTCGTTTTCAAAAATAGGGGGAGATTGTTCTAGTCCTGGAGAAATCTATGCTGCTGAACTTTCTGGGATTAAACCTTCTGAATGTATATATACTGGAAATTACGAATCAGAGACTGACCTGATTGAAGCGGTTCAAAAAGGGTGTAATATTAATTTAGATGATATTACATCACTAGACAGATTAAGTAAGATTGCTATTCCTGATCGAATTTCCTTTCGAATGAACCCTGGGTTTGGTGGTGGTTCATATTCAGGTATCATCACTGGGGGTCGTGATGCAAAATTTGGAATTCCTGCAGAAAAAATTGTAGAAGCATATAAAATGGCGCAAGAGCTTGGTGTTGAGCGTTTTGGCCTGCAGTGTATGTGTGGGTCAGGTAATCTAGATGAAAAATTTTTCACTGAAGTTTTATCTGCAATAATTGAAAATGCCAATAAAATCGAATCTGCGCTTAATATTAAATTTGAATTTATTAGTATGGGTGGAGGGTTTGGAATCCCTTATCAGGATAATCAAAAACCATTAGACTTTAATCAAATGTTTTCCTCTCTAGCAAAAATATTTTACTCAGCGTATCCTAATAGATCATCTGCTCCATCTTTATGGCTAGAGCCTGGAAAATCAATAATTGCTGATACTGGTTTCATCGTATCAAAAGTAACCGGGCTAAAAAATAGTTATAAAAATTTTGTAGGTATCGATGCAGGTATGGAAACACTAATGCGACCGGCATTGTATGGAGCACAGCACCGTATATTTAAAATTGGTGACCATGGAAATAATGAAACTACAGTTGATTTCACTGGGCAAATTTGTGAAAATACAGATCGAATAGCTACCGATCGAGAGTTTCCAAAGCTAATTGAAGGAGACTTGATTGCAATCATGGACACTGGTGCCTACGGCTACTCTATGTCGCATAATTTTAATACTAGACCTAGAGCGGCTGAAGTACTTTTAGATAATTCTTCCTACAGGCTTATTCGAAAACGTGAAACGATTAATGATATTTTTGCACACTGCGATGTATAGTAGATTTATTTTTATCCTACTTTTTTCAGCAGCCCTATGTCAACAAAGCTATAAAGGTATTCACCAGCTAGAATTAGAATACAATAATGAAAGTTTTATTGAACCGCTGTATAAAGCATATACTGGCCCTGCAGATCCTTTATTAAAAACAAAGAAAAAAATATCGAGAAAAGTTTTTGGCTATCATCCCTACTGGCAGGGAACAAAATGGCAAAATTATAATTTTGAACTGCTTTCTACGATAGCTTATTTCTCAGCAGAGGCAAACGAAACTGGCGAACTGATCGACCTGCATGGATGGCCAGTAACAGATCTTATAAATAAAGCACATGCAAATGGTGTAGAAGTTGTATTAACTGTTACTCTTTTTTCTAAGTCAAAGCTTGAAATATTATTAAGTAGTAGCGAAAATAGAGATCGATTAATTAATAATCTAAAGTATCAGGTAGACCGCGCTGGAGCTGATGGGGTTAATATTGATTTTGAATCCTTTCCAGAATCTCAAAAAAATAATTTAGTTACGTTTGTAAAAAGTCTAAAAACAGCTTTGCGAAGCTCAAACTCAGATGCACAAGTAACTTTAGCTACGCCCGCTGTTGACTGGAATAATGCATGGGATTTCAATTCCCTAGCTATAGAAAGCGATGGTTTATTTATTATGGGTTATGACTATCACTGGAAAGGAAGCACCCTTACCGGACCTGTTGCTCCTCTAACTGGTGGATCCTATAATATTACTAATACTATCAATACGTACCTTTCCATCACAAATAATAATGTAAATAAAATAATTCTTGGTAATCCCTATTATGGTTATGAATGGCCATCTTCATCTGGTGAAAAGGGAGCAAGCACTACAGGGAGTGGTTCAGCTGTAATATTTTCTAATGCTGAAGCAAAAGCTTTATCTTATGGAAAGAAATGGGATGCTGATTCCCAAACACCATGGTATAGATATCAAAACCCTGATTGGTTTCAGGCATGGTACGATGACAGCCTATCTCTATCTAAAAAATATGATTTTGTAATAGCAAAAAATATTGGAGGAATTGGTATATGGGCTTTGGGCTATGATGATGGATATAATGAGCTATGGGGTGCGCTTAAAGAAAAAATAGGAATAAAATCTGCACCATCAACTCCTGAAGGTTTTTCTATTTCAAATTTAGGTAGTGGGATTGTAAATATAAATTTAATCAATGATGAAACTGCTACAGAATACGAGGTCGTAGAGGTCATTCCCAATACAAATGAAAATCGCTCTATTGGAAAATTTTCGAAAAGCCCTATCTTACTTCAAGGCCTTACCGATAGCACACCTTACTTTTATAAAGTAAAAGCGATTAATGAATTCGGTGAAAGTGATTTCACAGAACTATTAGGGACTACGCCTTCTGCATCAGGTTCAAAAGTTCTGATTGTAAATGGTTTCGATAGAATTTCTGGGACAACCAATTCATTTGATTTCATTTTAGAGCATGGAAATGCGATCTATATCAATGGCTACACGTTTGATTCTGCATCAAATGAATCTGTAATTAATGGACTTGTCAAGCTGGATGATTATGTAATTGTTGATTGGATATTAGGTGAGGAAGGGGCTGCTACTTCATCTTTCGATGAGAAAGAAAAAACATTAGTGCAGGATTACATTATAAATGGGGGTCGTCTTTTTGTTTCAGGATCAGAGATTGGTTATGATTTAGTTGAAAAAGGAACACTTTCTGACAATATTTTTTATGAAAATATACTTAAATCACAATATATAAGCGATGCTGCAGGTGAAACCAATGGTGTTTATGAAATTGAAGGGGTTCCAAATTCTTTATTTGATGGATATTCTTTTAGTTTTGATAATGGTGATCATGGAAATTATAATGTGGACTGGCCTGATGGCATTAAACCTGTAGGCGAAGCTGTCACAATACTAAAATATAAAAATGTAGATTATGACACCAGGGGCGGTGCCGGTATTGCATATAGAGGAAATTTTTTGAATAGCAAAATGCCAGCTGGTCTAGTGTATCTATCTTTTGGATTTGAAGCAATTTATCCTGAACAGAAACGAGTTGATGTAATGGGACAAATTCTTCAATACTTAGACGCCCCTATCACCTCAATTTACGAGGATGATGTAGTTGTACCTAAAGGCTTAAACATAACAGCTCTATATCCCAACCCTTCAAACAGTTCTATATCAATTGAGTTTGAAGTTCGAGAACTATCGCCAATAGCTTACTTGACCATAACAGACCTAATGGGTCGAGAGATATTTAAGATGTCTGCCCTATCTCTACCTACAAAGATTCAGAGATTTAACTGGAATGGATTAATGAAAGATGGCAACAAAGCCCCATCAGGAATCTATATAGTCTACCTTGCCCAAGGAAAGAAATTGGTAAACAAAAAATTTACGCTATTAAAATAATGAAGCAAATTCTTTATCCCATTATAATTCTTTTAATAAGCTGCTCTCAACAAACAAAATCGATTCATCAAGTTGAATCTGAATCAAGAAAAAATCAACCTAGGGTTAATTTGTCAAAAATAAAGGTTGGTCTTGATGTGCTGATTGATGAGCATATTAATTTGATCAAAAATAAAGCTATAGGACTCGTAACAAACCATTCAGGTGTGGATGCAAATGGAATCCCAAACTACAAGCGCTTGATGAACGAAAAAGATGTCTATATCAAAACAATATTTTCGCCAGAACACGGACTATTTGGCGAAGCTGCTGCCGGTGAGAAGGTTAATTATGATGGTCAAATCAAGTCACTGCCTGAAGTTGTAAGTTTATATGGAAGTAATCGTAAACCCACAGATGAACAAATGAAAAGTTTGGATATAATTATTTATGATATTCAAGATGTTGGCGCGCGGTTTTATACATACATAACCACCTTAGGTTTAGTGATGGAAAGCGCATCAAGAGCTGGCACAGAGGTAATAGTTCTTGATAGACCTAATCCGATTAAAGGAAATTCAATTGAAGGCCCACTCCTTGATCTGAAGTTTCAAACTTTTGTCGGGTATTATCCTATTCCAATTCGATATGGATTAACAGTAGGTGAATTGGCATATATGATCAATGGTGAAAAGTGGATTGAAAATCAACCAAAACTTCAAGTAATAAAAATGAAAAGCTGGAAAAGAGATTTTTGGTATAATGAAACTAGTTTTCCATGGATCAAGCCATCGCCAAACATACCAGATTTGCAAACCGCAATCATTTATCCAGGAATGTGTCTACTTGAAGGAACTAATGTTAGCGAAGGGAGAGGGACGGAAAAACCTTTTAAGCGATTCGGTGCCCCATGGATCAACAAACAAGACCTAGCAATAGAATTAAATAATCTAAATTTACCTGGTGTAGTTTTTAAACCTGTGACATTTATTCCCACCCCCATTAAAGGCATGGCTAATAATCCCAAGTATAAAAATCAGGTTTGCCATGGAGCAGAAATTATTGTAACCGATCGCGATAAGTATAAAAGTGTCAAAACTGGTATGGAGATAATTAATATAATTCAGAAAAAATATCCTGCATATTTCAAATTAAGAACATCAGGAATAAATCGCCTATGGGGAAATGCAAAATTTTCTGAACAAATCACTTCAGACAAAAAAAACCAATTTGAGCTAGCTCTTGAACAATTCAAAAAAACGTCAAGACAATATTGGCTTTATGAATAAAAACTTGGTTTTAATTTTAACGCTAGCGCTTTCTGGCTGCTATTCACCTCCTCAAATCTATAAACCTGATGGCTTATTCACTGTAAAAAATTCCATAAATAAATTAATAGATGAATCTAGACTAGAGACAAATATAGGAATTAAAGCTATAAATCTAAGTTCTGGTGAAACCATTTTTGAATTAAATGGCAAATCGCTTTTTAATCCTGCAAGTAATAATAAATTATATACATCTCTTTCAGCTATTGCCATTTTGGATACTAGCTATGTGTTCAGAACCTCTATTTATCGAGATGGAAATAAAATCTTTCTAGTGGGTGGCGGTGACCCTGATCTTTCTTTGAATGAGCTAGATTCATTGGCAAATATTGTTGCAATCAAACATCCATCAATAAATGAAATAATATTAGATGATACGATTATGGACTCACTCACATATGGGCCTGGATGGATGTGGGATGAAGGCGATGAGTGGTATTCTGCTCAAATCAGCGCCCTTTCTGTAAATGATAATTGTATTGATTTCATAATCAATCCAAGCACAAATGGTAATCTCATCAACATCGAAACATATCCTTATTCAAGCTACTATACTTTTCTCAACCAAGCTTATACTGTCAATGATACAGTAGACTTTGAAAAGCTAAAAATAACTCGGGATTGGAAAAATAATAGAAATTCATTTTTAATCACTGGAAGCGTAATGGATACCTCATCTGTCGATACTATTATTAGAAACGTAGATGAACCTACTAACTACACCGGGTATCTTTTTAGAGAGATGTTAATAAAAAAGGGGTTGGATATCAAAAAATTAAATAAAGGTATCTATAGCAATTCAGGAACAGAAATTGCGACCCACTACTCAAAGCCTTTGCCATCTATACTTAAGAATCTTATGGTAGAAAGCGATAACCTTACGGCTGAATTACTTGTAAAAATAATTGGCTATGAATACAGTCAAATTGAAGGAAACTGGCAAAATGGCTTGCATGCAATGAAGGTTTTTTTACATGACGAGGTAAGTTTGGATACTACTAGTTTCTCTATTAGCGATGGATCAGGTGTTTCAAGATACAATTATTCTAGTGCAAATAATTTTATTTCATTATTAAGCTGGGCATATCATAATTCAGAAATAAGAAATAATCTATTGAGCATATTATCCTTTACTGGTGAAAAAGGAACACTGCTTGATAGAGCCCTTCCAAATGGTGTTTATGCAAAAACTGGTTCATTGTCTGGTGTCTCAACTTTCTCAGGCTATATACTAAACCCTGATAAAGAGCCAATAGCATTTTCTATACTAATGAATGGATACAAAGGATCGTCTTTACCTTTCCGTGAACTCCAAGATAAAATTGTAAGCCAACTAGCAGAAATAAAATGATCCGTAACAATTTATATTTAGTGATCTTCTTGTTGTTTTTAAGCTGTTCTTCAAAACCACTTGAACATCCTTATGTTATTGTTCTAGGGACTACTCAAGATGGTGGAGCTCCACATGCTGGTTGCAACAAAAAGTGCTGCGTTAAAAGATGGTCAAATTCAAAGAAAGAATTTTTTGTAACCTCTTTAGGTATTGTTGATCCCAATTCAAACGAAGCATGGATGATCGATGCTACTCCCGATTTTCCTTACCAACACAATCAGCTCTCAAAAGATAATAAGATTAAAGGGATATTTATCACGCATGCACATATTGGGCACTATGCAGGACTGATGTATCTAGGAAGAGAAACAATGGGATATAAAAATATGCCATTATATACAGCCCCAAAAATGACAAAATATTTACAAACCAATGGCCCTTGGAGCCAGTTGATTGATCTAAAGAATGTTAAAATAAATAGAATAAAAGAGGACAAGGAAGTTGTATTAAATAAAAGATTGACTATCAAACCATTTATTGTGCCCCATCGAGATGAATTTTCTGAAACTGTTGGGTATAAAATTAATGGACCTCAAAAATCATTGATCTTCATACCGGATATTGATAAATGGAATAAATGGAATGTTGATGTATTGGAAGTAATATCAGATAATGAATTTGCATTGCTGGATGGAACATTTTTCAATGATGGAGAAGTTGCGGGAAGAGATATGTCAGAAATACCTCATCCATTTATTGTTGAATCAATCGAATATTTTGAAAAAATCAAAAATAATGTTGAGATAAGTTTCATACATTTTAACCATACGAACCCATTACTTAACCCTGATTCCGATTTAAGGAAAAAACTAAATAATCAAGGCTACGGTGCAACATTTCTTAATCAGAAATTTGAATTATAATTGGATTATTTTGAATAAAATATTTTACAGAATTTATCTATAAGTAAAGCTACAAATATATTTGAAGAGGCAGCTATACCAATAAAGACTGTCCAAGCAAAGCCCATATATTTTAATCCAAATACAATAATTAAGCTTGATAGAAGCCCTCCAATAAGACTAATTGGTAGAAAATTTCTTTTCATTTTGCTAAGTATAAACAGTCCAAGTAATG
>CEVN01015902.1_pt1 | contig 21125 bp, 22 predicted proteins | sample 427041 | NCBI WGS metagenome assembly CEVN01 (sample SAMEA2623463, study PRJEB7988) | marine metagenome | biome: marine biome (ENVO:00000447); feature: surface water layer (ENVO:00002042); material: "saline water (ENVO:00002010), including plankton (ENVO:xxxxxxxx)" | depth 5 m
GAAGGTATTAAAAATGATGAAATAAATAAAGGAATGAATGTTTATGTAGATAAGGTTTACGGTAAACCTTTTAATAAAGGAAAAAATAGTGAATGTAATAATTTTATCTACAAACTGATACCAGGATCAGAACAAGAAATAGAAAAATTATCTAGAACTATTTACCAGGGTTAAATTAGCTTTTATTTTTTAAGATTCTGCTATCAGCTATCTTACCTTTGTTAACACCTTCTTTGATTGTGTATTCAAAAGTACCGTTTGCACCTTTGTTGACAGCTTTGATCTTATTTTTAAAAAGAGATTTTTCTTTTTCTTTGACAGCTCTTTCCCTTGCAAAGCTTTCTAAATGTTTAGTGTCTCTCATAATTCATTATACCTTAAACGACTCTCCACAACCACAACGTTCAGTTTCGTTTGGGTTCTTAAATACAAATTGTGAGGAAAATTTATCGGTCTTATAGTCCATTTCGGTTCCTAGAAGGTACATAACAGCGTTAGCATCTATAAAAACTTTAACTCCTTTGTCCTCTATAACCTCTTCATTTTTTTTTGCCTCTTTAGCATATTCCATTACATAAGACATACCTGCACAACCGCCGGATTTAACACCTACTCTCACCCCTATAGCGTTTTTTTCTGCTCTAGACATAATTTCTTTTATTCTATTAACGGCGTTATCACTCAATTTGATTACTTGTTCACTCATAAATTCAATTCTAGTTTAGCAGCTTCTGACATTTTAGACTTGTCCCAAGGTGGGTCCCACACTAAATTTAATTTAACATCAGAAACACCTTTGACTTTCATTATATATTCTTTTACCTGTTTTGGCAAACTATCTGCTACAGGACAATTAGGTGTTGTTAAAGTCATATCTACTTTTACATTATTTTTTTTATCAATTTCTATCTTGTATATAAGGCCCAGCTCGTAAATATTTACAGGTATTTCTGGATCATAGACTTTTTTTATTTCTTTAATAATTTGTTGTTTTAAATCACTCATTTATTAGTTTTCTGTATTTACTATTTTTTTATTTCCTTCAACTGCCTCTATAAATGTATGCCAGGCTAAAGTAGCACATTTGACTCTCATTGGGAATCTCTTAACTCCAGACAGAGACATCATAGTCGTGTTTTCACTGTCGCTCAGACTGTTTAGGCTTAGTTTTGAACCCTCTTTAATCATATTTAAAAAATCTTCTTGAATTTTTTTAGCTACATTAAATTCTTTTCCTTTAATTATCTCTGTCATAATAGATGCAGATGCCATTGATATTGCGCAACCTTCACCTTCAAAAGAAATATTTTCCAATTTCATTTCATTATTCAACTTTAAAAAAATATGAACTTTATCTCCGCAAAGTGGGTTGTGACCTTTTGCATCTTTATTAAAATCCTTAAATATATTTTTATTTCTTGGATTTTTTCCATGATCCAAAATTATCTCTTGATATAATTCCTTAATATCCATTTAATTATTAAATATTTTATTACATTTTTTTATTGAATTTTTTAATACATCGATATCTTCCTTTGTATTATAAATTCCTAACGAAGCCCTAGCCGAGGCAGCTATACCCATTTTTTTATGTAAAATTTGACAACAATGATGCCCGGCCCTGATAGCGACTCCATCTTCATCAAGAATTGTAGCTATATCATGAGGATGAATTCCTTTTATGGTGAAAGAGATAATTGAACCTCTATTTTTTGGATCTCCAATAATTCTTACAGAGTTATTTTTTCTAATTTCTTCCAAACCATATTCTAAAATTTCTCTTTCGTGTTGCATAATATTTTTTATTCCAACTCCTTCAATAAATTTAATAGACTCCGAAAAACCAACTACTTCAGCGGTTTGTAAAGTTCCAGCCTCAAACTTTGTCGGACTGCCGGGAAAAGTGATATTATCTTTTTTCACTTCTTCAATCATCCCGCCCCCACCTTGATATGGTGGAAGAATATCCAGCCATTTTTTTTTAGCATACAAAATACCAACACCAGTTGGTCCATACATTTTATGGCACGAAATTGCATAAAAATCACAACCAAGTTTTTGCATATCAATTTCTAAATGTGGGGCTCCCTGACAACCATCAACAAGAACAGGGATTTTTTTTTCATTCGCTAAATCTACAATTTTTTTAACGGGCATAATCGCTCCTGTGACATTCGATAAATGGGTGATAGCAATTATTTTAGTTTTATTTGTTATTAATTTTTTAATTTCATCAATATCAACTTCTCCTTTGTCGTTGCACTCAGCAAATTTTATTATAGCTCCTTTTCTTTGCCTTATGAAGTGCCAAGGTACATAGTTAGCATGATGTTCTAATTCTGTAATTAAAATCTCGTCACCTTTATTTATAAATTTTTCACCGTATGTTGATGCAACTAAGTTAATTGCTTCTGTGGCATTTTTTGTAAATATTACTTCTTCTCTAGATTTTGCATTTATAAACTTTTTTACCAAATCTCGTGTTTCTTCAAATCTATTTGTAGCAATTACCGCTAAAGAATGTACGCTTCTTCCAATATTTGAAAATTCTTTGGAATAAAATTTTGAAATTCTATCAATAACAGTTTTTGGTTTTTGTGATGAATTGGCGCTATCAAGATAAATTAGCTGTTTACCGTTAATTTTATTTTGAAATATTGGAAATTTTGATTTGATAACTTTAGTATCCATACACCTGAAATTCTAATTTATTTTCTACAAATTTTTTAATTGTATCACTTTTGATTTCACTTATAATTTCTTTTAAGAAACCATTAATTAACAACTGGGTAGCTTCCTTCTTGGTCAAACCTCTTGTCATTAAATAATGAACAGAATTTTCGTCAACATTGCCGGATGTGGATCCATGAGAACATTTTACGTCGTCTGCGTAGATTTCTAGTTCAGGTTTTGAATCAAATTCTGAATTTTCACTTATTAGTAATGCTTTGCTTAATTGATATGCATTGGTTTTTTGAGCTATATCTTTAACAAAAATTTTTCCTTGATAAACACCTTTTGCATTAGAGTCTAGAACACTTTTGATTTTTTGAAAACTTTTACAATTTGGAACAAGATGATTAACAATTGTTTTGATCTCTTGGTGATCCTCTTTATTTAAAAATAGAGCAGATTTAATCTCACAATCTGAATTTTTACCTTCTAAATCAATTTGAATGTCTTGTTTATTAAACTTTAAGCCTGAGGAAAATATAAAGCTCGAATATTTAGAATCTGATTTAATGGACCCATTTAAAAATTTATGAAAGTATCCCTCACTTCTTCCTGCTTGAATACAAATATTTTTAAATTTTGCATTTTCATAAAGTATTACATTTTCATATGTATTATTAAAAAATTTATTTTTTGACCTATTTATAGTGTATTCTATAGTATGTAGTTCAGAATTTTTGTTAACTATAATTTTATTTTTATTATTTAAAATCTTTTCTGATAAATCTTCATTAAATAAATTATAGATTACTAGAACTTTTTCAAACTTATAATCTTTTTCTACAACTAAATTATAACCTTCATTTGATAAAGCATTATTTAAGCAAATTAGCGGGTTATTACTTTTTTCTCTTAAAAAATTTTCCTCTTTATACCCAGTAATTTTTATTTTATTTTTATCTTCAAACTTAAAATCACTCCTAATTAACCTGCCGTTTATAAGTAAAATATAATTGTGATCAAACTCTTGGATTAACCTAAAATTATTTTCTTCAGGGTAGGCATCATTAATATCAATTTTTTTAAAATTTTTAGAGAAAATTTCTCTTAAATCAGAAAATTTCCAGTCTTCCTCTTTTTTTGTTGGGAAGCCTTTTTTATTAAAAAATTCCAAATTTTCAATTCTATAATTTTTATCTTCTTGATTGATTAAATTAATTTTATCAATCTCTTTAAGACTTATTTTAAAATTCTCTATCATTTAATTAATTTTTTTATAGCCCTTTTTCTCTAATTCTAGAGCCAGCTCTCTTGATCCTGATTTAATAATTTTACCTGAAGATAAAACATGTACAAAATCTGGTTTTATATAATCTAAAAGTCTTTGGTAGTGTGTTATAACAAGAAAAGATTTATCTTTACTTCTGGATGAATTTACACCATCAGCAATTGTTTTTAATGCGTCAATATCTAAACCTGAATCTGTTTCATCAAGAATAACCAAATTCGGATCAAGAATTTTCATTTGTAAAATTTCATTTTTTTTCTTTTCTCCTCCTGAAAAACCTACATTAAGTTGTCTTGATAAAATCTTTTCGTCTATTCCTAGTTCTTTTGCTTTTTCTTTTACTAATTTTAAAAATGCTAAAGTGTCTATCTCTTTTTCACCTTTTGCTTTCCTGATGGTGTTTAATGAAGTTTTAAGAAAATTGTTTGTATTAACTCCGGGAATCTCAAGAGGATATTGGAATGCTAAAAAAATTCCCTTTTGAGCTCTTTGCTCGACTGGAATATCCTTTAAATTCTCACCCTTATACTTTAAATCTCCAGTAATTTTATAACCGTTTTTACCTGACAGTATATTTGCAAGAGTGCTTTTTCCAGAACCGTTTGGTCCCATTATAGCATGAACCTCACCTGGATTGATTTTAAGGTTTAGACCATTAAGAATATCTCTTTTGTTAATCGATGCTTTTAAATTAATTATCTCTAACATTATCCCACGCTACCTTCTAAACTAATACCAACTAATTTTTGGGCCTCTACAGCAAACTCCATTGGTAATTGTTGTAAAACTTCTTTACAAAAACCATTTACTATCAAGCTGACTGCTTCCTCTTGATTAAGTCCTCTTTGATTACAATAATATAATTGCTCATCATTTATTTTTGATGTTGTTGCTTCATGCTCAACAGTTGATGTTGAATTTTTATTTTTTATATAAGGAACAGTATGTGCGCCACACTTATTCCCCATTAATAAAGAATCACACTGAGTATAATTTCTGGAGTTTAATGCTTTTTTTCCAATATCAACTAATCCTCTATAAGTATTATCAGCCTGACCTGCTGATATACCCTTAGATATAATTTTGCTTTTAGTATTTTTTCCTAAATGAATCATTTTAGTTCCAGTATCTGCCTTCTGGTGATTATTTGTTATTGCTATAGAATAAAATTCTCCAACAGAGTTATCGCCTTGAAGAATACAGCTAGGATATTTCCATGTTATTGCTGAACCTGTTTCTACCTGTGTCCAAGAAATTTTTGAGTTTCTTCCTCTGCAGGCACCCCTCTTTGTAACAAAATTATAAATACCTCCTATTCCGTCTTTATCGCCTGGATACCAGTTTTGAACTGTAGAATATTTTATTTCAGCATCATCCAAAGCTACTAACTCAACATTAGCTGCATGCAATTGATTTTCATCTCTCATCGGAGCTGTACAACCCTCTAGATAACTAACGTAACTTCCTTTATCGGCAATTATTAATGTTCTTTCAAATTGCCCGGTTTCAGATGCATTAATTCTAAAGTATGTTGAAAGCTCCATTGGGCATTTTACTTTTGGAGGTATATAAACAAATGAACCATCAGTAAAAACTGCTGAGTTAAGTGTAGCAAAATAATGGTCGGTAAGCGGAATTACTGAGCCTAAATATTTTTTAACTAATTCAGGATGTTCACGAATTGCTTCGGAAATAGAACAAAAAATAATGCCTTTTTTTGTTAGTTCTTCTTTATAAGTAGTTGCAACAGAAACTGAATCAAAAACAGCGTCAACAGCCACACCACTTAATCTTTTTTGTTCTTGGAGAGGTATACCTAACTTTTTGTAGGTTTCAATTAATTTTGGGTCCACTTCATCAAGACTTTTAGGTTTATTTGATGCACTTTTGGGTGCAGAATAATAATAAAGGTCTTGATAATTTATTTTAGGATATTTTGGTTTTTGCCAGTTTGGCTCTTTTAAATTTTTTAGTCTATTAAATGCTTTTAATCTCCAATCTAACATCCATTTTGGTTCTTTTTTCATTTTGGATATAAATTTGATAGAGTTTTCGTTTAGTCCTTTTGGTGCTCTGACATTTTCTATGTCCGTAGTAAATCCATATTTATACTCTTGATTTGTATTTATATTAGAGTTTTTCATTTAGTTAATCTCAACTTTTTTTTGTTTGATTAAATCACTTAAATTCACTTTTTCAAAAAAATTATTTATGTGTTTTTCAAGATCATCCCAAAGATTATGAGTTATACATTTGACGGTTTTACCATTGCATCCTTTTTTGGAATCTTTTTTGCAGTTTAAAGTTCTGACCTGTTCGTCAACTGCAATAATAATACTTGAAATTTTTATATCTTTTGGGTTTTTTTCAAGAACATATCCACCCGAAGGTCCTCTTATACTTTTTACTAAATTCTCATTTTTTAGTTTTGCAAATAGTTGTTCCAGATAAGACAAGGATATATTTTGTCTTAATGAAATTTCACTTAGGCTCACTGGTTTAAGTTCTTGATTTGCTGCCAAGTCAGCCATTGCCATAACAGCGTATCTTCCTTTAGTAGTTAGTTTCATATTATCTATATTTTACTAAGGTTATTTACTTATTCCTACTAAAATAGTCAACTTTGCAAAAAAATAATTTGTCGCTACCAAAACGTGCTATAAATCTATTTTTTTTTTGAAATTAATTATCATTATTAATAATGAAGCAGAAAAGTTTAGAAATATTTATAGCAGGTCCGTCAGGTAGACTGGAAGCAAAGTATTTTAAAAACGAAAAAAAAGGATCTCCAATCGCAATAGTACTACAACCACATCCTCAATATGGTGGAACAATGAATAACAGAGTTGTTCAAGAAGCGTTTAACGTTTTTATTAAAAATGGCTTTTCAGTTTTAAGATTAAACTTTAGAGGAGTAGGTAAAAGCGAGGGAACATTTGATAACGGCCAAGGAGAATTATCAGATGCAGCAGCAGCACTTGATTGGATAGAAAGAGAAAACCAAGATTATAGTCAATGTTGGGTTTCTGGCTTTTCTTTTGGTTCATTAATTTGTATGCAATTAATAATGAGAAGACCAGAGGTTACCAGATTTGTTGCTATAGCTCCTCAACCAAACGTCTATGATTTTACATTTTTAGCTCCTTGTCCAACTTCAGGTCAAATAATTTTTGGTGAAAAAGATGAGCTAGTTTCAAAAGATAGTATTAATGATTTAAATTTTAGATTAAAGAATCAAAAAGGTATTGAGGTAGATTTTGCGGAAATTAAAAATGCAAACCATTTTTTTAATACTAAAGAGAATGAATTAAAAGAAGTAATGAATACCTACGTTGAAAAAAATACAGAACTTATTTAAATTTGACTAATTTACCACCCACACAGGGTTTCTTCACCCCAGTAGTTTCAGGAAATGATATAGGTAGATTTAAATAATTTCTTATAGCAAGATATGCAAATGCTTGGGACTCTACAAAATCGCCATCTATACCGTACTCATCAATTGGCTGAATAATTAAATTTTTTAAAGTATTTTTTTTTATATTTTCAATAAGAATTTTGTTTTTTCTTCCTCCTCCACATATTATAACTTTATTAAGTTTGTTACTAAAATTAGATAACAGTGTCAAAAGAGCCGATCCTATAACTCTAGCTGTAAAATCAGTTAAAGTAGCCGTACCATCTTCAAGAGATAGGCCTCTTACAAAAGAAACATCAAAGTCATTTACATCTAAAGATAAAGTTTTTTGATTAGGTCTGCTACCAAATAATTCTTGTGCTTGTTCAAATATAATATCATTTCTCTTACCTGTTGATGCTAAAAGACCATCTTTATCAAACTTAAATTTTGAATTTTTTCTAACCCACGAGTCTATTAAACAATTTCCTGGACCAATATCTCTACTTGAAAAACCTATTGATCCTGCATACTCACTTATAATTGTTATGTTTGATATTCCTCCAATATTTAAAATGCATACAGGAAGATCTAATTTATATTTGGTTGCAATTAATTGGTGAAAAATTGGTGAAAGTGGCGCTCCTTCGCCACCGTTTTTAATATCATTCTCTCGAAAATTATAAATAATATTTTTTTTTGTCAGTTGAGAAAGTAACTTACCATCACCCAATTGTCTTGAAACTTTTTCTAACGAATTATGGTAAATAGTTTGACCGTGAAAACCTACTAGATCGAATTGGTTGTTTTTAGATATTTCTACAATTACTTTTGCATGAAACAAGGTAATGTTCCTCTCTAAAGCATTTATTTCATTTGAATAAGTTTTAAGATCATTATTTTTATTAATTTTTTCTTTAAGGCTATGTATATCTCTAAAAATTTCATCATTATATTGGAAATACTTATCTGATATATTCTCATATTTAGACTTACCATCAGATTTAATTATTGAGGCGTCCACCCCATCACCGGATGTACCACTCATTAAACCTAAAGCTGTGTATTCTTTAGTCATAATTGTATTTATTTATATTAATATTTGTATAATAGTAGCTTAAATAGATAAAGTTCTATGAAAAATACCTTTTTAACAGAAATGAGTTCAAGGGGTTTTTTAAATCAATGTACAGATTTGGAAAAACTAAGCAAAGTTTCTGATGAAAAACAAATAAAAGCATATATTGGTTTTGATTGTACAGCTCCGAGCTTGCACGTGGGAAGCTTGATGCAAATAATGATATTAAGACTTCTTCAAAAATATGGTCACCAGCCAATAGTGTTATTAGGTGGCGGTACTACTTTAATTGGAGATCCATCCGGTAAAGACTCAACTAGAAAAATTTTAAAGCATACGGATATTAAAAAAAATATTTCAAACATTAAAAAAATATTTGAAAAACTTTTGTATTCAAAAAATAAAAAAACAAAACCAATTTTTGTTGATAATTATAACTGGCTTGGAAAATTAAAATATATTGATTTTTTAAGAGATATTGGAAAACACTTTACCATAAATAAAATGCTGACATTTGACAGTGTTAAGCTACGTTTAGATCGAGAACAATCTTTAAGCTATATGGAATTTAATTATATGATTTTACAAGCATATGACTTTTATCAGCTACATAAAAAATATAATTGTATTTTGCAAATGGGAGGTTCTGATCAATGGGGAAATATTATAAACGGTGTTGAGCTAATCAGAAGAATTCATCAAAAAGAGGCTTTTGGGCTTACAACTCCTTTAATAACTTTATCATCAGGCGCTAAAATGGGTAAAACAGAAAAAGGAGCTGTATGGCTAAATGAAAAAATGTTCTCTCCTTACGACTATTGGCAATTCTGGAGAAATACAGCTGATGAAGATGTTGGAAAATTTTTAAAATTTTTTACTGAAATAAAAATTGATGAGCTATCAAAAATTACTGAGGATGAAAGAGATATAAATAAATTAAAAATATTGCTAGCTAATGAAGCTACAGGTATTTTACACGGTTCAAGAGCTGCAAAAGAAAGCGCTGATACAGCAAATGAAACTTTTGTTAAAGGTGGTTTAGGAAAAAAAATACCCGAAAAAAAGATGTCCAAAAAATTAATTTTAAAAGGAGTAAATATCGTAGACCTAATTTTTCAAAATGGATTGGGTCAGTCTAAAAGTGAGGTTAGGAGAATTTTGAAAAATAATGGAATAAGAGTTAATGATAAAATTATATCTGATGAAAAGAAAATAGTGAATATAGATGATGTTTCAGAGAATAACTACATAAAGCTTTCATTAGGAAAGAAAACTCATTTAAAAGTAAAAGTTACTTAGTTTTCTTTTTTTTTTGCGTTCTCTAGAGCTCTAGTAATAAATCTTGGAGTTAGGGTTTTTACCGGATTAACTGTTGTTTTGAGATTATCAGGATATCCTTTTACTTTGAAGCTTACTCCAAAAACACCTTCTCCGATTTTTTTTCCAATTAATATATCTCCTACTACAGGAATTTTAGAAATTAAATTATTTAGAGTTTTAGCAGGCACCATAGTTCCTCTAAGACTGATTAATCCACTTTTTTTTTCAATATAACCATCAATTAATATTGATATTGATGGACCGATCATAAAAATTTCTTCCACATTAATATTTAATGGATCACTCTCATATTTAATTAATAATGTATCAAAACTTATACCTTCACCTTTAAGAGTATCGGTCAAACCCTTAAAGTCTGCAAGGCTAAGTATTTTTGCTAAAGCTGGAGCTTTGTTAAGTTTAAAATCATTTACGGTTAAAACATTTGTGGATTTTTTTTTATTAAATTTAGAAATGTAAATTAAATTTCCACCCTCTAAACCTTGAAAAAATTTATATTCATTTAACAACGGCATCGCAATATCTGAATGGACTTCTAAAATTTTATCTTTAGTTTTCTCTCTATTTTTTAATGATATATCTAAATATCTATTCTCTAAAAAATCACTTTTTGCTATTATTTTTTCAAATGAACCTTTTTTAATTTTACCAACAAGACTAAAGTTTTTTATAGGAAATTTAGCTCCTTTAAGCACTCGCTCAAAGTCAATTTTAACATCTTTAGTAAATCTTTTTAATAAGTTATTGGTTTTATTATCCTTGCTTAATTCTGTTATCAACATTTTTGCGTCGAAGACTTTCCCTTTTACAGTAATTTTATCTTTATTAATAATATTAAACTCATTGTTTGTATCATTATCAAAAGAGGTTTTTACTTGTACCTCTTCAAAATTATTTAGATTACCATTCTTGTCTAGATAAAGAGATTTTATAAAAAATTTATTATTTTTATCTTTAATTAAAACATTTTTAAAAAGAAGATCTCTATTTTTTTTAATTAAAAATTTAGTTTTGAAGATTAAAGTTTCACCTTCCTTAAAATTGTAATTCAATATACTAATCCTTGGAAGTTTTGAGGAATTTTTCGTTTGAAATTCAAGTTCAAAATCATAATTTTTTTTGATTTTTTTTGATTTTAATTTTCCATTAAGAAATTTTATCTCATTATTAATTGAATGTTTCAAATCTAAAGATAGTTCACTTAAGTTAAATAAATTTTTTTTATATAAAAAATTTGCAACTAGGTTTTTAACCTCGTAATCATCTGATATTTGCAAATCAGCTGATTTGATATCGCCTCCTATGGAAATATCTTTCTTCAAATTATACTTTTCATCAAATTCTAATTTTAAATCTTTTATTCGAAACTTTGCTGTTTTAACATAATTTAATATTTCTTCGTTCATATCAGTATTTTTCAGAAGAGGTTTTACTTTATTAAAATCTAAATATTTAGTCGATAATATGATTTTTTTTATAACAATTTTTTGCTGGGTTAAAAATTTTAAATTTATATCTGTTCTTAATGATTTTAACGGAATAGGATTTTGTTTGTACTCGAGAAGAGGATCTATAAATTTAACAAATAGAACCAAATTTTTGATATCCAATAAAATTGAAATTTTTGTAAAATTTAAATTAATATTTTTATTATTTTCTCTAATTTCTGATTTTATGATTTTATTAAATCTATTGGTTTCATATCCAAAAAAACTTAAGAATGAGATAAAAAGAAATAATAGAAATACAATAAATAATATTGTTGTAAATATTGTTTTTTTCATTATCTATTTGTTCTAAAAATTGATCCCTCTATGAATTTATCTATGTTTCCATTTAATACTGACTCGGGATTTGTATCTTCAATTCCATACCTCAAGTCCTTTACTAATCTATAAGGTTGTAAAACATAAGATCTTATTTGGTATCCCCATCCAATATCAGTTTTTGAGTCTAATTGTTTTTTATTTTTATCTTCCCTTTTTTGAATTTCATACTCATAGAGCCTTGCTTTAAGCATTTTAAAACAAGTTTCTTTATTTTTATGCTGAGATCTCTCATTTTGACATTGAACAACAATTTTAGTTGGTAAATGAGTTATTCTTACTGCACTATCTGTTGTATTCACGTGTTGTCCACCTGCCCCGCTTGACCTATACGTATCTATCCTTAAATCTTTATCATCAACAACGATGTCGATATTATCGTCAACGCATGGGTAAACCCAAACACTTGCAAAACTAGTGTGGCGCCTCGCGCCCGAGTCAAAAGGTGAAATTCTTACTAATCTATGAACTCCAGACTCTTTTTTCATTAAACCGTATAAATTTTCTCCTGAGATTTTAAGTGTAGATGATTTAATACCAGCCTCTTCTCCTTTGTGTTCACTTATCATTTCATACTGAAATTTTTTTTTATCAAACCACTTTAAATACATTCTGCGCAACATTTCGGCCCAATCCTGGCTTTCTGTTCCTCCGGCTCCAGCATGTATTTCAAGGAATATATCTAAGCCATCATCATCTTCGGATAGAAAACACTTTATTTCAAAGTATCTAATCTCCTCTAATAATTTTTCAACTTTTTTTAAACAATCACTTAAAGTTGGAGCATCTCCCTCTTCTAATGCTAATTGATTCAAATCTTTAAGATTATTAATATCTTTCAATGAATTATTGTAAAAATTAAAAATATTTTCTAAAAATTTTTTTTCTTTTAATATTTTTTTAGATCTTTCTTGGTCTTTCCAAAAATCTTTTTTTAAAATTTCATTGTTAAGATTCGAAATTTTATTTTTGATATCTTTACCATCAAAGATACCCCCTAATATTATTTAATGAATTCTCAGATATTTTTATATTTTTTTCAAAATCGCTCATTAATAGAATCTAGTATATTTTATAAACTTATCACGTTTCTTTCCCAAACTTAAATTCTTTGATTTTATTTCTTCCACACTTTTTTCTTTAAAACCTTCAACTATAGATTTAGGAGTATCGAAAATTGTATTTTTTCCAGTGTCATAGTCTATTGAGAAAAAATTTATAGTTTCAGGAGCAGTAAAGTTCATCATTTCTTCTTTGTAGATTGCATTTTCAATAAATTTTTTAAAAACTGGCAATGCAGCTTTTGCGCCTGTTTCGAACTTGCCTAATGATTTTGGTTGATCATAACCTATATAGACTCCAATAGTTAAATCAGATGTGGATCCTATGAACCAGGCATCAAAATTATCATTTGTGGTTCCGGTCTTTCCCGCTAATGGAACTTTTAAGTTTTTAAGTTTTTTTCCTGTTCCTCTTTGAATAGCCCCTTCTAACATTGAAGTAATTTGGTATGCTGTTTCTCTGCTAATTACTTGTGTGTATTTATCTTTTATTTTTGGCATAAAATTAGGATCATCTTCAATGTCAACTATTTTACATCCCTCACAATTTCTCTTGTCTGAATTAAATATAGTTTTTCCTCTTCTATCCTGTATCCTATTAATTAAAATGGGTTCTACCTTTTTACCTCCATTTATAAATGAGCAATATGCATTGGTTAGTTTTAAAAGTGTGGTCTCGTTAGAACCCAAAGAAACAGATAAAAGTTCTGGAACTTCTTCATATACGCCCATTTTTTTTGAAATTTTTGAAATTTTTTCAAATCCTACACTTTGTGCAACCCTTACAGTCATAAGGTTTCTTGATTTCTCTATTCCTTTTCGTAAAGTAGATGGTCCATAAAACTTTTTTCCATAATTTTCAGGTTTCCAATTCCTCAATCCTTCTCCTTGCTCACTTACAAATGGAGCATCTAGAATTATTGAATTAGGTAAAAAACCATTTTCTAATGCGGAGGCATAGACCAAGGGTTTAAAAGCAGAGCCAGGTTGTCTTTTTGCTTGTGTGGCTCTATTAAATTCACTAGAGACAAAACTATATCCGCCCACTAATGCTTTAATTTTTCCATTATAAGGATTCATTACTACTATACTGCCATTAACCAATGGCAATTGTTTTAAAGTCCAATTATTTTTTTTATTTTTTTGAACAAAAATAAGATCACCCTTTACAAATAGCTCTTTAAAGTTTTTCTTTCTCGTCCATTTGAGTTTATCAAAAATAATTTTTTCTTTTTTATCTTTGTTGAATATTTTAATAATTGTTTCATAATCATTAATTTCTAGAACTTCAGCAATTTCCCAATTAAGTGTAGGATCAATTTCAAGATTATCGATTTTAGATTGCCAGTTTTTATTATTGTAAATATTTGTTATTGGCCCTCTCCATCCATAACGCTTATCATAAGTTTCAATCCCATATCTTAATGAGTTCAAGGCTGCTATTTGATATTTTCCATTTAGTGGAGTGCTAATTGATAATCCCTCTGAATAAAGTTTTTTAAAACCATAATCGGTGTTTACGATTCTTCTAACTTCTTCAGTGTATGATTTTGCTTCCTTTATAAGTGAAATTTTTCTTTTTTTTAAACTAATTTTTTTGTTTTTTAATACTTTAAACTGCGAGTTTGAAATATAACCATTCTCCTTTAAATTAATTAAAACTAAATCTCTTCGGCTTTTAGCCAATGAGAGCGATTTGTAAGGATTATATTTACTTGGTGCCTTAGGCAAAGCTGCTAGTAAAGCTGCCTCATTATAATTTAACTCTTTTACTGATTTGCTAAAATATTCTAGGCTAGCAGATGCTACACCATAAGTGCCTTGACCAAGATAAATCTCGTTTAAATAAAGTTCTAAGATTCTTTTTTTTGTATAGGCCTTCTCAATCCTAAAAGCTAAAATTGCCTCTTTTATTTTTCTTTTTAAAGAAACTTCGTTTGTTAATAAAAAGTTTTTAGCAACTTGTTGAGTAATAGTTGAGGCACCTTCTAATCTTTTGTTTTGAATGATATTTCTAATGTTTCTAACAAAAGCTCTTGTAACTCCCCTTGCGTCTACTCCAGGATGATTGAAGAAATTCTTGTCTTCAGCTGATAAAAAAGAATTTATTACTTTTTCAGGTATAGAATCGTAAGGTATAAATAATCTTTTTTCTAAGGCATACTCAGCTATTAGATTGCCGCTATCATCATAAACCCTACTTAAAACCGATGGTTCATAATCTGATAATTTTTTATAATCTGGTAAATCATGAGAAAAATACCAAAAAGCTGAAAAAATAAGTAGAACACCAACAATAAAAGCTGAAATTAAAATTCTGAGTGTTCCAACATAAAACTTTTTCATTTATTCACCTGATATTTTAATAATACCCCATATTCTGGCTATCTTAAGGCAATTCATAAATCATAAAAACTGTCATTTTTTAAAAAAAAATGTATAATATTTATATAAACTTATAATAATTCTTATAAACTTTATGAAAACAAATTCAAAAAATAACTTATTCAAACTAAAAATTGTGAACAGGCTTTATTCAAAATGCAAAAAAATTTATATATCGATGCATCGCATCCAGAAGAAACTAGAGTTGTACTTAAATCAGAAACTAATATTGAAGAGTACGAATCTGAAAATAAGAACAATTTAAATTTAAAAAGTAATATTTACTTAGCTAAGGTAAGTAGGGTTGAACCCTCACTTCAAGCCGCATTCTTAGACTTTGGTAGAGAGCGTCATGGTTTTTTAGCCTTCAATGACATTCAGTCTGATTACTACCAAATACCAACCGAAGATAAAGTTGAACTTAAAAAGGCAGAGGAAAAAATCAGAGAAGACTTAAAAGAAGATACAGAGGCTAACGAAATAAATCCTGGTGACAATCAGGAAGAAAACCAAAATTCAAATAATAATTCTAATAACTCAAATGGCACTAAGCCTGCACAACCAGAAAAATCAGAACAAATTAGAGAGACATTGAAAAATAGATATGGAGTTAGAAAATACAGAATACAAGAAGTTATACGACCTGGTCAAATTATGCTCATACAAGTTATGAAAGAAGAAAGAGGTCAGAAAGGAGCTGCTTTGACAACATTTTTATCTCTTGCGGGAAAGTATATTGTGTTAATGCCAAATACTTCTAAAGGAGGCGGTATATCTAGAAAAATTTTTAATTATGAAGATAGGAATAAAATTAGAGCAATATTAAAAGAAATAGAAATTCCAAAGAGTATGGGTTTAATTGTGAGAACCGCCGGAGCAAGAAAAACAAGAAATGATATAAACAATGATCTTCAAAATACAATTAGTCTATGGGAAAAAATTAAAGATAATGCAATTAATTCTACTGCACCTGTTTTAATTCATGAAGAAGGAGATGTAATTAAAAGAGCACTAAGAGATATGTATGATAATGAAACAAAGTACATTCATATTGAAGGAAATGATGGTTATCAAAAAGCTAAGTCTTTTATGAAGGAATTTATGCCAAGAAGCTCTAAATTTGTTAAAAAATACAGAGGAAAAATACCATTATTTCATAGCGCAGGAATTGAAAAGGAATTAAACAAAATTTTTGAGCCACTTGTTAAACTCAAATCAGGTGGATACCTCGTAATAAATCCAACAGAAGCGTTGGTTGCTATAGATGTTAATTCTGGACAGTCTACAAAACAGGTTAATATAGAAAAAACTGCTTTAAACACAAATGTTGAGGCAGCAGAGGAAATTGCTAGACAAATAAAAATTAGAGATCTATCCGGTTTAATTGTAATTGATTTTATAGATATGATGAATTTTCATAATAAAAGAATTGTAGAAAGAAAAATTAAAGAAAAACTTAAATTAGATAGAGCAAGAATACAGGTGGGCAGAATAAGTAATTTTGGACTTTTAGAAATGACTCGCCAAAGACTTAAAGAAAGTTCCATTAAATGGGAAACAAACCTTTCAATTGATTCTTTTGCTCAAAAGATAATTAAAAAAATAGAAATGTTGGCGTTTTCAAATAAAACTAAAATAATAAATGCATTTGTGCCTGATAAAGTAAATCTATATTTAAAGTCATTTTTTAAGAATGAAATAATATTTTTTGAGAAAAAATATAAATTTAAAATAAATATTAGTCCTGAAAGTAGTTTAATTATTCCAGAATATAAAATCCATTTATTAAATAAAAATAAAAAAATTATTAATCAAATAGAAAGTTTTAAGAAAATTGACTCTATCACTGTAAATAAAGCAGATATAAATAAACCTGGTTATAAAGGAAAATCTTATATTAATAATATTAAAAGTAAAAAAAAATTAAATAAGGGTTTAGGGAAAACTTTGTGGGTAAGAAGAAAAAAAATAAGTTAAATCAAACCTTTTTCAGGACTACTTGATGAACCAAACTTTAAAGGTTTTATTCTTCCAGCTAAAAAAGATTTTCTCCCAGCTATAACAGCGTGTTTCATTGAAACAGCCATCATAATAGGATTTTTTGCCTTTGCAATTGCAGTGTTGACTAATACGCCATCACAACCGAGCTCCATAGCAATTGATGCGTCCGATGCTGTTCCAATACCTGCGTCTACAATTACCGGTACTTTAGCGTTATTTACAATTATTGAAATATTTAATCTGTTTTTAATTCCTCTTCCAGAACCGATTGGGGATGCTAAAGGCATTATTGCAGATGCTCCTAGATCCTCAAGTTTTTTTGCAATTATTGGATCATCGGAACAATATACCATTACTTTAAAACCTTCTTTTACTAATACATCTGTAGATTTTAAGGTTTCAACCATATTTGGATATAAAGTTTTTTTATCTCCTAATACTTCTAGCTTTACAAGTTTCCAGCCTCCCATCTCTCTTGCTAACCTTAATGTTCTCAAGGCATCTTTTGAGTTAAAGCAACCTGCCGTATTTGGTAAGTAAATAATTTTTTTTGGATCTAAATAATCCATTAAGACAGGTTTTTTTTTATCCAAAATATTTACTCTTCTAACTGCTACCGTAACCATATCTGCTCCGGAAGCTTTCACTGCTTCTGCGGTTTGTTTAAAATTTTTATATTTACCAGTACCTACAATTAATCGAGATTTAAGAATGAATTTTCCAATTTTAAAATTATCACTTTTCATTTATCCACCACCAATAAATTGGACTATTTCAATTTTATCATTATCCTTTAACTTTTGTTTGCTGTAATGGATTTTTGGTAAAATTACCCCATTAAGCTCTACTGCTATCTTTTTTTCATTTAATTTATATTTTTTAATTAGACCTGTTATGTTTAAATCCTTGTAGATTTTAATTTTTTTTCCATTTAATTGTATTTTTGCCATAATTGAGATATTTTAAATTTTTATTATATCAAAATGAATCAAAAAATTCTCTTAATTAATGGTCCTAATTTGAACTTGCTTGGAACTAGAGAAAAAGAAACATATGGCAATATATCATTAGATGATATCAAAAAAAATTGTGAAGAGCACTGCAAAAAAATAGGTCTTGAGCTTGATTTTATGCAATCTAATTTAGAAGGTGAAATAGTTGATGCTATTCAAGAAACCAGAAAAAATCATCAAGGGATTATAATAAATGCTGGTGGCTACACACATACTTCAGTAGCGATTCTTGATGCGTTGCTTGCTGTTAAAAAACCTACAATTGAATTACACATCACTAACATTTACAAAAGAGAGGATTTCAGGCATAAATCACTGATTAGCAAAGCTGCTGATGGTATTATTTGTGGATTAGGTGCAGAGGGTTATATAATGGCACTAGATGGTATCAAAAAAATTTTAAAAAAATGAAAATTGATAAAAAATTAATTAAAGAATTAAAAGACTATTTAGAAGAATTTGATCTTTCAGAAATAAGTTATCAAGATGGAAATAAAAAAATTAAGGTTGCGAAAAATATAACTTCACATAACACGGTAACTGCGCATAAAACTGGTCTAACAAAAACTAAGGAAGAAGAAAGTGGAACAAAGATTGTATCCCCAATTATAGGTACGGCTTATTTAGCATCTGAACCTGGTGGAAAAAAATTTGTTGAGGTTGGACAAAAAATTAAAAAAGGACAAACTGTAATGATTGTTGAAGCAATGAAGACAATGAATCACGTTCCTTCTACTTCAGACGGTGAAGTTAAAAAAGTTTTAGTTCAGGATGGTCAAGCAGTGGAATTTGGTCAAACCTTAGTTCTTTTAAAATAATTAATGTTTAAAAAAGTTTTAATCGCTAATAGAGGAGAAATTGCTGTAAGAGTAATAAGGGCATGTAAAGAATGGGGAATAGGAACGGTCGCTGTACATTCTGATGTGGACTCTGATTCAATGCATGTTCGTTTAGCTGATGAAAGTGTTTGCGTAGGCTCTCATCAACCTCAAAATAGTTATCTAAATATTCCTGCAATAATATCTGCAATAGATGTTACAGGTGCTGAAGCTGTTCATCCAGGATATGGTTTTTTATCAGAAAATTATAAGTTTGCGGATATGATTCAAAAACATGGAATCAAATTTATTGGACCTAAAGCTGAAATAATAAAAAAGATGGGAGATAAAATTGAAGCAAAAAAAATAGCTAAACAAAACGGATTACCAGTAATTGAAGGATCTGAAGGTGGAGTAAACAATGTAGATGAGGCAAAATCAATTTGTAAAAATATTGGCTACCCTGTTTTAATCAAAGCTTCTGGTGGCGGGGGTGGTAAAGGAATGAAAGTTGTTGAAAGTGAGAATAAATTAGATGAATTATTTTCGTTAGCTCGTTTAGAAGCAAAAAAATATTTTGGCAACGAAGAGGTATATATTGAGAAGTATTTTAAAAATCCAAGACATATTGAGGTTCAAATTATGTCAGGAAAAAATAGGACAGTTCATTTAAATGAAAGAGATTGTTCAGTACAGAGAAAACATCAAAAATTGATTGAAGAGACACCTAGTCCAGTTCTAAATGATAAAATTAGATCAGATCTATTAGATAAAACAGTAAAAATGGTAGAAGCATTAGGTTATGAAGGAGCTGGAACAGTTGAGTATATTTACGAAAATGGAAAATTTTATTTTTTAGAGATGAATACGAGAGTTCAAGTCGAGCATCCCGTAACTGAGGTTCAGACTGGAATTGATATAGTAAAAGAACAAATTTGGGTTGCTTTCTCAGGAGAAACTGCACTAAAACAAAATGATATTACTGCAAGAGGACACACGATAGAGTGCAGAATTAATGCTGAAGATCCCTCAAAGGACTTTCAACCAAGTCCAGGAATAATTTCAGTATGTCACCAACCATCAGGTTTTAGAACTAGAGTGGACGGCTCAATATTTCAGGGATGTAAAATCACTCCTTATTACGATAGTCTTATATGTAAGTTGATTTGCAAAGGCAGAAATAGAACAGAGGCTATTCAAAGAACAATGAGGTCTCTAAATGAGTTTGTTATCGATGGTGTTACAACTACAATTGACCTACACAAAAAAATACTCACTCACGAAAAATTTATAAGCTCTGAGTTTGATACTAATTGGCTGGCAAAAGAAAAGTTTTATTAAAATAGTTATTTGAATTGATAATTAATTATTTAAGTGATATTAAATCTTAATTATGGGATACCCAAAAAAACACAGAGGAAGACGTAAAATCGGCTCAAAAAAAAGAAGGGCCAGAAAAAGAAATAAGAAAAGATAAATTGGTTTTAAATGGAAATTAGAACTCAAATTAAAAAATTGAGTCTTTGGATATTTATAATACCGTTTGTAGCAGTAAATTTATGTTTGTTTGTCTCTGTAAACTTTCATTTATTTGATAATACGTTTTTAAGTGTTGACCAAATTGGTCGTTCTCAACCAACATTTCCTTATTTTGACGGAGGTGTATCAATAAGTAGAACAGCTAGAACTTACCCTACCTACTTTATATTTAAACCTTCAATGATTTTTGCATCTATATTGTTAATAATATATTGGCGTAAAACAAATATTTTAATTAATTCGTATTCGGGTACATTAAACAAAAATAATCTTTTTAAAACTTTTGGAATACTTTCTGCGATATTTTTAATCATTCACTCAATTTTCTTAGGAGTCAAATTCGATTATGATTTATATAAGTTTTTTAGAAGATTTGTTTTGTTAGCATTTATAATTTTTGAGATTGTTGCTCAATCCCTTCTAGTTATAAAATTTTTTAAATTAAAAGATACTATTAGCAAAGATATAAATAATTATGTTTTAATGTTAAAAATAATTTTGGTGTCTATATTAGTAATAGTTGCTATTTTAAGTTTCCCTATAGTCGTTACCAGTGGAAACACTCATTTTAAGCATGGTTTAGAATGGAACTATTTCGTTGGAGTAATTGCTTTTTATTTATTAACTTTCTTATTTTGGAAGAAAGCTTAAAACTCGCGTCTACACACCTTTCGGTGCGCAGACTTAAGTTTTGGCCCGTCGTTT
>CEVN01149187.1_pt1 | contig 20742 bp, 23 predicted proteins | sample 427041 | NCBI WGS metagenome assembly CEVN01 (sample SAMEA2623463, study PRJEB7988) | marine metagenome | biome: marine biome (ENVO:00000447); feature: surface water layer (ENVO:00002042); material: "saline water (ENVO:00002010), including plankton (ENVO:xxxxxxxx)" | depth 5 m
AGGGGAGTCGAACCCCTGTCCAAAATATAGGTTGCACCACCTACATGTCTTTTTGAGTCATACATCAGGACTATACAATCCATTGTATCCAAGAATATCTAACCCCTTTTGTAACTGGAGTGACTTCATGTGGAAACAAATACAGTGCTGGAAATACTAATACACTTCCCTTCTTTATGTTGACAGTGTGTTCTTCCCAAAATATAAAATCACCGCCTTCAAAGTCATCATTCAATACACCTACCACACTTGTGACAGGTATTCCTCTAAATTGTCCTTGAAAGAGAGAATGAATGTGATCGTAGTGAGGACTAAGATAATCGCCAACAGCATACTTATTGAATTTTATACCAGAGCTGGCTTCCCAGAATGAACCACCACCGCCAGATCCAACACTATAATAATTATATTTTTCGTGGAAGGCATGATGCAACTCATCATTTATATGTGGTTGTATCATAGATGCCGCCTCTGGGCAATCTACAGTTGACTTCATCTTTGAATCTTTATCAAGATCAACATGTTCATTAGTTGAACCCTGATACCACATGAAATCATCCCATTCACGAGAATCCAAGTAAGAAACTATCTCATCACATTCCTGATGAGATAACAAATCATACTCAAATATATGATCTTTAAGATTCGGGTACTTTAGGACCATCCTGTAAAACCTGTTTACCAGTTTGTTTAGCAATATATGCCGCTAACTCTGGAGTTTCTTCCCATTCCCATATCTGATTATGTTGGGGATTTTTTTTCTCAATCGTGTGTGTGCGTTTTACCATTTTCAACCTCCTCTGATAATAGTGCGATTTCATGCTCGAGTCCAACGATTCTAAGTTCTGCATCATTAGCAGATCTCTCAAGGGCTCTTACTTTAGTACTCAATTTTGCAATCTCTTTACCGAAGGCATCAATGTTTTGGAGTAATAGATTGTTTCCAAAACTCTGTGGATGGCCTTTTTCAGCGTAGGCAGTATCTTCTACTTCCTCGCATTTCTGGAGGTACTCCTCCTTTGTCATTCTGTTTTTCTTTGTGTCAGTCATGGGTATTCCATGTAAAGGTTTCCAGATATTGTAGATCCCTCATTGCCTGAATTAACCATGTGCATGAGGAATGATGGGAATATAATAATACTCCCAGGCTCAAGATTAGGCTTATAGTCTAACGGAAAATAAGGATTTGTGCAACCTATATGATTCTGTATATTATGTATTGAAGGATTAAAGAAGGCTGTCCTTGATGTTACATCAACATAAATTACAAAACTCCACTGACTTTTAGGGTGTATGTGAGCATCCTGATAGTGATGTTTTTCATAGACATTTTTCCATATATGCCCGAACCTTGCGTTCTCTCCCATCAAGTTTGCTGGGTACAAGTTCCTTTCTATAACTTCAGATAGATATCTCCATATATCCTCTGGAATCAGTTCTTGTTTTTGTGATGAGAAAGTAGAAGGAACACCAGAATCCCATGTTGGTTCTAGTGGAGCTCTAGGAATGATATCAAATTTAGTTACATCAACCTTGTCTTCAAAGATAGGTATTCCAAAGATTTCTTTTTTCATTTTGAAGGTAGAGGTACTTTTCTCATTGTTTTATATACCAGACTAGATCTTAGTCCACGATACTTTTCATTTGGTGGCATACCATGATGCCATATATTTCCTTTGAAGAATATAACTCTGCCTGGGGCAGGGTCTACCCCTTCCCACTTATCATTTAACTTATACATCAACTGACCTCCCCACTCTGGATTCCACTCTTTGTTTATATAATAACAGAAACTGAGGCCATTGTCACATGTACAATCCTGATGTGGTGTTGTGTTATGTATCCACTGTTGTCCATTTATCATTATCTCTCCCAGTTCTACTTCAAATGGTAGAGTATTCATAACAGCACTGTAGATCATTTTGAAGGCACTGTCCTGTGCAATGTCACTCCTGTCTGGAGGAAATATCTGTTGTTTCAAGGCTGGCGCCTCTTCCCATGTAGGATCTGCACCCACATCTCTACCATCTTCAGCATATCCGCTGGTGTGTCCCCAGAACCAGTTGTATCCTGTCATCACCATATCATGAACATGGTGAACAAACCAAGGCGGAAAGATGTAATCTACAACATATATCTCGTCTTTCGATAAGTCATACTTAGACCAATCTAAAAATTCTTGTCGGCAATCAATGTAAATCATGTGGCATGCTTTTCAATTCACTTTCGGGTAGAGGTTCAAAAGGTTTCCTCAAACTCTTTCTGATATCATTATGTAATCTCTCAACTGCTGAAGGTAATCCCTGTTGCCCAGGCAATTCTTTTTCAGCTGTTGCTGTTACATCTACAATATGTGGTGGCAGTGGTTTAGGAGCATCTATCCTCCTGTAAGTAAACTCCTCACCTTCATGTAATTCTAAAGTTCTGATTGCATACTCCTCGTGGCTGCAATCACAATACTTCTGTCCTAGACTATCATAAACAGTCCAAAATGGGTAGAAATGTTCTGGTATCATGTTGTAATTCCAACGTCAGGCCAATTAAAATCCTCTATAGTTTCTGCTTGCGATAGTTGTCTACTAGCTTTTGCATTGTTGAACCCTATTGCTTGTAGGTATCCCCATGCTTTTGTTTCATCATCATCTCTTAGTTGTCGCAAAGAATCTGCTCCATTTATATAGTGATTTATTTTGGGTGTGCTTGCATTAATAAGATTTTGCAGTTCAGTTTCTGCATCAATGATTGCAGTATCATAAGTTCCACAATCGCCTGGTATTGCACCAGCTGGAGGAGTTCCTGTGTACCCTATACCAGCACCAATAGTTGCACCCACACCTACAATAACTCTCTGTCCTAGAGTTGCGTGTGTAGTAACCACATCTCCATCAGAATCTCTTCTTGATATAGTAGGCCACTGAGTAGTACCAATATAATATTCCACTCTACCAGCACCCACGGCTGGTTCTGGATCTTCAATAATTTCTCTCCACTGTGCAGTAATGTCTGGATCTCCATTATTAATCAATTCCAATCTATGTCCTTTTCCTATATTTGCACCCCTCGCTATACCTATCTCTACTGGGTCTATTGGATTCTTAGTGGATTCAAACTCTATGTTTGTTAAATCGCCAGGTCTAATAATAATGAAAGAACTACTAATACCTGTAGCATTGGGAGCAGCACTTAGGTCTGCGTAATAGTATGATGATACGACTCCGACATAGAATGATGTTCCTATATCTTTATTGATGTTGTTAGTGACCGCATTACTTAGAGTTGCAAAATCTAGAGTTACTTCTACACCTGTAGTAATACCAGCAGAGTTCACAAAAGTTACGATACCAACCGCAGTTCCAAACCCTGTAATAGTTGTTCCTGTTGGTATGATTCCAGCACCACTTCTATCTGAGGCACCATAAACTTCATCTCCAATACTGAAATCAGTTATGAATCCTATTCTCTGATCTCCATATATTTTATTATCACCTGATGTACAAAATCCACTCACCGCATAATTGTATTTGGCGTAGTCAGTAAGTCCAAAACCAGTTATAGATGTTCCAGCTCCTGCTTGAAATATGTAAGGATACGATAATGAGTCTGTTATAAAATCTCCTGTCTTGATACCAGAAAGTCTACCTGTAGTAAATCCAGTTAGAGTTTCTGCATCAGCATCAAATATAGGCAAAATCTTACTACCCACATTTGCATCTGCGTCGTTAATAGTCTCTACTACATTAGATCCATACTCTCTATTCTTTGGGTATTTGTAATATTTTGGGCCATAGTATCCTAGAAATCTAAATGTAGATGGGTCTTTTACAACTTGATATATCTTTACTGGTTGCTTAGGATTATTGTAAATATTCATTTCCTTCTCTTCTTGTAATTGCCATGTAAGATCACTCCTACATCCATGAGATATTCTATCAAGATATGCCTTTTGTACTTGATCAATTTGATAATTGATAGGAGGCAGCAATGGTTGAATTTTCTTATCTAATTTAATAATCAAATCATCATACTCGTCAATTATTACATCAACTAGAGCCAGTTGTTCATTAAGAACCACTGTCTCATCTTTTACTTGTTTTCTTTGTTCTCTTAATCTTTTAGCGATTAAATTTGGATCAGAGGCCATTATTCTGTAGCTCCTTCATATTCTGTTACCAGTTTCTTCACATCTTTACGTTCAGCATATACTATGTAACTGCAACGAATAGTGTGTGAATTAAAACCATGTGGGTTCACTAATATACTAATTTTATCTTTCATTTTAGCAACAGCATAACATAAACTTTGATGAGATCCAATGGGTGTTAACTGGACTGTAATAGTATCCTCATCTACGAGATCTTTCCAGTAATCTGGTAATTCAATTTCATTTGTTCCTTGTAGAACTCCCCTTACATATACACCTATTTCAGGTCCCTCCAGACAAGAGTATCTCAACCTATGTGGGAACTCTTTACTTGGATGTGGTATATCAAAGAACTTAAATGGTGCAGCAACACTACCAAACTTACCAAAGCCTGCAGCGATAGTGGGGCATTTTATTCCACCGCCAACAGTTAGTGATCCACCTATAGTCACAACAGCAGATACATTTAAACTGGCGTTAATTGTGCATGTACCATTCATAATAGTGAGTCCATTGTTAGTGGAGACACCATTTGTTATACTCGTAGAGTTTCTAATTGTAGGAGCAAACTTAGTACATAAGGCAAAGTAATTATTGAGTGTAAAGAAGTTGGTTATACCTGTCCTAAAAATAGAAATACCATCAACTTGTAAAGAAGTTGGTGCTGGAATATTCATAGGAGGGCCGATCATGACCGCAGCCTGTGGTATCCCAATGTTAGGAACTAATCCGAAGAAACATGGTCCATTAGCAGAAACTGTGCCTGGAAATACTTTTGGTACGCCTGGTAGGAAAGACGTATCTAAAGCTCCTACAACAACTTTATCACCAACATTAATTATAGAACAAGTATGTGCCATTTAACCTAAGAAATCTTTGAATCTACTGGTGAATGAAAGAACCATTCCCAAGAAACCACCTTGTTTTGAATCTGTTTGAGTTCCAGATGAAAGTTCCACACCTCCAGATTCATCTACAAAGTTACCACCCATACTCAATGTTTTCTTTCCTAAGACATTTGTGAGATTACCATCAATATCAATGATAGGAGCCTTGGTATAAATGTGTTTAGTTGCCTTTATGGTCATTTCACCATCAGGATCATTGGTGGCATGAAGTCTTATATTTCTTGCCCTTATCTCAAGGTCTCCCGATTTTGCTTCAATTAGAATGTTACCATTTGGAGCGGAGATTATCTTTGCAAAATCTCCTTCATCCACCTTCATTCCTACAGTTTCATAGGATGTTCCATTTGTAACTAACTTCTGTAATCCATCTTTATAAAAAGCGATACCTTGAATCTCGTCAGTCATTACTGAGAAATCAGTGTATTTACCTTTCAAATCTCCATCAGGAATTTTTATCCCAGAAGTAATTCTAAAGCCTGGATAGTTTGCATAGTATTCTTTAGTTTTCGGAGTTTGTTTGTCTATATTATCACTCATTTAGTATCCACCTCCGTAGCCTCCGCCACCCGATCCGCCAGACCCGCCGCCACCAGAAGGAGGAGTAGGAGGAGGAGGAGTGCTTGGTGGAGTTGGTGGAGGAGTTTGTTGTTGAGGTTGTTGTGGAGCTGGTGTAGTTGTCTCCGTTGTTGTTGGAGTTGTTGGAGTACTTGTTGTAGTTGAACTAGTATCACTTGTGTTAGTTTCACTTGTGACAGTGGAGTCGGAAACATCGGCTTGTGGGGTCTGAGTATTGGTTGTTCTAGGTTGAGTATAGGTTACTGGCGCTGGTTGTCCTAGACTTTCTTCCTTCGTGTTATATATTACAGCATGAGGCTCATTTATATGAACTTTTCCTACCATTCTAACACCTGTTGATGGGTGAACGTGGAAATCACCATAGTAGGGATTACCATTGACCCAACCAACTTGTGTCTTACCTAAACCATATACACAATCTATAACTTTAATGTAGAGATTTCCACCAGCTCTAGCAGCATCTGGTGTGGGTATTCCTGTCCTACCGCCACCGAATCCACCATCAACATTTGGAGCAGTTCCACTATCAGAAACAAAGTCAGGGCTATAGGATATAACAGGAAGTAACTCTGCTCCTATTCCAGATCTGGTATTTATTGTGACTTCTGGTATGACTTTATGTTTATCTTGGCAATTTATATTATTGATTCCAGCGATAGATCCAGCTGGAGTTAAAACTAAATCAAATGTACATGCACCAACTTGTCCATTGTCTCCTGACGTATATCCAATCCCAGGCCTGTATGGAATCAAAGTGGTAACAATACCAACTGCTTCGCTTCCTATCCCAGAAACTCCCTTAGTGGTAAAGTTATAAGTATCTGTTCTTCCTATACCAGCGAACTGATTATCTGCCATGTCTAAGAATGATCCTTCCGACATTGTAACAAAATAATCAGTGCCGCCTCTTAGATCGTTCTTGGGATCTATTCTGATAATTCTATCTGATAAAAATTCTATTCTATTACTCTTTACATTAATCCTTTCATGAACAACATTGGTTAGTGATTCTGTTATGACTACCTCTCCCTTTCCTTTAACGATTGGTTCATTAAAAGTAACCGAAAGAGATACAGATGTTTCTACACCAACCGCATCATCAGCTGGAGTTGTGAATGTTATAAATGGATTTTCTTCATCAGTATCCTCTGTAACAGGATATTTTGGAGGAATTACATTCGTTGATGTACAATATCCAAATCCAGGCGATATCATATACACATCTACAACTTTACCTTCATCATCTATGATCGCTTTCGCTCTTGCTCCACCACCATGTCTAGTCTTATCAATAATAGAGATTGTTGGTACATCAGTATAATTTCTGCCTGGTTCTATAATCTCTAGTGTTAATATACTTCCGTCTACTGAGGAAACGATAGGAATTAAAACTGCGGTCTTTGTTCCATTACCAAGAACTTCTACTTTTGGAGGGATACACTCACTCCAAGTGAAGCCTGGTGGAACTGCCAAAGCCAAATCATCTTGATTCTGAGGATTATTAGTTTTATTATTACAATCAAAGAACTCTACAGCTCCTCCACCCATCATACTAAGAAGAGAGAATCTTGCTCTTGCATCGTAAACTCCCGAACCAGATTCATTGTCACCTGAGAAACCAGATGTATCAGCAAACTGGTCTAATTTCTGGAATATTTCTACATTGTCTAGTACACTTTCCATGTCAGGGGATGGTAGTTTAGATTTTCCTCCAGATTGTGTCCAATCATCATACTCCTTACATGTTAATCCAGTACATGATAGGAATGATAATAACATATCAACATAACTGCTTATTTTACCAAACAAACCAGCAATCTTGCCTAATGACCCAAGTAACCAATCTAATCCTGATAGTATTGGTGCGAGCAAGTTATTAATTGTATCATATACACTTGCCAAAAGGTTTGCCACTGCCTGTTCAATAGCACAAACTGTTGGATTTATCGCTTTACCAATCATATCGATCAACATATCTTTTATCAGGTCGAACAGATCGTTGAAACCAGTATCAAACAAACAGAAAATTATGTCCAGAATCTTTTGTACAGCCTTGGAGATGAATGGCTTTTGTGGTTCTGGAATGATTAGTGCTTGTAGATTTCTGAATTGTTTTGATATGAAATTCATGACCTTTTCTCTAATAAGGTTCATGATCTTCTTCATTGCAGCACTTATCAACCTAGCTACCTTATTAGTTAATTTCCTAATATCTTTTATTGTATTCTCTGCTACATCAATCCATTCTCCAGCAAACTCAGTCAAAGAATTGACTGTGGTTAGAAAACTACCTATCTCATGTGCTATATCTCCTACAGCATCATCTTTACAACCATTGTTGAGTTTATGTGGGCCTGTTTGTACATTACTGAAGGTCTGATCAATTTTTCTTTCTTTACTTAATCCTTCTCCACCACCCTCTAATTCGCCCTTTTTCTCGCCGTTTGTTTCCTCACCAACTTTATTTTCAGCATTTAATTTTGTTTGACTCTCATCACTAGATTTATTTCCAATTTCTTGATTCTTACTTGCAGGCATTGTTGTCGGCCCACCTATTTTTCTACCACTAACAACCCCAAAAGCATTTGCCTCTGTACCAGAAATACTTTCAACATCTGAATTAGTAGGACCATATCCAGACTTATTGTTTTGTCTTGCTAATGCACCAAATACAACTGGGTTTTGAGCTTCCTCACCATCCATAAAGAAACCAAAAACAGTTTCTCCTCCAACCATTCTTGAACTCTCGCCATAGCAACCCTGTCCAGACCCAGAAGTTGCATCCACCAGAACATGAGCCCAAGGCAAATCGCTCTCAGGAAGCACCTCCTCGTCAAAGGGATGGTATCCTATTATTCTAACTTTACATCTGTATGCCCATCCAGCATCCGTATCGGTGGCTTCGTTACGCCAAACATCTGAATCGGCGACTCGGCCAATCCACCATACGAATCCATCTCGTCCAACAAAGTTGGTCTTTAATAGGGCACTGTCCAGCATTAGTCGTCATACACCAAGCACTCTGGTTCGTCTGGGTGCATATCACAGAAAAGTTCCAGTGCATTAGGGTCATGGTGATCTCCCGCTGCGATCTCTTCTTTATGATGTTCTGCGTATGTTTCCAATTCCTCTAGTTCTACTTTAGCATGTCTGCGTGCTGCAGGGCTTGATAGAGGATCTTCTGCGATTTTCCTATCTTTTTCGATGTGTTTTTCTATTGATTCCATAGTTTCTCCTATTGTATTCCATATGAATCTCGTATGAGATTTAGGGATGTTGTATTTGTCCCTTCATTTAACTCAAAGTGGTGTCTTAAAGCTCTAATGAGATAAAATCCACTGAGTTCTGTGTCAGCTTCCTTACTACCTCTTCCACCTGATTCCTCAGGTCCTACAGAGGGGAAGACTATCTTTATAACTCTACCAACCCTTAGGCTGATATTGCATGGTATAACTATATTTAGTGACTGTTGGAAGAGCAATGAATATCTAGAGAAAGATTTTGCCATATCGGTGCTGTCTCTCCCCGAATCCACAACTTCATCATCAACTTTTGTTAATTCTGGATCCCACATTCCTGTGTCTCCTATTCTTACCAAAACTCTTGAAGCGAATTTAGAAATATCCCCTTGTGGTATGGGAACAGTGTCGCCAGCAGTCTTTATGTTATCACCAATTTCGTCTTTTAGATTGAACAAATAAGCATCTGCTTTCCATGTTAACGGATTATAAAAGTATGTCAAGTTTCCATACATTCCAACTCTTAAATTTTTCTGTAGATTCGTAGTTTTGTCTGTGTAATGTGAAATTATTTGCTTTTCATTCTCACTTCCATTTCTACTGATAGTGCTTGAATATGTGTATGTGTCTATGCCTAATGATTTTAATTCATCGCTATCTGTCGGATATTCTACCTGTGTTGCATCAACCAATCGATCAACAGATCTAAAGTGAAACCCTTTGTAATCCTCATAAAATACATATCCAGCAGTTCCCTTTGCTTCACTTCCAGCAGTTCCCTTGACTCCATCTGTACTAGGAATCGCCTTGGGGCATAACCATGTAAGAGTATGGAAAGGTTTTCTATTATTTCCTATGAATCCATATGAAGTTACTGTGTCCTCAACCTCTACTATTCTATCAGGATCTACTTGAAGGACTTCCTCTAAGATAGTTTTTACATGTGTGCTGATAGGAACTCTTGGGTATCTAACTTGACATCGAGAAGTTTCATTCTTTAAATTTTCTAAAGTAGAACACTTTAAAGTAAATATCTCCTGTCCTTCTGTCTGTGTTAGGCCTTCAATTCCAATAACATATAGAGGATTTTTATCCTCATCTCCAAAAGTTATATCACCATAAGCAGTTCCTATTACAAGATCAATTCTTTCATAACCTCTGATGGGAACTAAACTGTATAAACCAGAAGTGTTAGATATTTTTAAATTAACTGTTATGGATGGCGATAACAGATCCTCATAATAATCAAATGCTACAACTGCTGGTGTAATATCAAGTGCATCAGCAGTATTCTTAGATCCATCATCCGATCCACCCTTTTTGAAAACAATCTCTTGCTCAGGCGTGATTATGACTTTTTTAAATTGTGTTTTTAAAATTGATGACATTAACTAGCACCTAAACTTTGAATTGTTAACTGAGAGATCATACCATTTGTATCTGCTGGCAAGAACATGATATCCATATCACCAGAACCATTGGGTTTAAATGCTTGTACTGTTGGCATTTGTGGTTGTTCAACATTAGGAGGTATCATCACAATCGACTCTGATTCTCCTCCTCCCATTGGAGAATCATAATTCATATATTGTGAAGGTATTGTCATCTTATCAACGGAAGAAGTTTCAACAGATGACACATCACTCTTCGTATTTTTATCTCTTCTTTGAATAACCTTTGCAGCAGCTTCTGCCTTAGTTATACTACCATCATTATTAAGATCTAATGGTTGATTTTGTTTATATGCCTTACTACCTTCAGCATATCCCTCGATTGCACCCTTACCAAAGAGAACAAAGTCATCTGGTTTACCCACGGCAGCAGGGAATAATACACTCATGTATAGATCAGATATATCTCCACCCTCATCACCTAAACGACCTTTCAAATTAGTTTCAAAATGTTTATCAACATATTCTAACTGTTCTGATCTAGACATTTTAGATAATTCTTCTGTGCTAGTTCCCAATCCCTCAGCAGTCTTAGGCATGAACTGTATCAAACCAGTAGCGCCCGATCCTGTTTCTGGTGTACCATCAGGACCTATGTTCTTCTGTGCTGGATCAAATGTCCCACCAGTTTCAAAGTCCATCATAGCAAGAATATCATTCTGTGGTATGTTATATTTCTCAGACAAATCAGCTATACCTGACATAAACTTTTCATCCCCTGCAACTTCTGGCGGTAAATCATAAGTCATTTCTGATTTAGGTTCTACCTTATCACCCATCATTGTTTCAGTTGGTGTAGCTTTAGTTAAATGAACTGGAACTGTTTTACCTTCTTCATCAACAGCACCATCTGTAAGTTGTTCTGTAATCTCCTCATCTTTCTTGTTTGCAAAAGGATTCTTTATACCCATCCATTTAGGTCCCAAATACCCATCATCTTTCTCACTTCCAATAACATCTCTAACGACATTTGCTGCATCAGAATTATTAATAAAAGATGCAACCTGTTTTGTTTTTTCTACAACAAACTCAGTAGTATCTGTTATGAAGTTCCATATTCTTTCTACTATACTAGGTCCTCCCCCAAACAACTTACCTTGTTTAGATAAAAAGATAAACTTATCAATAGCCTCCCCAAAGGCATCAACATCCAATCCCCTTTTCTTTCTAGCAATAAATTTTCTAGGATCAGGTTTTTCCTCACCCTCACTTACTTCACCCTCTTCACCTTCTTGTGGTTTTAGTTGTTGTGGTTCTTCTTTTTTCTTTGAGCCTATCTCAGATTCTTGTTTTGATGTGACCTTCTTACTATCATCTGCACTTTCGTTAACATTTTTCAATCCCTCATCTACCTTTGCTCTTTCTGCTTTTAGATCTTCTCTCATGGCACGTTCATCGCCACCATACTGTTGATTGAGAACATCCGTTGTTGATGCAGCTTTAGCTTTACTCAACGAACCTCCTAAAACCACAGGAAGAAGCAAAGCACTACCTAGTAAGGCTTTACTAAGTCCTCCACTCTTCTTACCAGAACTGAAGTTTCTTGCAAACTTTCTTGCTTTCTTTAAAGTGGATTTGCCTGGAATATCGCTGGTTATACTAGTACTGGTAGTTCCCATGAAACGAGAAAACCTTGATATGACACTCTCTGCCTTATCTACAGCACCCTGAGCTTTCTTTTTTACTGTGGCGATTGATGCTTTACTCATTACATTGCATCTATTATGTTAAACACGGATCTAGAATATTGAATATGAATGTTAGTCATATCAATAGCTGGAAGAATAGGAACCACATTCTTTGTAGCATTTTGTGTTCTCTGTATAGGTGTTGATCCAGCTCTTCTTTTCTTATCCTGTGCTGGCATGGGAATTGGAAGTATGGTTCCGCCACCGCCAGTACCACCTCCAGAGGGTTGTATAGCTGGTTGAGAAATATCCTTAGATATTTCTAGTTTACTATCAGCCTCAGATGGTGCTGGTTTTGCCTCACTAAGAGGGGTTATCGCACCTGATTTAGATGTTGCATCAGTAATTGAATTGAAGGCATCCTCATATCCCTTATCGCCAGGTACATAAGTTATGTTTCCTATTGTAATTTCATTACCAGTTCCACCAAACTTTTTATAATTTTTGATCTCTTCTTTCTTTTTTTTAAATGCTGATCTTCTTGGTGAGTCTCCTTTAGATCCCAAGGCACCTCTGTTTCCTTTATCACCAGACTCTCCCTTATCTCCCTTAAGAAATCTCATGAGACCATCTGCACTTGACCCACGTTGATCAAAATCAAACATACCCATTGTCATTTGATCCATGAACCCAGCAGCTACTCTCTTTAATCCCTGTGGTTTTTCTTTTTCTGCAGCTGGTTCTGTTGTTGATTCTTTTCCTCCCTTGTCATCAGGTTTCTCTTCTCCACCCTGAGTTGGAGTGATAATCATCTTACCACCCTCTTCTATCTTCAATGTGGCGTTAGGAGACCCACCCATAACCTCTTCTTGTGGTTCTACCTTAGATTCAGTTGTATCAGTAGTAGGGTCTGTTTCTTCTTTTACTTCTTCTTGTTCATCCTTTTCTGGTTCGTCATCTTTTCGCCTACGTTTCCTCTTCTCTATCATATTAAGTTCACTTTGGAACCTTTCTATAATCTCATTGAATTTGTCTCCGTCTATCTTATCTGCACCTTGTTTTTTCTTTTGAAGTCTTCTCTTTATTGCTCCAAAGGCCTTCCCTGCAAGCATACCACCAGCAACTAGAGCACCAGCACCTAAAGCTACTCTACCACCAACTGCAGCAACACCCATCGCTGCTGGCGCTGCCTTGAAGGCCATTGCCAGTAATCCTACCTTTGCGATATTCTTTATCAAACCTTTGAAGAATCCACCACCACCTCTAGGTTTTGCCTTGGCCATCTTAGTGATAAGATCAACAATTATACCCTTAGCTTCCTTTAAAAACTCTAAATTTCTTTGTAGAGAGTTCTTCAATCCTCCTAAACCAGATGCAAAACCCTGTAATGAATTTAATCCACCATCAAATATCTTTCCTAGAAGAGCGTTAGGATCGAATTGATTTACCTTTGATGTTACAGACTTAGCAATTTTAGGGACAAGAGACTGAACTTTGTTTGTTACAAGTCTACCTACCTTCCTTACGCCACCTTGTTTTAGATCTGGTCTTATAGGTTCTAGACTCTTAACGTTTAAGAGAGAGTTCTTTCCCTTTACCTTACTCTGTTGTAGACCTTTTATTCCACCCTTGATACCTTTTACTAAACCTTCTTTTTTCCCCTTAAAAAATTTGCCAGGGTTAATCCTCTTCGTTGCCTTCCCGACATTTTTTAAGATAGATCCAAGTTTAGCCATTCTTGATTTGTGCTTCTCTAGCTTTTTGTTTTAGATTTTCTTCTTCAATGTGTAATCTAAGTAATCCAACATAGATATCCCTTTCCCAAGGCGGCATATTCTCAATTTCTGCTAGAGAATATTTATGGAACTGCATGAGAGCAAAATTGATTCGGAAGTATGTCTCAAGATTCATATGAGACATACCTAGGCGAAAAAATCCGTTAGCCCCTCTAGTATTACAGTGTTTTCTTTCTTGGTGTTAGGATTGACTACCTTTAAAGTATGTTGTAGTTTGGGCATAGTTTCAAAAAACTTTTCGATCTTTGCAAACTGTGCTGATGTCAATGATTCGACCCATTCTTTGAGTTCTTTTTTAGTACACTCAGCTGCTGAGAACATATCTTTTTCATTATATACCATATCAATACATGATGATATAATCTCAAATGACTGCTCAACAGCGTCGTTATCATCTGTAAAATTGTTTTCAATAAACTGAGTAAGAGAAGGGTACTTCATCTTGACAGTGTATCCATCACCAATTTCAATATCTGTAGTATGTTCCTCTGATGTAATGACTTCTATATCATTGATAGGAACATTGACTGAAACCTCAGTCTTTCCATCATCTCCACATGTGACAATTAGATCTATTGATTCACCAACAGACTTTCCACGAATATTCAAAAACAAATATTCAATATCAAAGGCAGGGAGTTGTTCTACCTTGATCCCTCTCGTAATTACACAGGCTTTGATGACCTGTTTAACTGCGTTAGTGATCTCTTTTTGGTTTCCACTTTCTAAAGCAAGTATGAGTATCTTTTCTTCTTTCACCAAAAACGGTCTGTACTTTACAGTCTTTCCGTTTGAAGGTAATACCAATTCATGCTCAGAGGTTGTAATCTTGGGTAAAGGCATAATAAGTAATTATTCTTTATTATTTAGAGGGGTTTTACGGCCTCCATTTTAACATCTATCCTACCATAATAGACTCCTAAGAATCCATTTGGACACATAGTAACTGCTTCTGGATGTGACTCAAGAAGTTCTTGTGCCAATACTCCACGATATCTCTGTGATTTACCAATGTAATTCCATTCATAAACATTGATACCAGATGGTGAGTTACCTACCTTAATGATATTTTCTTTGAGTTTCATATCACTCGCCATAGGACCATTTTCTTGGCCAGCTGGAGCAGTATTTGCGATTTTAACATTCAACTTATTATTACCGTCACTAAGCACTTGACCTTGCTCACCAGCTTTAGGATTTGCTGGATCACTGCGATCTGTTTGGGTATTTCCAACTTGTGATTGGTTAGTTACTATGATATATCTGTCATAAGCAAATTCTACCGTTACTTGTAAAACTGTTGAGTTCTGATAAGTTAACGCTACATCCTGTATAGATGTAGGAAAAGCATTTATAAATTTATAACTTATCGCTTCTGGGTCGAACGCACCATACTTCTTATTCATTTGGAATCGATCTTCATCACTGAATACTCGTACGAATGGATTGTCATCACCCTTATCTTCTTGTGGAGTAGTAGTATAAGTGTTTAATTGAGATTGGATTGCACCCACATTCCTTTCAAATTTAGTAATAGTCAAACTTTTCTTGTATTCATTTGGATATCTGAATCTATGAAAAGAATTTGAATCGGTTGCATGTGGGTATCCAGATGGATATCCACTGGTAAGTCTTACATCGTTAGCAGTTGATTCAGAAAAACCAGCTTTGTAGTATAGTGGGTTCATGAAATTAATCCACTCTTGGAATAATCTCAAAGAAGCATAATCCGATGGAATATAGTAAGTTATAGCAATATCATTATATGCCCTCTGTGTAGCAAATCTTTCAGTTATACCTTGTCTACTTCCTTTTTCCTCTAAAACAGACATCGATGTCCCAGGCAATATTGCTTCTGTTGCTAACAAAGAATATCTACGCATAGCGTATGGAGTATTAAATACTCCACATGATGTCAACCAATTTTCTAAACTCTCTTCAGCACCGTCTGAATTACTAGTTCCCATTGCTAAATCTAAATTAACAATATAAAAGCTAGAAAGAGATGGAGCCCCCAATGCAGTTTGGAAGTCTTCTTGAAATGCAAGATCAAATTGACCTTTCTCAATACCATCAGGCGTTGTGCCTGCATTAAATGGTCTTATCTTCTGAAAATAATTCTTATTCGTCTGTCTATCTATTCCCATCTAAATAAAGTTATGACTTACCATACTATGTATATGGCTTATAAGGGTAAATTTAAACCAAAACATATAAAAAAGTATAAGGGAGATCCCACTCAGATCATTTATCGTTCTCTTTGGGAGAAAAAGTTCATGGAGTATTGTGATTTAACAGAAAATATAAGTCAATGGCAATCAGAAGAATTTTTCATACCATATAAAAATCCTTTAGATAGAAAAGTACACAGATATTTTCCAGATTTCTTTATCAAATATCAAGATGCAAACGGTAAGAAAAGGTCTGTAGTGATTGAAGTCAAACCAAAGAAACAATGTAAAGCCCCACCTAAGAATCCAAAGAGAAGAACTAAGGCATGGGCTCATGATGTACAGACATGGGTTATTAATCAAGCGAAGTGGGAAGCAGCAGAACAATACTGTGCTGATAGAAAGTATGAATTTAAGATCATGACCGAAGACGATTTAGGTATTTCACATGATCGCAGAAGATATTAGACAACAGGCCAGTAATAGAAACAGAAGTGGTGCATGGTATGTTAATGCACTATCTAATGCCTTATCAGAGGTGCAGAATCCAGATGTTAGTACACAAGATACTGGAGGAATATCTATTGGTGATTTATTTTTCTTCTCATATAGTCCATCTTTCCCAGAAAGATACGAGTTTTGGGATACTCAACCACTCGCAGTAGCACTTACTTTCTATCGAGATGGGTTTCTTGGATGCAATTTACACTATGTAAATCCAGATTATCGTGGTTCCGTTGCAATGAGCTTACTAAATAGCGGTGGCGGAGCATCCGTGCCTAAAAATACCATACACAAATATCTGTATTCTGGTATAGGAAACTTACAAAAAGTTCCTAGAACTGAAGATTGGGGGGAGATCTCTGAATTACCAACAGAACAGTTTATAAATCAAAATGGTATGAAATATCCCAAGTATAGAGCTTTTAACTGGAAGAAATGACAGATCCTAGATTTCCAAATAACGTTTCCGTATACGGAGTAGAAGTAGAAACAGATACTGTCATTAAGCAAACAGTAGGTGGGAAGGTGCAAGAATATAGAACTTTCTACAAAGACGGAAATACTACAATCCGTCCTGTTAACGATAAAGGTGAAGTACTACTTCCTCCAGACGATGAACCAATATACACAAACGGAGTCTGGGATCAAAGTAAAATAACGGAACCAAATGTCAATAGTAGGGGTAGAAAAACAAATGTAACCATAGCTGGATTGCAATCAGAGACAGGAGTATTCCCACCATCTACAGCTGAAAGCACAATATATACGGGCGTTATAAACCAACAACTCAAAGATTCAACAAAAAATCACGCCAACGCAGTTGGTGATGCTGTACCATCATATACAACAATATCAGAATATTCAACCGAAATCACAAGAGAAATAAATCGACTTGAAGCAGAGTTGGCTCAATCAACAAATAATAAAGACAGAAACGCACTAACTAAGAAGATTAGGAGTCTACAAGAAAAATTAGATTCAGAAAATGATTTGTTGTTACCAGACGGAGCTACTGGTGTTCTTGCGAGGGGACAAGAAAATTACGATAGTGAAGAAGATATAATGTTTTATCAAACTGTGAAGTATCCAATGGATATGTCTGATCAACAGGATCGTTTTTCTATAACATGTTACTCATATCAAGCTCCTTACGCTACTGCAACTGAGAAAAGTAATATAGGATCGGCATACGGAGTTCAAAGATCATCACCATACAGAAAGAAGTTAGGTGCTGGACTCTTGTTACCCATGCCTAATAATATGGTAGATGGTAATGCAAGAAAATGGGAAGAAGACAATATAAACAACCAAGCATTAGATGCTGTAAGAGCATCGATGAGTAACGGTATGTCGCAAATCATAGCGGGTAAACTTGGTCTCGGTGGATTCCAAGCTTTCCTTAAGAATACTATGGGAACTCTTAGAAGTGCAACTCAGCAGTCTGGTAGGCAAGAATTATTTGCAAACGAGATTAGTCAATTAGTTGGCGATATGGGATATGATGTAAGTGCAGACACTATATTAAGTAGAACTGCTGGTGTAATTGCCAATGCAAATACAGAACTACTATTCGCTGGTGTTTCTTTACGATCATTTGAGTTTAACTGGTTGATGAGTCCAAGAGATCTAAGAGAGGCAGCACAGGTAAGAATGATAATTCGTGCTTTGAAACAATGGTCTGCTCCTAGAAAGTTAAAAAAACTAGTGTCTGGAAAAGATGGTGCGGATGCAAGAGGAACTGGACAGGCTGGTGGTCCTAGTTACTTCTTAGGAACTCCAAACATATTCAGACTAAGATATCTTACCAATGGCAACAAAGATATTCTTGGTGTCAATAAATTCAAACCATGTGCTTTAACTGATATAAACCTTAACTACACTCCAGAGGGAATGTGGATGGCGTATCAGGATGGTCAACCTGTCGCTGTACAGATGTCACTTAAATTTAATGAATTAGAACCTATATACAACACAGATTATAGTGATAAGATAACGCCAGGTAGATCATTTGATAAGAGTAATCCTGATTCAACAGGAGATTTAATGCCTATAAGTCTTATAAGACAAGACACACCTTACACAGCTGACGTAGGATACTAAAATGCAAGGATATTTTTCTTATCTACCAAATATAAATTACGTTTCTAGATCTACCGATAGGAGTTCTAATGATGAATTTATACAAGTTAAAAACATTTTTAGAAGAGCTAAGATCCGTGATGACATGTTGAATATTGTCACAGGTTTTGATGACTATACAATCGTGGGTGATGGAAGGCCAGAACAAGTGGCACAAAAGTTATATGGAGATCCTAGATTTGATTGGGTTGTATTGATAGCAAATAATATTACAAAAATAAGAGATCAATGGCCTCTCACCGAAAATGATTTTAGAAATTATCTTCTTGACAAATATGGTAGTGATGAAAAATTAGCAGAGATACATCACTATGAAACTAAAATATTAACAGATGATAATGGTAGATTGGTTGTTCCAAGAGGATTAAGAGTTGATTCTAATTTCAACATGAGATATTTGGAAAGAAACCCTGTGAGAGAGACAACAGTTTCATATAGTGGTATATCTCTAAATGATACATCAACTGTTGACAATGCTGGAACTGTAAAAGATGCCAATGGTAATACTATTATTCACAGTAATATATTCCCAGTATCAAACTACATGTATGAATTAGATATAAATGATTCCAAAAGAAGAATAAGAGTCATAAGACCAACGTTTCTAGATCGTGTGGTATCAGATATGCAAGATGTGATGAAATACAAAAAGTCATCACAATATGTCAATAAGCGACTTAAAAATGCAGACAACCCCAGACTAAGGGGAGGCTAAAAAAAAAGGGGTCGTGAGACCCCTTTCTTATTGTTTACTCTTCTGCGAGTTTCTGGAAGTAACTTAGTGCGTCATCTTCCTCCTCGTCGGTTGCAGATGCGGTTGCAGCTGCGGAAAGATTAGCAAGTTCTTCATCTACAGTAGCACCTTTACCCTCACTCAAATCTTCTAGATCTTCATCAGCGATTCTTCGTGTAGGAGTAACTACTTGTTTAGTTCCAAGAACTGTATCTAAACGTGACTTAAGTTGCTCATATGTCTTGAACTGGTCAGGAGCAGTGAACTCACTGAGGTCATAGATCTTATCATAGATCTTTTCTAACTCAGCATCATCATCTAACAATGCTTCTGTCTTACCAAACTCTGAACTATCGTAATTCCAGAATCCAGCGACCTGTTTGATCTTCAACTTGAAGTTAGCACCTTGCCAAAAATCAAATGGATTGATTGCTTCTTCATCATCGAACTCAGGTTGCATTGCAGCAGTGATCTTATCAAAGATCTTCTTACCAAACTTGTATAGTTTGACTTCTCCTTCGTTCTCAGGATTGATAGAATCCTTTACAACATAGACGTTTGCATAGTAAGAAAGCTTACGCTTTTGCTTACGAGCAATATCTTTGTCTGATTCTCTACCACTGTTCCAGAGACTTCTGTTGAGTTCTCCTACAGGATCATCCTTACCAATAGTGGTTAAACTATTCTCAATATACCAACCGCCTGTTCCTTGGAAAGCGTGACTCCAAACTTGAGTCCATGGCAGTTCACAATTAGCATGTGCAGGGAGGAATCGAATAACTGCGTATCCGTTACCCGCTTTATCTACAGCTGGTTTCCAAAGACGTTCATCAGTATTGTTACCCTTCTCATTTAGTTTCTCAACTTTCTTCATTAACCTTTCGGTTAAAGAACCTGAGCGGGATTGTTTCTTTAATGCAGCAAATGACATTTAGTATTCTCCGTATTTTTGTATTGTTGGATTGTTTGTATTATATCAGATAATTATGTATTAGTCAATCAGGTAGATTGGCTTCTAGTTTATCTAGAGTTACAGATAGTGTATCAAAAAATTCTGCAATATTTTGATTTGGTTGTAAACCTAGAAACCTAGCAGATTCTAAAATCTGTTCTTTCATTTCAATCGCATCTTCGTCTTCCTTCTCTAGTGACAATCTGAACATAAAGTTCTTTTGCTTTTCGAGAAGTTCTCTCATCTTGCTAATGTGTAAAAGTCCTTCCTGTTGTGATTGAGGATGCCTCATACCATTGATCGCAAGACCTGTCATAATATCTTCTTGTAACTGCTGTATCTCTGCCATGGCAGCTCTTACAGGAGCAGACTTGAAAAATTCACTCATTGTACGACTCTAATACATAACTATTTATCAGTTTTAGATACCCACATCGGTAGGTATATCAGGGTAAATGCACTACCCCAGAAGGCGAGAAAGACGTATAAATGACTACCTCTATG
>CEVN01038894.1_pt1 | contig 20720 bp, 19 predicted proteins | sample 427041 | NCBI WGS metagenome assembly CEVN01 (sample SAMEA2623463, study PRJEB7988) | marine metagenome | biome: marine biome (ENVO:00000447); feature: surface water layer (ENVO:00002042); material: "saline water (ENVO:00002010), including plankton (ENVO:xxxxxxxx)" | depth 5 m
TGAGCTAGCAATTTTAGAAATCTCTATAAGACTGAACTTTTGCTTATGACCATTCTTTTTCTGATAACCTTTTCGTCTTTTCATTTTAAAAACAATGACTTTATCGTACGAGCCATGATCAATTATTTTAGCTTCAATATTTTTTCCTTTTACGTAAGGATTACCGATTTCTTTTTTATCACCATCTTCAATATAAAGAACTTTGTCAAAGGTTAGTTTTTCTCCAACCTCCTTATTGATATAAGGGACTTTTATTTTATCGCCTTTATCAACTTTAAACTGTTTTCCTAATATTTCTATTAATACGTTCATAGCAAGTCCCAAATTTATATACTTTTATATCTATTGAGCAAGTTAAACTTCATTTGTTACATCTTTTCTTTGTTTTTTTGAGTAGACTTTAAAATTGTTTAACGCTAATTCTTGATTTGGTTTTATTGTGATTAGCATCCATTTTTTAAATAAAAAGTTTTTAGTAAAATGTTTTTTTTCCTTTAGGATATAGTTTGCTTCCTTTGGATTTAGATAAACAACAAGTCTTTTGTCTGAAAATTTACTACTGAACTTTTTTATCCATCCTTCAATTTTTATTAGCATTGATTCCTTTGAAAATATAAGACCTGAACCACTACATGTTTCACATTCTTCTTTATACGTGTGAACTAAATCTAATCTAATTCGTTGCCTGGTCATCTCTAATAATCCAAATTCTGAAAAACCAGTTAGAGCTACTTTTGCTCTATCACGTTTTAGATGTTTTTTAAATTCATTTAAAACTTTTGTTCTATTTTTAGGCTCATTAAGATCAATAAAGTCAATTACAATTAGGCCACCTATATCTCTTAATCTTAATTGTTTAGCAACTTCTTTACATGCTTCAAGGTTAATTGTTAAGGAGTTTGTTTCATGGTCTTTCTTTCCAATATAACGTCCGCTATTGACATCGATAACCAACATTGCTTCAGTATGTTCAATATATAAATGTGCTCCGCTTTTCATCCATACTTTTCTTTTAAATGATTTATTTATTTGTTGGTCAATATTGTGAGTATCAAAAATATATTTATTTGATGGGACAAGTTTCAAGCAGTCTATTCGCTGATGATTCACTTCCTTTAAATATTTGTAGATTTTTTTATAAATAGGTTTGTTATCGATATTAAGACTGTCGATATCAGATGTAAATAAATCTCTAATAACTTGCTCGGATGTGTCAAAATCTTTATATGCTAGATATGAGGTTTTTTTAGATGCAACCTTTGTCTCAAGACCTTGCCAAGTTTCCCAGAGCTTTTCAAAATCAGATTGTAAATGATTTTCATCCAATCCCTCTGCGATAGTTCTAATTATCAATCCAAATCCCTTGGGTTTAAATTTTTCAGCAATTTGCCTAAGCCTTCTTTTTTCGTAGCGGTCATTAATTTTTCTTGATATACCTATATAGCTTTCGTTAGGAACTAGAACCATTAAACTACCAGGGATTGAAATATCAGTAGTAACTCTTGGTCCTTTACCACTAAAAGGTTCTTTTATCACTTGAACTAATATGTCATCATTAATTTTCAGTTTATGACGACTTCCTTTTTTATTTGGCGTTGATTTTTTCTCATTCTCATCAAATGATAAATGTTTAAGTGAATCAGTGTTTCCGATTTCAGAAAACGGGAGGAAAGCATTTATATCTAATCCAATATCGATGAATGCTGCCTGCATTCCAGGAATTACATTTTGAATCCTACCTTTATATATATTACCTACCATCCTTCTGTGATCTGGAGTATCTAAAAATAGCTCAACAAGCTCTTTATTCTCAAGAATAGCTATTCTATTACCAGCTACAGAAGAATTGATAAATATCTCTCTGTTAGAAGACATTTTTTTCTCCAATGTTATTTAATAGGATTAGAGTGATTATTTTATAGAGAGTTGTAAGAAAATAAAAAATTTTTAAGCCTAAAAAATAAAAAATACAAAAACAAAAAATAGTACAATCTCTGTATAAATCAATATAATCCTGACCTAAATGTAAATAACATATGTTATTATTAAAAATGATTTAAATTGTATTATTATTTTGCTGATTTAAATTAATAATGGTTAAATTTGCAAATGATGATTCACTTTTTTTTAACAACAGATTGCTATGACCTATATAATTACCGAGCCTTGCGTTAGTACTTGTGATACTGCGTGTTTAGAAGTCTGTCCAGTAGATTGTATTCACGGCCCCTTTAATAATCAAGGTTCTGGGGCAGAAACAAAAAAAAGTGAATTTAATGCTGAAAATAAAATGCTATACATAAATCCTGAACAATGTATTGATTGTGGAGCTTGTGATCCAGAATGCCCTGTTGATGCAATTTTTAGCGAGGACTTAGTTCCGGATAATTGGGCTCATTACATTAAAATGAACTACGATTTTTTTGGTCTCAAACACAATGATTAATAAATAGAAGGTAAATTTTAATTAAGCACTAAAATATTCGCTTTTCAAATGATATCAAGAGAAAATATAATTGACGTATTAAAAAATGTTAAATATCCAGGTTATTCTAGGGATATAATTTCCTTTGGAATTGTAAAAGATATTCAAATTGAAGATAAAAATGTGGTATTGGTTCTATCGTTTAAGTCTAGTAATTCCAATGTAATTAAAGAATTAGAAAATACTATAAAATCTAAAGTAGAGAACAGTTTGAATATAGATAGTTTGAAAATAAAAATTGACTTAATTGATGCAGATTCAGATTTTCAAAATAATAAAGTTGCAGAAATTGATAAAATTATCGCAGTTGGTAGCGCTAAAGGCGGAGTAGGAAAATCTACCATAGCAATAAATCTAGCTTCTGAATTAAGTAAAACTTGTAGAGTAGGGTTTTTAGACCTTGATATATATGGCCCAAGTTTACCTTTAATTATTGGCGAAAAGAGAACTCCTCGAATTGTTGATCAAAAACTAATTCCAATAAAGAAATATGGAATGCAGCTCATGTCTTTTGGATTTTTGAATCAAGGAGATTCCCCAGCGATATGGAGGGGGCCCATGGTTGCTAAACTAACAAACCAATTTTTTGATAATGTAGATTGGAAAAGCTTAGATATACTTGTTATTGATTTGCCTCCGGGTACTGGAGATGTTCAATTGACCTTGGCTCAGAAGCTTGCTATAGATGGGATGTTAATGGTGACTACTCCTCAAAAAATTGCTCTTGAAGATGTACGCAAAGGATCTGAAATGTTTAAAAAAGTTAATGTTCCAATTTTGGGTGTTGTTGAAAATATGTCAAATTTTTTACTTGAGGGAAAAGTAGAGTCAACGGATAATTTGTCTGACGTTAGGATATGCTTAGATGACCTTGAAAAGGTTATTAGCGTAGACTCAGATGGAAATTTTGAAATTCCAATTAATTTTTTTGATGGCCCCGGTGGGCAATCTGAGAGTGACAGAATTGGAGTACCATTAATAGGAAGTATACCATTAAATACGCAATTATCTTTATCTATTGAAAATGGAAAGCCGTTTATGTTAAATAATATAAATAATAATGTATATAAAGAATTTGTTAAAATGACTTCATTTGTAAAAAAGAAGCTTAATATAAAATGAAAAATAATACTCCAAATCATGTTGCTATTATTATGGATGGTAATGGACGATGGGCAAAATCTAATTCTAAGTCACGATTAATGGGGCATAAGAAAGGTGTTGAATCTGTAAGAGAAATAATCGATTGTTCAAAAAATATAGGAGTTAAATCGTTAACTTTATACACATTTTCAAAAGATAACTGGCAACGACCTAAGAATGAAGTTTTGGGTTTGATGGATTTATTGTATTTCACTCTAAAAAATGAGATGAATACTTTTAAAAAAAATGGGTTAAGAGTTACCTATATTGGAGATATATCTTTTTTCCCTAATAAAGTTATTAACATAATTGAAGAGACTGTAAATGCAACCAAAGACAACACTATTTTAAATTTAAATCTTGCATTAGGTTATAGTAGTAGGCAAGAGATAATAAATATAGTTAAAATTATATCTAAAAAAGTTTATAATAATCAAATTAAATTAGAAGATATTGATACTGCTATGTTTTCTAATGTATTGAATGAAAAAAATCATTTAGGTGACCCAGACCTATTAATAAGAACAGGGGGCGAACTTCGTATAAGTGATTTTTTGCTTTGGCAAATTGCTTATTCAGAAATATTCTTTTCTAAGAAATACTGGCCAGACTTTGATAAAGATGAATATATGAAAGCAATATTAAATTTTAGAAATACAGAACGAAGATTTGGTAAAATAAGCGAGCAAATTAATAAAAATGAATAAATTATTTTTTATACATTTAGTGCTGGTATCTTTTTTATTATCTCAAAATCAAAATGTTATGATTGACGAAATAGAGGTCAGAGGAAATGAAATGATTTCTGACTATAATATTAAATTTATTTCAAAGCTAGAATCTGGTACAATAATTAATAATTATCATATTCAAAATGCAATCGAAAGACTTTGGAGCACTGGAAGATATCTAGATATTAAAATAGATATAGAGAAAATTATCGTTAATAGATTAGTTATATCTGTTTTGGAAGCTCCTCCTATCAAAGATATTGTGATTTTGGGAAATGATAAAATTTCAGATAAAAAATTACTTGATGAGCTTAGCCTTACTAGTAATAATTTTGTAAATTATAATGATATTCAACAGAGCGTAAATAAGTTGACTTCATACTATAAAGAAAAAAATTACCATAATGTAGAAGTTGCTTTCTCTATTGAGGATTTTTTTCTAGAAGGACAAAGATTTAGTAATATTGTTTTTAATATTCAAGAGGGAAATAAAATAAAACTAAAGAATATTAATATTATTGGTAATCAGAATTATTCAGATAGAAAAATTCTAAAGCAATTAAAGCAAACATCTACACAAAAGTGGTATCGTCCATGGAAGGGAAAATTTGATTATGAAAAATATATTGAAGATAAATTCTTACTAGAAAGTTTTTATTATAATAATGGCTACAAAGATTTTCAAATTATTGAAGAAGTTATTGATTATGGAGAAAAAGATATTAAGATAGATTTAAAAATAGATGAAGGGCCTCAATATATAATTGGAGATATAAGTTGGATAAATAATTCTCTGAAATCTGATTCACTTCTAAATAATGTTGCTAACTTAAATTCAGGAAGTATATATAATCAGAAATTGATAAATTTTCAAGTAGTTGAATCTATTAAGTCTATATACATGAATGAAGGTTTTCTAAATTTTAACTTGAAAACAGTTGTAAAGCCATCTTTGGAATTTGAAAACCAACTAGATATAGATTTTATCTTGATGGAAGGGGATATTTTTACAATTAAAGATATTATGGTATCAGGAAATAAAAAAACAGATGAAAACGTTATTAGAAGAGAACTAGATATCTTTCCCGGAGATAAATTTAGCAGAAATAAATTAATACAAAGCGTTACTGATTTATGGATGCTCAATTTTTTTGATGATGTCCAGCCTCGTATTATACCTGTTTCAGATAATGAAATTAGTGTTGAGCTGCTTGTTTCTGAAAAAGGGACGGGACAAGCAAATTTCACTATGGGATACAATCAAGTGCATGGATTTCAAGGCGGAGGTGGATTTCAATTTCCCAATTTTCGTGGTAAAGGCCAAAATTTATCTATTCAGTATCAGAGAGGATTATCTAGTAATAGTATGAATCAAAGTTCATTAAGCTCTTATACTACGTCAACTAATCAGTTTGAATCTTACTCTATTAGCTTTTTTGATCCGTCCCTGTTTGATACGCCAAATAGTATTGGTATCTCATTATCGCATTCAGAAAGAGGTCAAAATCAAAATAGTTTTTGGCCGTTTGACACTGATAATTTTAGAGCAAGTTTAAGGTTTGGTCGGCGTAAATTAAAATGGCCTGATAGATATTTTAAAATTTCTTGGGCAGCCACCTTTTCAGAAGACAGGTCTTTTTCGTCGAATATTAGTGATTTGACTAGTTATTGGGGTGATTCGATCGATCCATATATAGAATATAATAACAGCCAATATTACTTCTCTACAATTGGAATATCTTTATCTCAAACGATTACTAGAGATAGTAGAAATAGACCTGAGTTTCCTACATTAGGTTCCAAAATTAAATTCCAGTCAACTTTATCAGGTGCTGTATTGGGTGGTGATCATGACTATTTTAAAAATACATTTGAAATTAATGTATTTAAATCTATTTTGGAAAAGTTGGTGCTTAGTCAGGAATTTAAAATTGGTTCATTAAATTCTATTAAAGTTTCAGAATCTCAAAGATCTGTAATTCCTATATCAGCAAGATATTTTATGGGCGGTTCGGGGATGTCTTATGGAGAAATGTTAAGAGGTTATAGAGAAAATTCCATTGGCCCTTATGATTTCAGGCCAAGAGGTGGAAATTTAATGTTAAAATATTCATTAGAACTGAGATGGTCATTTTCTAACGAGCCTACAGTATATGGTTTTATATTTGCAGATATGGGAAATGTTTGGTCTGATTATGATATAATTAAATTAACAGATTTAAAAAGGTCAGCTGGTATTGGTATTAGGTTGTTTATGCCAATGCTTGGTACTTTAGGTTATGATATAGGGTATGGTTTTGACGATACGATTTTTGGTCCTGGTCAACCTCACGGCTGGGAGCATCACTTTATTTTTGGTATGCCAATAAATTAACGGAGATAATAAAAGATGAAAGTAATAATAACAATAATAATAAGTTTAATAACAGTTTCAATTGCTGAAGTAAAAGTTGGTTGGATTGAGTTATCTACAGTTGTAACTCAATTAGATGATTTCAGACAAGCTCAGGCTGAGCTAGAGGACCAATCGAGAAAATGGCAAACAGAAATACAAGATATGGAAGTTAAGCTAGATAGTATGTTGCAAGCTTATCAAAAAAATCAAATATTGATGAACGATGAAAGAAGGCAGCAAACCGAAATGGAGATTACTCAGTATCAGCAATCAATACAGACATTTTACATGCAGAAAATGGGACCTGAAGGTGAGCTAGCTAGACTTAATGCTCAAAAAATGAACCCTATAATTCAAAAGGTTTATGCAGCAGTTGACAAGGTAGCTTTTCAAGAAAATTATGATTATGTTATGGACTCAGAACAAGCTGGATTAATTTATAAAAAAGAAGAGAATAATTTAAACGCACTTGTTTTAAAACAGCTTAAAGATGAGCCTACTCAGTAATTGAATTGTTTAAACTATCTCATATAGCTAAAAAAATTAATGGCAAATTAATTGGTCCTGATAAAAATATTTTAAGAGTGTCAGAGATTAATGATGGTGATTCCTGTACGCTATCATTTATAGATAATCCATTATATTTGAAATATTATTCTTCAACAAAATGTGGAGCTCTAATAGTATCTGAAGATTTTAAAGACTCTAGTAGAAAGGAAGTTTCTCTGATTAGGGTTAAAAAACCTAGATTAGGGTTACTTAAAGCAATAAAGTTTATCCATAATAATATGGCTAGTGATACAAGTTTTAAATATGAAACCTCTTTTATACATCATGATGCGAGCATTGGATCTAATCTAAATTTAGAGTCGTTTAATACAATTCAAAATGGTGTTAAGTTAGGAGATAATGTTAGGTTGGGTAATAATTGCATTATTTCGGAAAATAGTACAATTGGCAATAATGTTATTTTACATAATAATGTAGTAGTGGAAAAAAATTGTACCATTGGAGATAATACAATTATTCAATCTGGAACAGTAATTGGCTCTGATGGTTTTGGGACAGTTGTTGAAGATGGAAAACATTTAAATTTTCCACATATTGGAAATGTTATTATTGGATCGGATGTATGGATTGGTAGCAATGTTACTATTGACCGGGGTACGATTGGGAAAACCATAGTTGGAGATAATACTAAAATAGATAATTTAGTTCAAATTGCTCATAATGTAGAGATTGGGCAGAGCTGTATCATTGTTTCAGGTGCGGCTATAGCAGGAACATCTAAAATAGGTGATAATGTTTCTATTGGTGGACAAGTAGGTATTGTTGGACACATTACAATAGGTGATAATTGTATGATTGGGGCAAAGTCATTAGTGACAAAATCATTTTCAAAAGGACTTTTTCTTTCTGGCAATCCCGCCAAAATACATAAAGATAGAGTAAAAGAGGAAATTGCATTAAGAAAATTACCTAATTATATGAAAAAAATAATAAAGTTATAACCTTGAAGCAGCATACGATAAATAATCCAGTTGTTATAAATGGTGTTGGTTTGCATTCTGGAAATAAGGTCAGTATTGAGATAGGGCCCGCAGCAGTTGATAGTGGAATTACTTTTATTTATAATAAACAAAAAATTAAAGCTGATTATTTAAATGCTACATGCGCTGAAAGAAAAACTATTATCAGCAATTCTAATGAAAAAATAAATACAATTGAGCATTTGATGGCTGCTTTTTATGCAACTTCCATAACTAATGCGAACATTAAGATTGATTCTGACGAACCTCCAACCTTAGATGGTAGTTCTTTGCAATTTATAAAGTCTATTGAAAAGGTAGGTACAAAAGCTCAAAGTAAAGACTTGCATCCAATAGTTATTGATCGAAAGGTTGAATACGAGATTCCCTCGAAAGATATTTCTCTAATTGGCTTACCTTTTGATGGATTCAAATTAACATATATTATTGATTATCCAACTTGTGATACGATAGGTTCTGATATTTTTTCCATTGATTTTTCTGACTTTAATCTTCTAAAGGATAAATTTATTAATGAGATAGCACCAGCTAGAACTTTTTGTTTAGCTTCAGAGTTAGTTTATTTAAATAAAAAAGGTCTTGCAAAAGGAGCTAGTCTAGATAATGGTGTTGCATATATTGATAATAATTTAAGTGAGGATGTAAAAAAAGAAATTTGTAGTATTTATGATATAGATATGGGTGCATTCAAAAATAAAATTTTAAATAATTTTGAGCTAAATTTCCCCAACGAGGCAATTAGGCATAAAATTTTAGACTTGATTGGTGACCTATATTTACTTGGACGACCTATAAAAGGGCATATTATTGCAAAAGGGACAGGGCATGCATCAAATGTTGAATTTGTAAAGAAAATAGCAAAGGAGTTTAAGGTGGGGCATAACTTAAAGAAATATAAGTATGATATAAGTGATATATTGAAGATTTTACATCATAGGTATCCTTTTTTATTGATTGATGAGATAACTGAACTAGTTCCAGATAAAACCGTTAAGGCAGTGAAGAATGTTACTTTTAATGAGCCGTACTTTCAGGGTCACTTTCCAGGAAAGCCTATTATGCCAGGAGTTTTGATTATAGAAGCAATGGCTCAATCAGGTGGGTTTTTATTATTACATACTGTTGGGGATCCGACAAAAAAATTGGTAATCTTTTCAAGAATCAATTCTGCAAAGTTTAAAAAGATGATTTATCCTGGAGATCGAGTACATTTTGAAATAGATTTGGTCTCATATAAAATGAATACATGTAAATTAAGTGGTCGTGCAATTGTTAAAAATAAAGTTGTTGCTGAATCAGAATTTATGGCAACTGTAATGGATAAAGAGTTTTAGTATGTCAAATTTAATACATCCAACAGCTATTGTGGATAAAGATGCAAAAATTGGAGATAATGTAAAAATTGGTCCATTCTCAATAGTTGAAAAAAATACTTCTATCGGTGATAATACTGAAATTGGTTCTAGTGTTATAATTAAAGAGTTTTCATCGATTGGTAAAGATTGTAAAATATTTAAAGGTGCTGTAGTTGGTGAAATACCAATGGATTTAAAGTTTGAAGGAGAGAAATCTAGTTTACAAATAGGGGATAGAACTACCGTAAGAGAGTTTTGCACACTACATAGAGGGACCAAAGATAAAAAAATAACTAAAATTGGCTCAGACTGTTTGCTGATGTCATATTCACATGTTGCTCATGATGTTGTTGTAGGGGATAATGTGATTGTTTCGATATCTGTTAATATTGCAGGACATGCAGAAATTGATGATTTTGCAATAATAGGTGGATGCACTCCAGTCCATCAATTCTGCAAGGTTGGTAAGCATGCGTTTATTGGAGGAGGTCGTCTTATTTTACAGGATGTGCCTCCATACATTCTAGCTACTGGGGAACCTCTTAGATATGCGGGCATTAATAGTGTAGGTTTAAGACGAAGAAAATTCTCAGCTAAATCCAGAACTCAGATTAAAAAAGCCTATAGTTTAATTTATCAATCGGATTTAAACACATCTCAAGCTGTAATGAAAATAAAAGAAGATTTTGATGATTCAGATGAGATAAATGTTATCCTGGAATTCATAGAAAGAAGTGATAGAGGCCTTATTTAATAAAATTAAATTTCTTATTTTGTTCAAAGTATTTGCTTTCAGCATTATTTTATCAAATGGGAATTTAGAAAATATTAGCCATAAAATTAATCCTTCCTACAGTCAAATATTTAAAAATATTGGATTTGACCTATGCTTAAATTCAAATCATAATGAAAATTTATACTTAGGATTTCAATGGATGGTGTCTCATAATATGTCAATTGATTTTAAAAGTTCAATAAAATATAAACTAAAAGAATTTTCAGATATTGATTCACACAATATTGTTGGTGGAAAAATAATTTTAAATCAAAAGAAAAATAATAAAGTAATTTTATCTTTTTCAGCAAATAAACTAAGATATACAGATAGTGGAAACTATACATGGCTACAAAATAGTTTAATTTTTTTAAGAACTCTAAATAAGTATAGTCTTCAACTTGCTATACAACATATTCAACTAGGTGGGGATAATAGCATAAGGCCTAATATTGTTGCCAGCTATAACATATTTGAAAATATATTTTTGTATTTGGGTTTATATCAATCATTCGATTCTAAAAAAAATACTAATTCTTTTCTATCAATAGGTGTGAATCTTTGAAGACTATTGGAATATTAGGTTCAACTGGATCAATTGGAACACAAGCGATAGAGGTTATAAATAGATTTAACAATTATCAAGTTGATTATCTATCATGTTTTTCTAGCTCATCAGAGATTATACGTCAAGCTAAGGAACTTAGGCCAAAAAAAGTATGCATAGTGGATTCTAGTTATGAGTCTGAGGTATCAAATGCTTTGAAAGATGAAAATATAGAAGTTTTATCGGGGTATGATGGTTTAAATGAGCTTTCAAAACAAAAAGTAGATTTAATGCTGAACTCAATTGTTGGAGCAGATGGTATGCTACCATCTATATTGGCATTAGAGAATAATATTCCACTTGCTCTTGCCAATAAGGAGAGTGTGGTAATGGCAGGTTGGTTAATGAATGATATTCGAGATAAAAATAATGCTACTCTATTACCAGTTGATAGCGAGCACAGCGCTATATTTCAGTGTTTAATGGGTGAAAATTTCAAAAATATCAATAGAATTATTTTAACTGGATCGGGAGGTCCATTTAGAGAAAGAAAATTAGAAACATTTAATGATATTACTTTAAAAGAAGCTTTAAGGCACCCAAACTGGAGCATGGGAAAAAAGATTACTATTGACTCTGCCACTATGATGAATAAGGGATTAGAATTTATTGAAGCATATTGGCTATTTGGTATAGAAAAAAGTAGAATTGATATTGTTGTGCATCCTCAATCAATAATTCATTCTATGGTTGAGTTTTCCGATGGATCTATTAAAGCCCAAATGGGTGAGCCTGATATGAGAGTTCCAATTCAATTTTCTTTGTCATATCCAGAAAGATACGTTGATACTATTAAACCATTTAATTTTGTAGGTAATAATAGTTTAACTTTTGAAGATGTTGATATTGAGAAGTTCCCATGTATACAAATTGCAAAAGATGCACTATTTTCAGGAGGCTCTCATCAGGTAGTATTAAATATTGCAAACGATATAGTTGTGGCTAAATTTTTAAATGAAGAAATATCATTCATGGATATACCTAAATTAATAGAAAAATGCATTAATAATCATGATGCAATTCAAAGTCCAACATTAGATGAAATAAATAATTTATCTAGATGGGCAAAAGAATATATAAAAAAGGAGATTGTTGTATAATGTTTTTAACCTTAGTTTCTTTCGCATTTGTCATCAGTGTTTTAGTTTTTATTCATGAGCTTGGCCATTATTTAGCTGCGCGGTCAACTGGAATGAGGGTGGAAAAATTTTCAGTTGGATTTCCTCCTAGATTTTTATCATTCACTTCAATGCCAGGAGGCTGGAATTTTAAAATATTCTTTTATAAAGTCGTTGATAAAAAGTTTGTTTGGGCTCCTATTTTTGAAATGTTTATAAATAGCAAAAGTAAAAAGGGAAGTGGAACAGAATATTGTCTTGCGTTACTTCCTCTGGGTGGATATGTTAAGGTTTCTGGGATTTTAGATGAGAGTATGGATCCTAACTCGACAGGTGCAGATTATGAGTATCAATCAAAAAAAACTTGGCAAAAATTATGGTTTACATCTGCAGGTGTCATATTCAACTTTATTCTGTCATTTATAATTTTTATAATTTTAATGAATTATGCAGGTGTGCATAAAAATAAGATAGAAAATATAGTAGATAGATTTTATTCAGATTCTATTAATTCTATTGAAATCAATAATAAACAGTTAAAAGATGATGAGAACTTTTACTTAGGCGTTAAATATAGATCAAAAGAAAACGATCCTATTAATGGAAAGATTAAGACTAATAATACAAAAGGAATTTTGTCATTTAAAAATTTGATTGGAGATGAGGTAGATAAAGTTAAAGTAGAGTTGCCTTTCAAAGTGAAAAAAATTGATATTATCCAAGAAGGTATAGATGTTACGTTATTAGCTGATTCAGTTAGCTTAGAAATTCGTTCACTGAAAAGTCCATCGTTGCTTAGCCAAAGGACGAAGATGTATCAAGATCTTCATATTGCAAACATACATCATGATTCATTGAACCTTAGTAAAAGCCCTATATATAATAAGCTTTTACCTAATGATAGGATAATTAGTATTAATAAAACACCTATAAAATATTATAGAGATATGAAGCCATTAATAGAACAAAGGGGTAATGTACTTCCAATAAATATCACTGTTGCTAGATTCAGTGATACATTATCTTTTTCTAATATTCAGCCGATTGAATTTAAAGAGTATAATCAGTATGGAGAAAATATTAAATCTGGTAAGTTAGGTTTTAGTCCATCAATAGAACAAGTTTCATTTCTTGAATCGATATATTTATCTTCAATCCAGTTATTTGAGAGTATAGCTGGTACAGCAATAGGTATTTTTGAACTAATTACAAATCAAGTATCGGCAAAAGGCGCATCGGGACCAATTGGTATTGCGAAAATGTCTGGAGAAGAAGCGAGCGCAGGATTTTTGAACCTTTTACAATTAATGGCAATGCTAAGTATTAGTTTGGGAGTTATTAATATTTTGCCTTTTCCAGGATTAGATGGTGGTCACGCATTGATTGCTATTATTGAAAAAATAAAAGGAAGTAAGATTTCAGCTAAGACCTTAGTTAGGGTTCAACAGTTTGGAATGTGGGTTTTACTAAGCTTATTTGTTTTAATATTCTTGAAAGATTTAAAAATTATTTAATCATTTTTTAACAATATGATGAGGAGATTTAATCATGAAGAAGATTTTTTTAATTTTTGTAACTGTCGTTAGTATAAATACTTTATCTGCACAAAATAATTCTATAAATACATTACTTGAAACTGTTGGCGTATTATCGGCACAAGGAGTTTATGTTACATATACATCAATTGGAGCTTTAGTAGATGGATATGCATATAACGTATATGATGAAGACTTTACATCAGAACTCTTATCTGAATATATATATTTATCAACAGGAGTTAATGAACAATTAAATGAACTATTAAGAAAAGGGGACTTGCATAGTGATGATATTGGTTTTGTTATTGAATTAAACAATATCTATGAGTTGCTTATTTCTGAGGCAGATGCCTATAGAAAGTATATTATGACTAAAGATGAATCTTATCTACATATCTATGATGACAGTAGAGTAAGGGCTTGGAATAAGATAGCATTGCTTCTTGAAATTGAATAATTATAATGTTGTCTAGTAAGCGATTTATCTATCCATTGTTTTTTTATAAAGAGCTATAATTAATATTGCTAAAACCAATCCCCCTGCAATACCTTCAAATATCATTACACTCTTTCCTAAAAATCCTATAGGTAGCATTTCCCCAAACCCAACAGTCGAATATACTACAACACTAAAGTAAAATAAGTTACCAAGTACATTAAGTATTCCGTATTTTTGTATGTCAGTTGTTTCAAAAAATCCTATAACTCTATCTCCGTGGATTGGGTCACCATATTTTACTCCATCAATCCCATAAAGAATCATACAAACAAGTATTATACCAATAACTGTAAAGCATATATTTCTTAGTTTTTCACCATAACCAGTTGTTATCTCGATTATTTTAGACCCTATTCTAGATGCAGAAAATTTATTAAACTGTCTTCTTTTGGAAATCATTTCTCGAATGAAAAACTCACCAGTTTCGTCACCAAGTGTTTGAGATTGCATGCTTATTTTAATTGATCTATAAACATCTTCAGCTTCTCTATATTTCTTTTTAGCAGTATCTCTATCTCCGCTTCTATCGGCTTCCTCTGCCTGAATCTCATTAATAACTTTATAATCTTTTCCCCAACTAACATTTTTTAATTTTGCATTAGAAAGATTTGCTCCAAGTAGATTACAATTTTCTAGATTAGCATTGTTTAGATTTGCGTTTTCAAAATTAGCTTTAAAAAGATTTGAGCCGCTTAAATCAATTCCATACAAACTAGCATTAGTTAAATTTGCTTTTGATAAATTAGAATTTTGCATTTTAGCATCAACTAGATAAACTTTTTCAAGTTCAGCTTTAGGTAATTGAAAGTTTGATAAATTTTGTTTCTGTTTATTTAAAGATTCTATTTCAGAGCGAGTATTCTGATTGGGTATATAATCTGTGTTTGTATATTTTTCTATATTCATAATAGATATTTAGTTTTTATTAATTTAATACAATTTAAACATAATGAACATTAAGATTTAATCTTATATCCTTTTGAAAACAAATAAGACGCTATAACAGTAAATATTACCGCAAAAGATAAACTAATTATTAAGGCTAAATATGAAAAAGGTTCATCATTTGGAATCATAGATTCTCTTAAGCCCTGAATCATCCAGTATATAGGATTCAGTAAAGATATTGTTTGTAAGAACTCATTTTTTAGCATGCTTATGCTCCAAAACACTCCTCCAAGCATTGTTAGTGGCATAAAAACAAAATTAGTAAAAACTCCAATATGGTCCCATGACTTTGCATAAATTCCAACTAATAATCCTAATGCGCTAAATGCCCATGATACAATAGCAATATAGATGAAGGTCATGAAGTAGTTATCAATTGTGAATCCATCTGCAATTAAGTAGCTTAATAAAATTATTGAAGCAGCGTTTATTATTCCTCGTATAGCTCCTCCTATTATATAAGCTATGCTAATCTCAAGACCACTTAATGGAGTTATCAAAATATCATCTAGAAATTTTAAGAATTTTGCTTGCATTAAACTCGATGAAGTATTTTGGTAGGAGTGATTTATAACAGACATCATTATAAGTCCAGGAATGATAAAAAGCATATATCCTCCAGCATCAGCTAGCTCTTGATTGTTTCTAATTCTATCACCAAGCGCGTGTCCAAATACTATAATATACAGCCCTGATGAAATGACGCCAGGTATAATGGTTTGACGATATAAACTTAAAAATCGAGTTATTTCCCGCTTTAAAAGAACGAAGAAGGCCGTAGATAGTTGGAAGTAGTTATTCATTTTTATTAGTTAGATTTATGAATATTTCTTCTAAAGTACTTTGCTCACTTCTTATTTTATTTATGGGTATTGATTTTTGTTTCATGAATTCAATTATATCAATTATATCAGAGTCTGGATTGTTAGTCTCAATAACTAATTTATTTTTGTTAATTGAATATTTCCATTTAAAATCCTCAATATCTGTATTGTCATCTAAATTCGTTTCAATTGTTATATGATTTTTGCCCATGCTTGATATAAGATCTTCAGTTTTTCCATTTGCTATAATATTTCCTTCATTTATAATAGCAATCTGATCACATAGTTTTTCTGCTTCCTCAATGTAATGAGTTGTTAATAGTATAGTTTTTCCATTTTTATTTTGTTCTTTTAAAAAATCCCACAACTGATATCTTAGTTCGATATCTACTCCTGCTGTTGGTTCATCTAAAATTATGAGTGGGGGATCGTGTATAAATGCTTTGGCTATTTGAACTCTTCTTTTCATACCTCCAGATAGTTCCCTAGCCTTACTCTTCCTTTTATCCGTTAGATTAAAATATTCTAGCATTTCAAGTGCTCTTGCTTTTGCTTCTTTTATATCTTTATTAAAATATCCTGCTTGAAGAGTTAAGAGTTCTTCAATTGTAAAAAAAACATCAAAATTTAATTCCTGAGGAGATAGCCCTATCATGGTGCGAGCTTCTCTAAAATTATCAACTGTATCATATCCAAAAATTTTTGCACTTCCAGATGTTTTATTTACTAATCCTGTTAAAATACCAATCGTTGTTGTTTTTCCTGCGCCATTTGGACCAAGTAATCCAAAAAAAGAACCTTTTGGAATACAAAGGTTGATCTTATTTAGAGCTTTAAATTTATTATCATAAATTTTAAGGAGATTATTTATTTCAACTGCATTCATTTAACTAAAGTTACAATAGATTCTATATGAGGTGTATGCGGAAACATATCAACGGGTATGATATTCTTTATTTTATAGCCAGATTCTAAAAAAACAACCAAATCTCTTGCCTGAGTAGATGGGTTGCAGGATATATATATTATTTTATTTTGGTTCAATTGGATAATATTTTTTAAAGCTTTGGGATGCAGTCCTGATCTGGGAGGATCAATAATGCTTATATCAGGTTTTTCTATAATATCCATTTCTTTGTTTTCAATTAGAGTATCTTTTATATCTCCCTGGAAAAAAAGAGCATTTTTAACATTATTATTTGAAGCATTTATAATGGCATCATCAATAGCTGAAGGGATTATTTCAAAGCCGAATACTTTCTTGGCCTTTTTAGATAGATAAATTCCAATGGTGCCTGTACCACAATATAAGTCATAAATAATTTCATCTCCTTTTAATTCGGCTTCTTTTTTGACTAAATCGTATAATATTTTTGCTTGATTAGAATTAGTTTGAAAAAAAGAATCAGGGGAAATTTTAAATTTATAAGTTCCAAGTTTCTCAGTAATAAAATCGTCTCCATAAATTAAATATTGCTCTTCGCTATAAGAGACATCAGCTTTTTTTCTGTTGACATTATTAATAATACTCTTCACTTCGTTAATTTTTTTCAACTCTTCAATAATAGGAGTTAGTTTTTCTTTGTCATTTGTTGATGTGACAATAATAACCATAGTTTCGTTTTTATAATTTGCTGAACGAATTACAAGCTGACGTAAAAAACCTATATGATTTTTAATATCATAGGGCTCCAATTTATTTTCTATGGAAACTTTTCTTACAACATCAACTATTTGATTTGCAATCTTAGTTTGAATTTTACAGTCTTCTAAATCAATAGTTTTATCAAAACGCCCTTTTGGATGCAGGCCAATACATAGAGGTTGTTTTTCTTTTGGGTTATACTTTTCAAACCATGCATCATTTGAAAATGTAAATTCCATCTTATTTCTATAATTGTATATTTCTTTTGCTTTTTTAATTTTGGAAAACTTTGCAGATTTAACTCCTGCGATATGATTAAGTAAATCTTTGACTTGCTGGTTCTTTTGTTTTAGTTGTTCATTGTAGTTGTAATTTTGAAAGGAACAACCTCCACAGTCTTCAAAGTGAGTACATTCCGGTTTAATTTGATCAGGAGATTTTTTTAAAACATTTAAAACTCTTGCTTTAAGAAACTTCTTATTTTTTTTAATTACAAGCGCTTCAACTTTCTGTTTTGGTAACCCTTTTTGTATAAATACAGCTATGTCATTGTATTTAGAGAAACCATCACCACCATATGACAATGATTCTATTTCTGTTTCAATTATGGTTCCTCTTTTAATTTTCAAGGCAATATTGATTTAATTTTGAAATAGAATCTTTTATCAGTTCTTTAGATGTATTTGGATTCGACGATTCAGCAATAATTCTAATAACCGGTTCAGTATTTGAACTTCTTAAATGCAACCATTTATCTTTCCATAAAAATTTGATTCCATCAGCTGTATCTATATCAATATCACCATAAGCGTTTGATAAATAGTTATAGAAAGCAGAAATATCAATATTAGGAATATCAACCTTTTCTTTAATCATGAAAAAGTCAGGGATATTTTTCATGATTTGATCAAGAGTTTTATTTTTTTTCTGTAGCATATTAAGAATAATAATTGAAGCTACTAAGGAATCTCTTCCTAAGTGAATGTCTTTTAGAATTACTCCTCCATTACCTTCGCCACCAAAATCAGATTGTTTTTGTTTCATTAATTCAATTACATTGGCTTCACCAATTGCTGACCGGAAAATTTCTCTATTATGTTTTGAGGCTATAAAGTCTAAGCACATAGATGAAGATAAATTGGTTATTAATGGCGAGTTTGAATTTGTTTCTTCATAAAAACTATCTGCACAAAGAACTAGAGTATTTTCTTCTCCTATTGCATTGCCTTTATTATCTACAATTGACAATCTATCACCATCAGGGTCACATGCAAAACCAATATCTGCTTTTTCTTCAATTACTTTTTTGCTTAATATATTTAGATTTTCAGCTATAGGTTCTGGGTTTCTATCAAAAACTCCAGAATTATTACAAAAAACTTCTACAACATCGCAATTTAATTTTTTAAGTATTGTTGGTAGAATACTAAAATTTGCACCATTTACAGTATCTATTACTACTTTAAAATTTCTATCCTTTATACTATTAATATCTATAAAATCTAGATCAAATAAGGATTCAATAAATAGTGAAATTGCTTCGCGTTTGTCAAAAATTTTTCCAGTATAATCTGATTTAGGGTAGTTTAAGTTCTTATCAAAGTTTTCTAATAATTTTTGATTTTTATTTTCATTTATAAAACAGCCATCTGAATCAATAAATTTTAAGCCATTCCATTCTTCAGGGTTATGACTAGCAGTAACCATAATAGCTCCGCAAGTATTTAATTTTTTTGCTAAAAACTGAATTATTGGTGTTGGGGCTATGTCACAATCAAAGATATCTCGCCCTAGAAAAGTTAGAGAGCTTTTTATTGCATTTGTAATTTCAAATCCTTGATTGCGAGTATCTCTTCCAATGAGAATTGGGCCATCAGACTGTATTGAACTAAAGGATTTAGCATATTCTGCAGCTATTTGGTCATTGAAGTTTTGCCCAATAATACCTCTAATCCCAGATATGCTTCTGATAAGTTTCATAAATAAATCCTATTTTATAGGTGTTTATTTATAAAATGATAGGGGTCTTTTCTTTTTTTTACTTCTTTCTAACTTTCTTTTTTCACTTGGCTTTAAGTAAAATGCTTTACTTTTAACAGATTTTAATACACCTGCTTTTTCCCATTTTTTCTTAAAGCGTCTTAAAGCTTTTTCGAAAGGTTCATTTTCTTTTATATTAACTTCTATCAATATATTCTCCTGTTGCTATCCTAAATAAGATCTCAGGCGCCTACTTCTTGATCTGTGCCTTAATCTTCTAATAGCTTTTTCTTTAATTTGTCTTACTCTCTCTCTGGTTAAACCAAATTCTTCTCCAATTTCATTTAACGTTAGAGCATATTCATAATCAATCCCAAAATACATTTTTATGACATCTTTTTCTCTATCTTTTAAAGTCGAAAGAGCTGCTTGCACCTCATCTCTAAGAGAGTCTAGGTGTAATTCTTTATCAGGTTCGTCTGTTAAATTATCTGGTATTATGTCTAGTAAACTGTTTTTGTCATCATCAGCAAATGGAGTATCTAAAGAATGATGTCTCCTTGAAATACGTTGAGCATCATTTATTTCATTAATTTTCATATCTAATTGTTTTGATAATTCATCAGCTCTTGGGGGACGCTCAAATTCCTGTTCCAATTTTTCAGAAGCTTTATTTATTTTACTGATTGTTCCTACTCTATTTAGTGGTAATCTGACGATTCTTGAATGTTCTGCCAGTGCTTGTAAAACAGATTGTCTTATCCACCAAACCGCATAAGAAATAAATTTAAAACCTCTTGTTTCATCAAATCTTTCAGCAGCTTTTATTAGTCCTAGATTTCCTTCATTGATAAGATCTGTTAGAGGTAGTCCTTGACCCTGATAATCTTTAGCCACACTTACTACAAATCTTAAGTTTGCCTCTGTTAATTCCTTTAGTGCTCTTCTATCACCTTGCCTAACTCTTATGGTTAGTTCTACTTCTCTATCTGGGTGAAGAGGTTCAAATTTACTTATTTCATTAAGATATTTGCTGAGTGATCTATTTGCATCATTTCCAATATTTTGAATTTTCTTATCAATTTTTTTCTTTCTGGTTTTTTTAGGGGCTGCTTTAGCTTTAGTCG
>CEVN01038363.1_pt1 | contig 20464 bp, 18 predicted proteins | sample 427041 | NCBI WGS metagenome assembly CEVN01 (sample SAMEA2623463, study PRJEB7988) | marine metagenome | biome: marine biome (ENVO:00000447); feature: surface water layer (ENVO:00002042); material: "saline water (ENVO:00002010), including plankton (ENVO:xxxxxxxx)" | depth 5 m
CAGTGGGTCACTGGTTCGAGCCCAGTTCGGGGAGCCACTTTCTGCTTCTACCATTACTTTTGGCGACCTTATGGCGACCCTATGCAGGTGACCAGGGGGGTATCCATGTACATATTGTACTAGGTCCATATCTTGAAATGAAATGGTTGTTAACTAGTTTTAATAGTTTTCTATTTCTTATATATTTGAGCTATGGAACAGTTCTCGCGTGCTGAAAATTTAGATGGTGGCGGTTGGTGGATTTTATTTCTAATAATATTTTGGAGATTAGCTTATATCCTAACTGCAACCTATTTCAGAATTAAAGGTATCTCTAAATTCTTTAGAAAGCAGTCAAATTACATTAATCTCTATAGCTTCTAGGCAATTTAGTTGTTTTATCAGGTAGACCTTCTAAATATCTATCAATTCGATGATGAGATTCTTCTTGAGATAGTTCGATTTTATTGTTGATGATGTACTCCTCTCTTAGAATTTCAAATATATCTGTCCAACCACCAGCTTCCCATATCAAACTTCTTATCTCTGTATTGAAAGGAAAGGCCCTAAATTCTAATAAACCTGGATTAAGGTACTCTATTAATGAATTGCCATGATTGCTATTTTCCAGCTTATATCCCTTTTCGAACATTTTCTTAGCTTCATTTCTATTTTGCAAAAAGACTTCATCTACATCTTTTTTACGTTTTGTTTGTATTATTTGTTCGGCATCTTTCCAACGGTTCAACATTGATGTTCGAAAAATTTTGTATTCTTCAATATCGTTTTTAAGCTCATCAAAAGTTTGGTACATATAGGGTGAGGCAATCAGCATATCAATTAACAAATGTTTCGCCTCCTTTTCATCAACCTTTTTCTTCCTAAGGTAAGTTACAAACTTATAAGCTAAAGCATTATAGTAAGGGTCATTCTTATTCGGCTTTTGGGCAAAGTTAAGCAAAGGGATATAAAACAATAGAAATAAATAATACTGTGTGAAATTAGTATTAAAATCATATTCAAATACGAACCAAAGATAGGCACCAGAAAAGCCAAGCAACAATTTTATTTTATCGTAAAAATCCTCTTTACAGGAACTTTCAAGTTCCCAAGATAAACATAAGATGCTTTTAAAATAGCTTTTCTTGTATTCAGTTGAAAACAATTTAGATACATTTCTTTGGGTATTTCTAGCAATTTGAAATCTTTTGGATGCAGAGGCAATTTGTAAACAAAGTCCAAAAATAGCCATCGCAAAAACTGTCTCAAAAAAAATAATTGATGTGCTCATATTTATGAAATTATATTTAAATCAAACATTAGACTAGTCACAACCTGTTATTGAACAACCATAGATACTTCTAATTTTTGCATCTGTTTGCTGCCATGTTTGTTGCTGCATTCTCTTGTTATTCAAATCAACTCTTTGCTGAAAAAAATCAACTCTCTGCCCGCTAGATAATGGTGGCTCCATTCTAGGCTGATATAGCGTATTCTGTCTAACATTTACATTTACATTGGTCCGTGGTTGTGAGTATTTCACTGTTTCTACTTGTATATAAGCATCAGCAGCTATCAACAGTATATCGACCAATAAATTGCCCGCGCTTTCCCAGAAGTTTGACTTTTGTCTTGGCGGCTCTTGGTAAACAACCCCTGAGGGTGCTCTTCTTCTTGAAGCCTCTTCCCTTTGTTCAGCAATTCTTTTTGCTCTCACTTCGTCAGCTTTTATTGCATCTTCAATTTCTCTGAGCATAGATTCTGGTACATAAAGATTGGAAACTAGATTGAAAGTTAAGGATGATTTGTAATCATTTTGTAAAGTATTTTCTACCCTAGCTTTGTTTAAATAATGCTTAGCAATTTCAGTATTGCCTTCATCTTGATAGTAAGCTGAAAGAATTGCACTTCCGTATGAAATCTTGTTCTTCGATGCAAAACTCATAGCATCAAAATAATCATCATCATCCTGAGATAAACATTTGATTGCATAGTAGAACCTAACATCAGCATCAAGAGTAAAGCTTTTATCTCCAAGCAATTTACAACCTTTATCTTTATTAATTATTGAGCTATCACCAAATAGATAGGCCAAGCCAGATATTGCAATTGCATCTTTTACAGGGACATCTAAATCTCCAGCCTTTGCAGCATCAACAAAGTCATCTATAACTTCATCAAGATTTTGTATTTTATATGGGCCCCCAATAGTTCCAAATGATGATGTCATGCCAATTATTTCAAGTGCCTCTTTATCACCTGAATTTAGAACATCAACTAAATATTTATAATGTTCATGATTAAGTTCGGGTTTTTTTTGTTCAGCATCTAGTATGTATTTCAGGCCTAGTTTCTTTTTTGCTTCAACATTTCCTTTTTGTGCTAGTTCTTCAAATATTTCCCATGCTCTCTTTTCATTCTTAGGTAAAAATGTTCCTCTTATGTAATCTTGTGCTAACAAAATTCCTGCTTTCTCGTTGCCCAGTTCATATGCTTTGATTCCATAGAGCTCAGCTTTTTTTGCATCTTTAGTTTTTAGTGTATAAATATCTCTCAACAAACCATAACCAGCAGCATCAGAATCTGAGTTTCCTGTTCCATTCAATACAATCTGCTCTGTACTTTGATAGTTTCCAACTAAATACTCATAAACTGCATAGTTATAGGTATCTCGGTAGCTGGGAAGAAAGGTTGCACCAAACATTACAAACATTTGTGCTTCCTCTTTGTTAAAGGATGAATAACCTTCAAAGTTACCAGTACCTAAATAATATGGAGTGAGCAAATGAACTACATGTTTTACTACAAAGAATCTTGTTGGCCCCATATAAGTCCAGACATTAAATGGATTTGTATTTTTAAATTCAGTTTGCAGCCATTGCTCTTCAATTAGGCTCATTGCTTTCTTGGCATGAGAAAGTGCTTTATCTCTATCTGTTGTAATTAAAGAAGTAGCTTCAATTGCATTGTAAACAACAGAGGATTCTTTCTCTTTGGCAGTAAAAACTTGAGTTGCAATATCTGTTTGCCCTGAAACCCATAAAGTCCAGGCAACGTCATCCTTAAAGCTTCTTAGTTCTTCATTTGTGTAAGTATCTACATCGAAAAGTCCGTAGGTAGAATCATAATAAAGACGCCATGTAGGAACAGGGTACTTGTCTAAAACTTTGATTAAGTATTCTTTAAGTTCAGTGTTCTCGGGGTTGAAGCCATAGATGTAAAATAGATAATGTACTGCTCTTTGCACAATATTATGCGCTAAGCTCTGAGGTTCATTAGCAAAATCGACATCAATATTATCTATTACATATTTGATAGCAGGAAGTATTTCTAAATTTTGTGAGCCATTCCAAACATATACATATTGAGCAATAGCTAAAGTTCCAATATCACCATTTCTTATAGCTTGTTTAATCTCTTGGTTTAGGTTCCCTTTGGCAATATAAGTTTCTCTTAATTCTGGTAACAATTTATTTAATTCTTCGTACGTTGGAACATTTGAAAACAAATGCGAAAGATTAAACGTACGTTCAGAACCTCCATAGGAGAACAAAGAAAGCATTAATAGAAGTAAAATTTTTTTCATGAACAAATATGTTGACATATGTCACTTTAATTTTAAATTTAAATATTAGTTTGTCGATGTAAACAAAAAATTTAAATGCTTAAAATACCTGACACTTCCATAACTGAAACGATACAAGGACTGCAGAAACATAACCTCAATGCTGCCTTTTTTGTTCCGACAAAAACGGGTTTAGAAAAATCTATTCTTGACGCTACATATCAGGTTAGAAATTATCTAAGAGACCATGGCTTCCATGACTATGATATACAGCCTCAAGGCAATGAAAATAAGGTAATTAAGAATTATTATTTTGTTGATGAACATGACTGTATCAAAAATAATGTAAGCCTATATCGACCAAATACAAAAAATGGTGACCCAAGAATATGGTTCTATAAACTATCGCAGTTTTGTAAGCATGGGAATCTTCTTGCCTTAGTTGTAATAGATGGAGAGCTTTATGTTATCAACTGTAGCAATAACTTTTTATCAGAGAAACTTCAAAATAATCAAAACTTTCTTTCCAAATTATCTAAAACATCAACAGATGAAGTATTCGAAGAACTCTTAGATAAAATGATAGAGATACATAGGCATGGCTATTATAAAAGTGTTGGGAAAGGTCATAAAAGTATTGGTGAAACACTTGAACATATTCTTGGTATTGACCCAAATTCCTCAAAAAATCCGGACTACAAAGGAATTGAATTAAAAGCTACAAGAAGCAAGAGGAATAGAAGCAACCTATTCTCCTGTGTGCCAAATTGGAAAAATAGCAGATTAAAATCAACTAAAGATATACTTAACGAAAGAGGACTTTATAACGAAACTGATAATAGAGTGGCTCTTTACCATACACTTGCTGTCGATAAACCCAACTCATATAACATGGTGTTAAGAATGCAAAATGACTATCAATTAGACCAAAACTATATTCACTCTGATTCGTTTGAAGAGCATGACGTTAACTGGGATATTGAAGAGCTAAAAAAAAGGTTATTGAATAAACATCCACAAAGCTTTTGGGTCAAAGCGGATGCACAAATCCATGGAGGTACTGAGCACTTCAGATATGATGAGATTATCTACACCCAATCACCAAATACGAATTATTTTGTAAACCTTTTAGAGGAAGGAATCATCACTGTTGATTTTGCTATGCATTTCAGAAAAAACGGAGCTGCTAGGGACCATGGTTACTTATTTAAGATATTCCCTGATAAACTTAATTTGCTTTTTCCCTCACCGAAAAAAATAAATCTTAAAGAACTAATCTAATAATTTTTTTAAATGCTTTCCTATAGCTTCTGCTAATTTTACTGGCACAGCATTTCCTATTTGAGTGTACTTTGGTACCTCTCTATCGAAGATATTTTCTCTTGGATTGCCTGCCCTGCGAATACCACCAGTAGTTCTTTTCCCAGAGAACTGATACCAATCTGGAAAAGTCTGAATTCTTGCCCACTCTCTCACAGACAAAGAACGAGCTTGCGAGAAGTGAACAAAATCATCTGGCAATGAGGTAACTGTGATGCTTGGACCTTTATCTCCCCATTCTTTTTGCAATAGTCTTTGTGCAAATTTTTTAGTTTTAAATTCCTCTGGAATGACCCCATCATTTTCAATCATTTCTTTAAATTTTCTTCTTACTCTTTCAGAGTGATTGGAGTACTCATGGTCAGTAAGAGCATCCCCTTTCTTAGCAATACTACCGTCAGGCTTTGTTCTTAAATATTTTTGAAAATCTGATTGAACAGGATTTGGGTACCTAAGTGTGCGTCCACCATATTCAAAATTCTCATCAACTAAATCTGAAAGCACATCAATTAAATCAGGGTAATTATTTGTTGGTTCAGGTAAAAAGCCGGCTTCTACCGCATCATCAGAATCTGATTTAGCAGTTATTAAACCCTCTCTTACACCTATCACAATAACTCGAGGACGTCTTTGAGGAACCCCGTAGTCTTTTGCATGAAGTAACTTGAATCTAACGTCATACCCTTCTGTTTTGTTCCTGAAGGTCCATAGAATATCGTTGAATATTTCTCCTCTACTGCCGCCAGCAGTCCATTTTGATTTGAGTAAACCCTCAACATTCTCAAAAATAAAAACTTTTGGCTTAACTCTTCTTACAAATTCTGCCATGTCTTCAAAAAGATGATTGGATGGTAAATGTTTTTTCTCTACACTGTAGGAGCGCCTTATGCCAATTCTTGAAAACCCCTGACAAGGTGGACCACCACATACCAAATCAATTTCTTTCTTTGCCAATTCATCAAATATTGAGTCATCTTTGATTGCTTCTTTAATATCGTATGATTTGTATTTATCAAGGTATGGAAAATGTTCTCGTCTATTCATCAGATAAGACTCCATAGCATCTTTATTTAACTCGTTTACATAAACTGGGGTAAAACCTGCATGCTCCAGTCCAAGGGAAAGTCCACCGCATCCAGCGAATAGGTCTATGTATAAATTGTTTTTCATTAGGCTTAGCATAGTTTAACTTAGGTTTATTTTTTGGCGACCCTATGGTGAACTTTTTAGATAAATATACCTTTGGCGAACCACTTGGCGAACCAATAGAATGCTTATATATGGGGTTTTTAGCTAAGACTTACTGACTGTTAATCAGTGGGTCACTGGTTCGAGCCCAGTTCGGGGAGCCACTCTCTAATTATTCTTCAACGTTGAATAATTTGTTGTAGATACTCCATTGATCATTAATTTTTATAAGTGATAATGTATCTAGGAAAGAAATACCCAAATATTTATCTCTAACTTTAACAGCAGCTGTTGTGCCTTCTACGACAGTGGAAAGTATTTCATATTCAACATCTGAAGGCTCTTGAGAAGCAACAAAATTAGCAAAATCTTCTGTACTCATTTCTAAGAAATCGCCATGCAAATGACCTACTACTTTTCCATTTGGATGAAATGCTTCTTTAACTTTAGCTGCACTTGATTCCTTTAATGACTCAATATATATTTCAACGACTTTTTTTACACTTTCTGAACAACTCATAATTCTCCTAAAATTTATTATAAAATTTTCTTAACTGCTTCTGCTATTCTTTCTGCACTTTTAGGGTATTTTCTTATCCAAAGCTCAGGTTCAATAATTTCTAGCTCAGATAAATAAAAATTCCTGTTCTCGTCCCAAACTATATCAACCCTGCCGTAAAGAGGCATTGATTTGCATGATTGGAATACTTTTTCAGCAAATAAAATTTCTTCTTTAGTTGGGTCATAGTTATTAACTGTGCCACCAAAATCATCTTGTACTCTGAAATCGCCAGGTTTTGCTTTTTTAAGAACTGCATGAGTAAAATTTCCATCAAACACCATTAATGATGCCTCACCAAATTCTTCAATAGTTTTAAGATATGGTTGAACAAGCATATCTCTTTGTTGTAGTAGTTCTTGGAATAATTTTTCTTTGTTATTTACGTCACTATTTAGAATCTTATATGTTTTAAAAGCTGAAGCAGATATTGCTGGCTTGATTACTAAATCTGACCACTTATTTATTCTGGATATATTACCTAAAGTTTGCGCGCAATTTTTATCAGCAAAAAAGGTTGGCACAATTTGAATTCCCTTTCTCTGTAAATCTTTTAAATAGTGTTTGTCTATATTCCATTTTATTAGATCATAGGAATTTATAAGTTTAGTTTGGTCTTTTATCTCTTCAAGCCAAAGAAAAAATTCTTCAAATCTTTTGAAATAATCCCATATTGTTCTAAATAAAATACATTTAGTTTGATTCCATTTATAAGAAGAGTCATCCCAATAAGTAATATCTACACTTAAGCCTTGTTTTTCTAAAGCAGCTTTCAAAAGCTGCTCTTCATCTAATATGTTTTGGATATATGGGGTAATTTTGCCAGGCCTATAATAAGCCTGGCATGTCAACAAAGTAATATCTGTCATTAAAGAAGTTTATCTTTAAGATACTCAATTTGAAGAGCTGTCATGAATGCTGACTGTTTAAGATTTGCTGCAGCAGAATGTCCTCCTTCTACGTTTTCGTAATAAATAACTTTATGTCCTTGATCTAACATTTTCGCAGCCATTTTTCGGGCATGACCAGGATGTACTCTGTCATCTTTAGTTGAAGTATAGAAATATATTTCTGGATAACTTCTATCAGCAAATACGTTTTGATATGGAGAATACTTACTGATGAAACTCCACTCTTCAGGATTATCAGGATCGCCATACTCATCAACCCATGATGCTCCAGCCAACAACTTATCATAGCGATACATGTCTAAAAGCGGAACAGCACAGATAACTGCATTAAATAGTTCAGGTCTTTGTGTAACAACTGCTCCAACTAGCAAACCACCATTAGAGCCTCCTCTTATTCCAAGATGATCACTTGATGTTATATTTTCGCTAATTAATGTCTCAGCAACTGCGATAAAATCATCATAAGCACGCTGCCTATTTTCTTTGAGAGCTGACTGATGCCATTTAGGTCCAAATTCTCCACCACCACGAATATTTGCAATCACATAAACTCCACCGGAATCAAGCCATTGTCTTGCAAATGATCCCAGATAAGATGGTGTTTGTGATATCTGGAAACCACCATAACCATAAAGTAACGTTGGGTTCATAGAATTTTTTTCCATATCCCTATTTGATATTTGAAAATATGGGATCTCAGTTCCATCCGCAGAAGTTGCATATAGTTGTTCAACTTTATATTTTTCTGGAGCAAATTTTTCTGGCAAGGATTTTATTTTCTTAAAATCTTTAGATTCATTGGCGTAGTATAGTGCTGAAGGTTGAGTAAAGCTTTCAGCATTGATAAATATGTGATCAGACCATTCATCTACACTTGAAATTGATATTGCAGCATTACTAATTTCACGTAATTCACTTTCCTTCCAATTAGTTCCAACTTTTTCAAAATGCAGAATCTTGCCATTAATATTGTCTAAAATATTCACATAGATTTCATTTTTAGCTATTCCTACACTTCTAAGAAATCTTTTATCTGTGGGAGCAAAAATTAATTCTACTGAGTCATTAGTAATATCTTTATTCAAAGCATCTTCAATATTAACAGCAACTAGAGAACCAGAAACATAACCTCTCCAATCTTGATCTAAGCTCAGTATTAATGATCCTTGAAATGTTCCATTTACATCCATTCTTAAAGGAAGTTCTAATTCGATTAATTCATCGCCTTTCTTTAGATGTAAGACTTTTGTAAAAAAGGTTGGGCCCTCAAGAACACCAAAATAATTACCATCAGGTCGAATTGAAGAAAATGGAAAGCTAAAGATTTTTTCGTAAGCCCCTTCAAATATAGTTTTTGCTTCATTTAAAGATTCCCCCCTATTCCAAACTTTTACTTGTCTTGGGTAGCCAGATTCATTCATGCTCCCTTCCCCAAAATCTGTAGCAACCATAATTTGGTTTTCATTTAGCCAGCTTAAATATTGTTTAGATTCTGATGTATTAAAACCATCTTCAATAAATATTTTATTTACTAAATCAAATTCTCTAACCACAACAGCATCCTTTCCACCAATAGATAGCCTTAGTAAGCATCTATTAAATTCTGGGGCCAAACAATCAGCACCTTTATACACCCAATTTTGATCTTCTACTTTTGCTAATTCATCAATATCTAGCACTACTTCCCAGATTGGATTGTCTGTTTGATATGATTCAACTGAAGTTTTTCTCCATACACCACGAACATTTTTTTCATCACGCCAAAAGTTATACATTTCTTCTCCCATAATATAGGCATAAGGTATTCTGTCATTTGACTGATATTCCTCTAATAACTCTTCATAAATTTTGGCGAAGCTCTCTGATTCAGCATATCGAGATTTTGTTATTTCATTCTGCTCATTTACCCAAGTTAAGGCATCAGCACCTTCAACTTCTTCGAGCCACAAATAATTATCACTGGTATCAACAACTATTTCTTTTTCTTTTTCTTGGCTGCAACCGACAATTAATAACGATAAAAAAATAAGTATGGTTCTATTCATCATTTAATTTTACGTGTTTTGTTGATTTTTCCATAATTTTGAAAAAAGATTTATTATCAGACTATGTCTATCGCTTTCATTTCTGATTTACATCTTGAGCCTATCGAAAATAATAGAGTAATAAGTTTTTTTAAATTCTTAGATAAAGCAATCTACAAGTACAAAGAACTATATATTCTCGGAGATTTTTTTGAGTACTGGATTGGAGATGATGATACACAGCCAATTAATAAATTAATAATGCAAAAACTGAAACATGCATCAAATAATGGCCTTAGAATCTATTTCATTCATGGTAATAGAGATTTTCTTGTTGGCTCAGACTTTCAATCTGAGACTGGTATAAGAATCTTAGAAGATCAGTACACTTTTAATCTCAAAGATAAAAAAATAATGATTGCTCATGGAGACACTTTTTGTGTTGATGATGTTGAATATCAAGAAATGAAAAGGGAAATTAGATCTAGTTCCTGGAAAAAAGATTTTCTTGCTAAGTCAATTGATGAAAGAGTTGATTTTGCAAATGAGCTTAGAGCAAGAAGTGCTGAAAGAAATAGCAATAAACCAGAAAATATTATGGATGTTAATGATGATTATGTTCTAGATATTATTCAGAAAGAGAAAATTGATATTTTGATTCATGGACACACACATAGACCTGGAATTCATAATCTTTCAAATGGTTCAATTAGAGCAGTTTTGGGAAGTTGGGAAGAAGAAGGATGGGCTGCAGAATATACTAACGGAAATTTAGAACTTATTTCTTTCTCTATATGAATATTTAATATAATATACTGTATATACATACAGTATATTATATGTTTTCTGATAAGAAAATAAGGGATGCCTTTTCCCATAAAAAACAAAAACATTCTGGCTTTCCTAGTCCAGCAAGCGATTATATTGAAAACCCAATAGACCTTAATCAACTTCTTATAAAAAAACCTAACGCTACATTCCTCATGCGATTTAAGGGAGAGGGAATGATTTTTTCAGGCATAAAGGAGGATTCAATATTAGTTATCGATAGAAGTCTTAAACCCAAGAATGGAGATATAGTGGTGGCCTCTATTGGTGGTGAGTTTTTCTGTCGAAAAATTATTATAGGAAGGAAAAAATTATTAGTAACAGATTGCCTGAATAATAAAACTAAAGATCTAAATAATGTTCTTGAATTTAATTTTCTTGGTGTTGTTACTTCATCAATAAATATCTATTAATGTTTGCATTAGTAGATTGCAATAGTTTCTATGCATCATGTGAGAAGATATTTAGACCGGATCTAAAAAATAGGCCCGTTATTGTCCTAAGCAATAATGATGGCTGCATTATTGCCAGGTCAACCGAAGCTAAAAAAATGGGCATAAAGATGGCTCAGCCTTGGTATCAAATTAAAAATCAGTATTTATCCGGTGGTGGTATAGCTTTTTCTTCAAATTATGAGTTTTATGCAGACATCTCAAACAGAGTAATGAATACACTAACTGAACTATGTCCAGAAATAGACATATATAGTATTGATGAAGCATTCTTGGATTTAAGATCATACAAGAAAAATATAGATTTAGTCAGACTATCTTATGAGTATAAAAAAAGAATTAAAAGATGGATTGGAGTTCCTGTCAGTATAGGTATAGCCCCAACAAGAACTCTGTCAAAATTAGCAAATAAAGTAGCAAAGGATGATAAAAGGTTTGAGGGGGTAGCAATATTTGAAAGAAAAGAAATTACCGATCATTTATTAAAGAATGCTGATATTGCTGATGTTTGGGGCATTGGTAGAAGATTATCAAAAAAATTAAGAGAAATAGGAATAAATAGTGCTTTTGAATTAAGCAGATTAGATCCTCGATTAGCCGGAAATAATTTTAGTGTAGTTCTAGAAAAAACCATTAGAGAATTGAGAGGAGAATCATGTATAAACCTTAATAACATCAATGAACCCAAGAAGCAGATATTAGTCAGCAGAAGTTTTGGTAGAGGTATAACCTCAAAAAGCATATTACATGAGGCTATAAGCTTCCATGCAAATAGAGCTGCTGAAAAATTAAGGTATGAAAAACAAAAATGTAGATTAATAACTGTTTTTATAAGATCAAATAAATATAGCAGTAGAGTAAAACAGATATATGCATCTAAACATATCAATTTAATACACCCTACTGACGACTCTCGAATTATAGTTAAGAGCGCAAATCAAATATTAGATATGATATATAGTCAAGGTTATGAATATTCTAAAGCAGGCATTCGTTTAGATGATTTTGTAAGTAATTTTGGTTATCAAATGTCACTATTTGATAAAACAGCAGACACGAAGTCATCAGAAAGGTTAATGGAGGTTGTAGATCAAATAAAATTAAGAGAAATAGCAAAAATTGGTTTCGGCAATCAAGGAGTTAGAAATACCTGGAGAATGAAAAGGGAGATGAAATCAAAAAGATATACAACAAATATCAATGAGATCCCTTTAGTCAAATAACTGATTTCCCAACAATATATCTTTCATAGTGAGCTAATGACAATTCAAAGAATTCTTTATTAATATCTTCCTTTATTGCAGACAGAGGTATATTCATAAATTCACTTTTTACAACCACCCCCACTTCTTCTAAATCTATATCTTCAATGGAAAATGTTCTAAAAAGATCAAATATCCAACACAATGGGTCTAATTCCTGATTAAAAGATATGTTTGCTTCTTTTAGTTTATTTTTCAGTTTCTTGGAGTCAGAGATTATAAATTTATCTTTTAATATAGTAATTTTAAATTTTTGTAGTCTTTCATTAACCAAACTTTTCTCGCTATCTGAATATTTAATCCATCCAGTAACTTCATGACTAAATCTTTTACATCCCCTACATATATGATCTCCATAAGAAGTTGAACATACTCCGATACATGGTGTTCTTTTTAGCAGGTTATTTGACATTATATTTACTGATTCTTTCTATTAAGATAACTTAGATGTAGAATTGTGATCAAATTTTTTAATGATTATGTTGCAAAAATATTATGAAGAGCGTGATAAAAGAAAGAAAGAAGGTTTACCGCCTGTTCCTTTAAAAGCTCAAGAAGTCCAAGAGATAGCTAATACTTTTGAAAATAGCTCTGGTGATTTAGAGCTATTAAGTCTTATCGAAAATCAAGTTTCTCCTGGCGTAGATGAGGCAGCATATGTAAAAGCAGCATTTCTAAAAGATTTAGCCTTAGAAAAAACTAAAACAAATTTAATTACACCACAAAAATCAATTCAATTACTTGGAACAATGTTAGGAGGCTACTCAGTAGAAGCATTGGTTGAAGTATTAAAGAAAGATAAGTTTGCAGCTGAAGCTGCAGAAGCACTTAAGAATACAATTCTTGTATATGATTCTTTCAATGAAATTTTTGAACTAAGCAAAAATAATTCTCATGCTAAATCAATTCTTGAATCATGGGCAAATGCAGAATGGTTTGAGAATAAACCTACTTTAGATAAAGAGATTGAGCTAACAATATACAAAGTAAGTGGAGAAACAAATACTGATGATTTTTCTCCAGCAAAAGAGGCTTGGTCAAGACCAGATATTCCTCTACATGCACAAGCCTTCTTAAAATTCTCTGAAAATATTGAAAAACCATTGGAAGAATTAAATAAATTAAGATCCGATGGCTCTCAACTAGTGTTTGTGGGAGATGTTGTTGGTACCGGATCCTCAAGAAAATCAGCTGTAAACTCAATGTTATGGCACATGGGATCTGATATTCCTTTTGTTCCAGCAAAGCGAACAGGAGGTTTTTGTTTTGGAAATAAGATAGCTCCTATTTTTTATAATACATTACAAGATTCAGGGGCTTTTCCTTTGGAGCTTGATGTTGATAAATTAGAGCATGGGGAAAAAATAATTCTTAAACCCTACTCTGGCGAAGTGCTTGATAGTAAAACTGGAAATATTTTAAGTACTTTTAAGCTAAAAACAGATGTCATTTTCGATGAAATAAGAGCTGGTGGAAGAATTAACTTAATCATTGGAAGGCAACTTACAGATAAAACAAGAGAAAAACTGGGACTAGATCCTTCTGATAAATTTCATAGATATGGCGAAGATAAAAAGACTAATAAAGGTTTTACATTAGCTCAAAAAATGGTTGGAAAAGCTTGTGGAATGGAAGGCATTAGAGCCGGGCAGTATTGTGAGCCAAGAATGAAGACTGTTGGCTCTCAAGATACTACAGGCCCAATGACAAGAGATGAATTAAAAGAACTTGCATGCTTAGGTTTCTCTTCTGATTTAGTAATGCAATCTTTCTGTCATACAGCTGCGTACCCTAAACCTGTAGATGAAGTGACTCATAGAACATTACCAGATTTCTTTATAAATAGGGGTGGAGTTTCATTGCGACCTGGTGATGGAATCATTCACTCATGGTTAAACAGAATGCTAATACCTGATACGGTTGGAACAGGTGGAGATAGCCATACAAGATTCCCAATAGGAATTAGTTTTCCAGCAGGTTCAGGTATGGTAGCCTTTGCGGCCACTCTCGGAGTAATGCCATTAGAAATGCCAGAAAGTGTTCTTGTTAGATTTTCAGGAGAACTCAAACCAGGAATTACCATAAGAGATCTCGTGCATGCTATTCCTTATTTTGCAATGAAACAAGGTCTTCTTACTTTGGATAAAAAAACTAAAAAGAATATATTTTCAGGAAGATGTCTTGAAATAGAAGGCTTACCAAATCTTAAAATAGAACAAGCTTTTGAACTTTCAGATGCTTCAGCAGAAAGATCGGCTTCAGGATGCACAGTTAAACTTGATAAAGAACCAGTCATTGAATACTTAAAGTCTAATATAACTTTATTGAGATGGATGATTTCAGATGGATATCATGACCCTAAAACTCTGGAAAGGAGAGCTAGAGAAATGGAGAATTGGATAGATAATCCTATTCTTATGGAAGCAGATAACGATGCTGAGTATGCTGCAGTAATAGATATTCCTTTAGATAAGATAACTGAACCTCTGTTGTGTTGCCCTAATGATCCAGATGATGTTAAGCCTCTTAGTGAAGTGGCTGGAAATATTGTAGATGAAACATTTATTGGTTCTTGTATGACAAATATTGGTCATTTTAGAGCAGCTGGGAAATTATTAGATAAATATGGTAAATCTAAAACAAGGCTTTGGGTGGTTCCTCCTACAAGAATGGATGAACATCAGCTTACTGAAGAAGGTTATTATGAAATATTCAATAATTCTGAAGCTAGAGTTGAAATACCAGGCTGTTCATTATGTATGGGTAATCAAGCTAGAGCAGCTGATAACTCAGTTATGGTTTCAACTTCTACTAGAAATTTTCCAAATCGAATGGGAGATGGAACAGATGTCTACTTAGCTTCTTCTGAAGTTACTGCCATAACATCGCTTCTTGGAAGAATACCAAATTTGGAAGAATATAAAGAATATATGACAGATCTAAATACTATGTCAGAAGAAATATTTAGATTTATGAATTTTAATGAAATAGAAAATTATCTAGAGAAGGTCAGAAAAATGGATATACCTCATCTGGATATAGAAGATGTTAGGAGTTAAGAGATTTTCTTTTTTTCTCAAGATAATTTAGATACTCATCTGTAATTTCTGTTGGATATATCCCAGTAAAAATAGAATTCTCCACACCATCTAACTGTGGGTTAAGCTCTAAAACTGACTCAACTAAATCCGCTAAGTCTTGATAAACTAAATTATCACAACCTATAAATTCTTTTATTTCTTCTAGGGATTTATTACTGGCAACTAATTCACTTTTAGCAGGCATATCAATTCCATATACATTTGGAAATTTAACTTCAGCAGATGAAGAAGCTACAGATACCTTATTTGCTCCAGCCTTATAGCACATGTTAACAATCTCTTTCATAGTTGTTCCTCTAACAATTGAGTCATCAACCAATAGAATATTTTTATTCTTAAATTCATCATTAATTGGATTTAATTTTCTTCTTACTGAACGTCGTCTCATTTCCTGTTCAGGCATAATGAAAGTTCTGCCAACATACCTATTCTTTACAAACCCATAGATAACTTCTTTATTTAAACACTCGGCTACTTTTGTTCCGCTTGTAATTGAACTCTCTGGTATAGGTATAACAACATCAATGTCACCATCTGGTATATTTTTTTTAATTTTTTCAGCAAGTTTTACACCCATATTTTGTCTTGCTTGATAAACACTTACTCCATCAATAACTGAATCTGGTCTGGCAAAATAAACATATTCAAACAAGCATGGAGTTAAGGCAGTGCTTTCTGAGCAAATTTTCGTATGCATTTTTCCATCTTTACTAATAAATATAGCTTCTCCTGGTTTGAGATCTCTTTCAATATCATAATTAGAAGATGAAAATGCTGCGCTTTCAGAAGTGATCATATAATCTTTTGTGCCATCTGAATTTTTTCTTGAACCTAAAGTAAGAGGTCTAATGCCATGTCTATCCCTAAACGCTAAAAGTCCATGTCCAGTAATTATTGATACAACATTTATGCTACCCTCACATCTTTTAAAAGTAGCTTGCACTGCTTCAAATAGAGTTTCAGGATTTGGTTTTTTTTGATTATTTTTAGATATTTCATGTGCAAGAATATTTAAAAGAACTTCTGAATCTGAGTCAGTAGAAATATGCCTTAAATCACTATTAAATAACTCTGCTGCCAATTCTTTTGTATTAGACAAATTACCATTATGAGCTAGTGATATACCGTAAGGAGAGTTTACATACATTGGTTGCGCATACTCTTTAGAATTTCCGCCTGCTGTCGGGTATCGAACATGCCCTATTCCATAATTGCCTTTAAGTCTTTCAAAATGTCTTTGAGTAAATACTTCTCTTACAAAACCTTTGGATTTTCTAGAATGTAGGTTTTCACCTTCACATATAGTTATACCAGCAGCATCTTGACCTCGATGCTGTAACATGATCAAAGCATCATAGAGCTCAGTAAAACAATTATCTTTTTGAACTATCCCAACAATTCCACACATTAATTTAATAAGTAGATAAAGATGCTCTCAAAATATGAGATCAAAATATTTATTACAAATGAATTGTACACCAAAGATGACTCAGATAAATTAGGAAATAACCGAAGTATAAAATATATTAAAAGTAAAAATCTAATAATGGCAATGGTAATTCCTATAACTAAATTTGCTACTCCTTTAATTTTTGGTAAATATAAGCCCAAAAAAAAGTTTATAAATGGTAAGCCAGCGCAAGCAAACAGACCTATAAGGATGTTATATATTGAGTGTGCATAATCAAAACCTTGATCACGAAAATATCCATGGACTGGAACAAGGTTATTGAGAATAATATAGACATAAAAAAAGAGTATTGATAAAAATACTAGCTCTCTAACAGCTCCATTATTTCTTACTCTGAATATCGCTAACGCTATTCCTGTAAATAATAAAAGGTCTAGAATACTGAAACCCATTTTAATTAAGGATATTAAGAATTTTACTTACAAAATCCCTTAACTCTCGTCTATCTATAATTTTATCTATGAAACCTTTTTCTAATTGTTTTTCTGCAGTTTGAAAATCTTTTGGCAAATCTTCTTTAACGGTATCTTGAATAACTCTTTTCCCTGAAAAACCTATTCTTGCGTTTGGTTCTGCGATAATTATATCTCCAAGCATCGCTAAACTTGCAGTCACACCTCCGTAGCAAGGGTCAACTAAAACGGATATGAAAGGAATTTTTCTATTTTTTAATTTCTTAATGGCGGCTGCTGTTTTACCCATTTGAAATAATGAAACCATAGACTCCTGCATTCTTGCTCCACCACTTGTTGAAAAAGATATGAGTGGGATATTTTTTTCTATAGAGTACTCGACTGCTTTAACAAATCTTTTTCCTACTACTGCGCCCATAGAGCCACCAAGAAAATCAAATTCAAAAATGGCAACTACAATCTCTCTATCTTTTATCTTTCCCGTACCAATAGATAAAGCTTCATCAGTTTTACTTTTCTTTAAAGCCTCATGAAATCTGTCTTTATATTTTTTTGTATCTATAAAATTTAAATAGTCCTTAAATTCTTCTTCCTCATTTAAACTGGTATAAGTATTCTCATCAAATGTAATCTCGATTCTTTCTGATACATTTATTTTGAAGTGATTAGAGCACTTAGAGCAAACATATGAGTTTTTTTTCAATTCTGGGATATAAAGAATAGATCCACATTTTTCACAAGATTTCCATAAACCCTCTGGAATTTTACTATTGCTATCTTTTCCAAAAGTCTTTGAAAGATTTTGTTTTAATGTGGGTATAAAGTCTTTAATCCAATTCATCTAAAAAAACCTTATTTTTTGTATAAGTGAACTTATTATACTCTGGACCTGTAAAATATAATCCATCTGGAGAGACAGTTTTACAAGCCTTTTTTCTATTTTTTGCATTAATAATATTTTTGAATTCAGTTACTGAAATATTTTCTTTACCAACTTCTATTAGTGTTCCAACCATTATTCTTATCATATTTTGAAGAAAAGCATTGCCCTTAATTTTAAATAAAATATATTCTCCATTCATTGTAAATTCAGCAAAATAGATAGTTCTTACAGATGTTTTTGATTGACAGTTAGCGCTTTGAAATGATGAAAAATCTTTTTCTCCTAAAAGATGTTTACAGGCATTATTCATCTTTTTAATATTTAGATTAGACCTGATCCAGAGACTATTATTTGATTCAATAGCTGGTTTTTCTGATGAATTTTTTATCAAATAAATATAAGAACGTAACTTCGCATCAAAACGAGCATGGAGGTTATTATCAACCTTAAAAATATTCTTTATAGCTATATCATCAGGCAAATAAGTATTTGCTCCCCTTACCCAAGATTCATTAGATCTTTTTGATTTTGAATCGAAATGTATTATTTGATTTGTTGCATGTACCCCAGCATCTGTTCTTCCTGAACAAGTCGTAAGAATTTTATGATTTGCCACTTTGCTTAATGCTGACTCGACTTTCGCCTGGATAGTACTTTTTCTAAACTTTTGTTTTTGGAAGCCATGATACTTTGTTCCCTGATATTCAATTTGGGCAAAAAAACGAGCCATTAATTAACCTTTTCTCTTAATTCATTAATTTGTTTTAAATGTTTTTTAGTTAGTTGATACTTTTCTAATTTTTTTAACAAATTAATTGCCTTGTTCTTTTTCCCCATATTTATTAAGGCAATGGCTAAATCTATTTTTTGGCGAATTACATCTGAACTAATCTCATTATTTTTTTCAGGTTTTTTGAGGGGCTTTTCTTGATCATTTGATTCTTGATCAGTTTTATTTTTATTTCTTATAGCTAATTCAGCAAAAAATAAAATAACAATTGCAAAAATTACAATTAGCTGAATATTGCTAAGCTGAATATTAAATTCTTCCAATAAAAATTTTGATGGATCTTTAATAATTGAATTGAAATCTAGTCTATTAATGAAATCTTCAAAGGTCTCTATCAACATCTGAGCATTGCCCTCTATCTAACAATATTTGATCTAAAATACACATTGCTGCCATTGCTTCTAGAATTGGTGTTGCTCTTAGCCCAACACATGGATCATGTCTGCCCTTAACTTGTAAATCTACTTCATTGTTTTCTATATCCACTGTTTTTGTACTTTGCGAAATACTTGATGTTGGTTTAAGAGATACAAATATATCAATATCGTCTCCATTTGATATTCCACCTAAAATTCCACCTGAATTATTTGTTTCAAAACCGTCTTTCTTTATTAAGTCTCTATTCTCAGAACCTTTCATTTCTACAACTTTGGTACCAGAACCTAATTCAACAGCTTTTACTGCATTAACACCCATCATAGATTTAGCTAATTCAGCATCAAGCTTTGAAAATACTGGTGAACCTATTCCAGGCATCAGGCCTTCTATTCTTACGAGAATCTTCGCCCCTATTGAATCTTGCTCTTTCCTTAATTTATTAAAAAACTCTTCCAATTCATTAATTTTTGAACTGTCAGCAAAAGAAAAGGTATTATTTAGAACAGCAGAAAGATCAATTGATTTAGCCTTTATTGAACCAATTTGAACCACACCTCCAGAAATTTTTACTTTCATAGATGATAAAATCTTTTTAGCTATTGCCCCTCCAGCAACACGCATTACTGTTTCTCTTGCACTTGCTCTTCCGCCACCTCTATAGTCTCTAATTCCATACTTTTTAAAATAAGTGAAATCAGCATGTCCAGGTCTCAACTTATCCTTTATATCTTCATAGTCTTTTGATTTTTGATCAGCGTTTCTTACTAAAAGTCCAATTGGTGTACCTGTTGTTTTGCCTTCGAAAACTCCAGATAATATTTCAACTCTATCTGGTTCTTTTCTTTGTGTAACATGTTTGGACTGTCCAGGTTTTCTTCTGTCTAATTCTGCCTGGATAATTTCTTCATTTAATTCAATATTTGGAGGACATCCATCAACTATTGCTCCCATAGCCAAACCATGACTTTCACCGAATGTTGTTAATTTAAAAATTGTTCCAAAAGTATTTCCAGACATAATTATTTAGTTATGTTTTCAAGTATCTTATATATATTAATCGAATCTAAATCATCAATATCATAAAAATCAATTAATTTATCCTTATCTAAATCAATATTATCCATGCTATTAACAAATTTTTCTCTTAAAAAAGAGGTAGCTTCTTCTCTTCTCTTTTTATGGCCTAAAGGATATAAGATTTCTTCTTCAAATTCTTCTCCTGAATTAAGCTTTACAATCACTTTATTTGGAATAGCTCTATGATTGAGGTCATAGTAAATTTCTGTGTATTTCTTATTCTCTAAAGTCGTTGTTTTTTCTCTTAAAGCATCTATTCTAGG
>CEVN01018635.1_pt1 | contig 20366 bp, 14 predicted proteins | sample 427041 | NCBI WGS metagenome assembly CEVN01 (sample SAMEA2623463, study PRJEB7988) | marine metagenome | biome: marine biome (ENVO:00000447); feature: surface water layer (ENVO:00002042); material: "saline water (ENVO:00002010), including plankton (ENVO:xxxxxxxx)" | depth 5 m
TATAGGTTCGTCAACATCAAGAAGTCCTTTCTTGGGATCGTGAATTGCGTCAAGTACCTCGTACTCAACCTCGATAAGCGCTGCTGCTTGACGAGCCGTTTCTTCATCGGTTGCAGCGACACATGCCACCAAATCTCCTACGTGTCTAACCTTCTCAACAGCCATCGCATGCTCGTCCTTTGTTACTGGCAAAACCCCAAATTTGCTTGGGGCATCTACGCCAGTTGATACAGCAATAACTCCAGGTAATTCTTCCGCTTTTGTCGTATCAATACTTTTCACTTTAGCATAGTGATGAGGAGATCTAACTATCCTTCCAATTAATTCGTTTGGTAACCTAATATCGTCTCCATACCACGCTTGTCCCGTGACTTTAGCGTTCGCATCGACTAGAGGAGTTCTTTTTCCAACTGTAGTTCCAGTACGATAACTATCATGGGAGTGGGCACCTGCTGGTTGAGGTTCATTACCGCCTTCAAGTTCTGGAATAAATTCTAAATCGCGCTCAGCCATTTCGGGCCTAGAGCCTCCTGAACCAGGAGGATTAAATCTTAATTTTCCTGCAACTCTCTTGCCATCGACACGAACGTCCTTGTTCATACCAGCTTGCTGAACGTAATCCTTGCTCATGCTGACACCTACATTTCTGGACCATTCGGATGTGGGTCTGAATGTGCTGCATTGTTCGAGGCAACAGCGTCGGCCTCACCCCTATGAATTGCAGCAGCGGCTTGAATTGATTGTACTATTTGTTGGTACCCGGTGCATCTGCACAAATTACCTTCGATTGCGCTGGCAATTTCCTTTTCTGTAGGATTAGGATTATTGTTTAGAAGTGCTTGTGACGTTACAAGAAAGCCCGGAGTGCAGAAGCCACATTGTGACCCACCATGATCTGCAAAACACTGCTGTATTGGCGCTAAGTGTGAACCATTCGCCAATCCTTCTACGGTTGTTATTTCACAATCATTGACATCATGAGCCATGGTTAGACATGAAAGTCGGGGCACTCCATCAATCATCACGGTGCAACAACCACAGGTACCCATATCGCAGCCTCGCTTAACGCCAAGGCATCCTGCCTTGTCTCTCAAAACATCCAGTAATATCGAATTTGACTTTGCGATGACTTCATGTTTTTGCCCATTAACTTCGGCAGACCACACTTTAGAAGTCGCTGCTGGAATCATAGAAACATGCTCTTCTCCGACCATCTCTAACGCCAACTAAATGGGGGGAGTATGAATCACCCTTTCAGCATTGGCACTAAATAATCGTAAAATCTACCTTGAAAAAAGGAATTTTTACTCTCTTCGAAGACTGACTGCTGTGAAATCTTCTTTTCCTGCTGCCGGTTCATTCCAATCATCATCCCCCGGCAAGATTAGGCCGTCACCAATTCGAACTAAATCCGCAGCTAGAAGTTGTTGCTCTTTGCACAAATTCTCCCAATCGAAAGAGGGATTGCGCCACTTCGCCCACAATCGCATCCTTCTCCATGAAGATTTACCTTTAGCATATAATTTAATTTGCAATTTGCCAGATGCAGGCATCCACCATATCATCAAAGGTAAGACCAATAATGTTGGTAAAGCGAATAAGAATTCAATGATCATACTATACTCCGCAAGCCCTGCAATTGGGCTTGAATCGGATAACAGTGCCCAAGTAAATGCTCCTGCGGAAATGAGCCACCAAAATGGATAGACCGCTATTGCTGTGTACAATTTCAAAGCACCGCGGCTAGTTTCTTTCATCTTGCGTCCAAATATTCTGTCAACGCTGACTACGAAAAGGAAGGGTGGGAAAGAGCCAACAATTGCACTGAAAGTGACAAAACCTACCATGAAAGACCAAGCGAATAACCAAAGGAAAATAGATTTTGCAAAGCCTGCATTTGTTACCGATTTTGGCCTAGAATCGACATGATGTGGTTTGAGGTCTAATGATGATAATTTCGACATATGTTCCCTTGTTCTTGATTCCAATTGTTGGCACTTTTTTTCATCATTATTTGCAAGCCATTCCCAAGCAGCGCGAACCCTTCGTGCACCAATAACTCCTTGTCCATATGTTGCTAACTTTTCCAACTCAGGGTTTTGTCTTCTTCTCTCAGCACGGATAATTGAACGCGCTTCCCAAATCAACTCTCTATCTTTCCAATCATCCCTAGAGAGAGATGCTCTAGAAATTTCACCAGAGATAATTGCGCTCAAATCTTCAACGGTTCCTTCAACTTCAATCGGTCTTTCGACAGTTAAGGCCACTCTTTCACGGAAGGTCCTTCTTCGGCTGTAATGAATGCCCACCGGTATAATCACTGGACGATTTTGTGATGACAACTCGCAAGCCTTCAATGCAATTCTTGCAGCATTGTCTTGAATTTCTTTAGACTTGGGTGAAGTATGCGACTCTCCTTCTGGAAAGACGACTACATTCTTCCCTGATGCTACTGAAGATGCTATTTGTTCTAATTCTTCATCATCGTTGATCAATCCATTGAATTTTACTTGTTCACCAGGTAATAGTCCCTGAGTGAGCATGTTGTCAAATAAACCACCAGGGTGCCAAGAAACGATGATTGCCCCTCTATCAGAAGGTAGGTTTTCTACATCGATTACAGTAATCTCACGAAACCAAGTAGACATCAAAACTCGGCTGAACCAGTTTTGAAGCCCCATATCGGCCCCTGTCAAGGTTTGGTTTTGACTTCTATGCCGATTTCCCCTAGAAACATAGGGTTCAAACACTATCGCTTGGTCGCGCGGAGCGCGGTGAAGATGATGAGCGGTATTAGACGGAGTTTCAGCTTATTCGGACTGTTGATTCTAGTGGCACCTCTAGTTGTTGCGACTATTCCTGTTTCAGCAGATATCAATGAAGATAACGAGCCTCAAGGATGGTGGACTGAAACCACTGTTGATCGTAATCAAAACAAAATTGGTGACATGGTTGAACTGCACATTGACAACCCAATTTTCCTCGATGAAGACAACACCTTGCCTTTGATTATTGATTTCTATTATACCCCCGGTCAAGAAGAAATTGACATGCTGGAGCGAAATGTGAACTACCAACACCAATTCATCCTTCACGGAATTGATGCTCTTGCAGGTAGAGTTCCAGTAACAGAATTACTTACTTTGAGAGAATTACCAGGAGTAGTTATGATCGAGTTAGACGGAATCCTAACAATTGCAAACAATGATGCAAGAATTGGCCATGGTGTTGATGTAGCGTTCGCTGAAACCGGATATGACGGCTCTGGAACAACTGTTGCAATCATAGACACTGGCTTAGATGGTAATCACTCAAGTTTGGATGACCAAGATGATGACCCAATGACCAACGACCCTAAAATTCTAGGTTTCTATGATGCCGTTAACGCCCCTGGTGACACCAATGGTACCATTTTCCCATATGATGACCAAGGACACGGCTCTCATTGTGGAGGAACAACCGCTGGAACAGGGGCGCCTACCTACGAACACATGGGAATGGCTCCACAAGCACATCTAGTTGGAGTGAAAGTGTTGGATGCAGGAGGCTCTGGGTCTTTCGCAGGAGTAATGGCTGGTATGCAGTGGACGATTGATACAATGCACCAGTATAATACCAGAATCGCATCAATGAGCCTTGGTGGCCCTGGTGCTATTGAATGGACTTCTTCTGAAGAAGACAGTGTAAATCGTCAAGCCAACGAAATGGTACTTGCAGGTATCTCCCTTTTCATAGCAGCAGGTAACAATGGTGTTAGTGCGCAAATTGGAACTCCAGGTTCTGCTGAAGATGCGATTACTGTAGGTGCATTAGACAAGGATACTTCAATCGCAATTTACTCGAGTCAAGGCCCCACAGAAGAGGGGCGTGTAAAGCCAAATATTGCATACATGGGAAGCAGCATAATGTCTGTAGCATACAATACTGGTGACCAATATACTGCAATGAGTGGAACAAGTATGGCAACTCCTGGTGCTGCAGGAGTTGGTGCTTTGATGCTTCAAGCAAATCCTGATTTGAAGCCTTTCGACATGAGAAACATCATGCAGGAAACCGCTACTTACAGACAATGTCACTACATGGGAGCGAATGAACCATGTCTGGAAGATTTAGTTCCTAAGAACAGACAAAACAATGTCTATGGCCACGGCCATGTAAATTCCCTAGAAGCTGTAATAGAGGCTGCTGAATATAATCAATTATATTCCTTTAATTCAAACATTACCCTAGACATTGAAGATTCTGTATTTTCTAATGGTACAGTCATGTTGGGACCTGGGTCTTCGTTTGAAATTGATTTGAATCAAGGAATTGATAATGTCCAATGGATGAGTAATGACTTACGTGACGAGTGGCATAATCTCCATTCTTATGATCATCAGAAAGTTGCTATTTTGACTTATGAAAATATTGTCGAAGAGTTGGAACATTTGGAAGGGACTACACTACATGGTAATCACGTTCTATCGATTAGAGGATTAGATGGAGCGACATCTAGCCCATTGATCTCTGTTGACATCATTCTTACAGAAGAAGTCATAATTGACGTGAAGAAATCCGACGAATCCTCAATGAACTATGTTGTATATGGTTCTGTTTTCGCTGCGCTCATTCTTTCAATACTCCTAGTCGTTGCTTTCATGAATAATGATTCCGATAAAGAAGCAATTCATCAAAAAGATACTGACATAGAAGAAGTGGTTGAAGCCGAAATAGTCGAATAAAGGCACTAAGGTGCGTTTGCCGGCTCAACATTCAAAAGGCGAAAGGTTGAACCGGCACTGAGAAACATGGCTAATTCACCGTCTAGACCTCAGAGACCAACCACCGCTAGAAATCTATCGCAACGCGCAGGAAACCTTTCTGCAAATTCGGTTGCTACACCCTCTGTAAAGATGGGTGTTGTAGGTAATCCGAACAATGTGGTGAATGTAGGATTGCAGAAGTTCGCTCAGCTCATACTTTTCGGAATTGCGATGGTAGCGATTTGGGCGGGGTTGCTCAACATTGCCTTCCCTGGCGATGGGCAAGAAACTGGACAGCCCGAATTCTTGGTATTAGGTTTCGGAGGAATTCTATCTGGATTTTTGGCGATTTCATTGGTTGAATTCCAACGAAGAAAGGGCGGAAATGAATTACAAAATGTACACGATTACATGTTAGGTGTGGCATTTTTCTTCCTCGCTGTCGGTACCCTTTGGGGATCTAGATGGTTAGTTGGATTTATGGCAGAGAGTGGCGTTGAGTGGTTCATTCCTGCAGGTACCGACCCTACGAGTGAAGGATGGATACCCTCTGCAAATGCAATTTATGTTCAGATGGCAGCAACATTATCGCTTGCTCTAGCACAAACCGTTTATCTGATGCGCCTGAAGGGTGTTACGACATTCGGATGGTCGGTAACAACGTTCACTCCACTAGTAGTTGCTCTAATCGGTTCCAGCATTTGGATGGAATGGTCCAACAACATTGTTTCTTGGGAATTGGGAATCTCGATGATTGCTTTGGCATCTCTGTCAATGTGGTTATCTCTAAGGGCCAATAGTGGAATAATTTTCTCTGTGGTTGCTGTAACATCGGGATTACTTCCTCTACTTTACGAATATAACAATGAGGATGTAGGCAACGGCGGTGCGATTTCACTGCTAGTATTCATTATTGCTGTTCAAGGAATACTTGCTGCAGATCGACGATTGCGACAAGATTTGATGCAATGGACTTCAGTGTTCTTAGTTGGTGAAGTAATCCTTGCAATGCTTATTGCAAGAGAACAAGAGTTTGAATTGATTTTAGGCCCAATTAGACAGTATGATTTGGGTACCCTTAGCCCGTACTTAACTTTGCAAGTAGGATTGTGGCTAGCGGTTCTAATCGCTTATTTCCCTGCCACGCTGAAGCGTAGAATACCTTACATGCCCATCGGTTTAGCTGCTAGTTTGTTCATAATTACTCCAAGTGCTGGATTGATTCCTTGGGTTACAACCCTAATTATGCTGCCATACCTACTAGTTATCTCCAAGGTTACTAGAAATTGGGTAGCGAATATGACAATGTTGGCAGTTGGATTCTCATTCTTTGCCCAATCACATTTCATGGGAGGTTTCGAACCAAGATGGCTAGAGTTTACTATTCTAGTAGTGGTTTTATTCAGTGGAGAAATGGGCAGAAAGAACGGACATCTTTCCGATTGGGCTCATTTCGTAACTCTCGGATTACTGGTTCTTTCAGAATCAGTATTGTTCGGTGACGACCCCTACACGCCTTGGGCACTATTCCTCTATGCAGTCATTTCATCATTCATGATGATGATGGAGGCAGAAAAATCAGGTGACAAGCAAAGGGCTTTCGAAGCATCCTCTGCTACAGCTGGTTCGATGGTAATAGCAATCATTTTGTCTGTATTCGATAGACTAGAAGTTCCTTTACCAGATAGCATTTCTTCAAATCTTGATGGATTCAATATAACCTTAGCTTTAGTGGGTCTAATCGTATATGCAGCAATGCGTAAATTCAAGAGAATTGAATTAGATATTGGGGTATTGCTCAATTGGGCAGAAGGCCAGAGAAAGAAAGTTATGCCAGTTTACGATTCAAGAACCAATGCTTGGGTTGTACCGGAAAATGCAAATGCTAGACTTGATCCAATGGATTACTCTTGGGGACCACTAGGTCGAATGAGCCTAATTGGCCCGATGGTGCTATTCACAGTAGCATTAACCTCTGTTGGTTTGAACGATTTAGCAAGCAACATGATTTGGACGCTATTGATGGTGGTTCCAATAGGAATAATAATTGCAGAAGTGATTAGAGAAGAGAATGCTTCTTCATCTGGAAGAATGATTGCTACTTTTACATTGATTGCAATTGCCGCACCAATGGCCCTTAGCCTCAATGATGCTAGGGCTGATTTTGGAGAATTATACAATTCAATGATTATCTTTGATTTGATGTTGCTAGCAGGTCCTCTAAGCATATCGATAATGTTAGACAGAAAAGGATTGAATGAAGACTCTCTAAATCGTAATGCCGACATTGCAACATTAGTTGGATTGTTAATAATAGGATTATTCGATTCTAGTGGAGGATTGCTATTCATACCGATGTACCTATTAGTGTTCCAAAGAGCTATGAAGCACAAATTGAACTTCATACTTTGCGTCGCACCTATTGCTATACTGATGTTTGGAGATGGTCAAGGCGGAGATAGGTTCGTTTCAGCCGGAGCAATTATGGCAGAAATTCTTGGAGTAATCGATATTACTTCTTATGATCCGACTGAAGTAACATTCCTTGACCTGAGCAGATTCTCTTTCATACTAATGACAGTTACAAATCTAGTCATATTGGTCAAGGCAGTTTTGGACAGACAATATGGTGAGGACATAGAGTTTGAAGCGCCTATTGCAATTCCTGCAATTTGGTTGACAATCGGTGTTTTCGGAGTATTACCTGAAGCAAGTTGGATATTATTATCCCTAACAATTTTGCTTACAATTTACTCATGGTTAATTGGTAAATTAGACCTAATTCCATGGACTCCAATTCTGGCATTCTTCTCATTCTGGATTGGATTTACAAATGACTCAAATTTCAATAATTTCGATGAAATTGATTACATCACAAACAGCCTACTTGGAACTGGTATCTTCACTCTTGTTCTCAACCAGAGTAGTGCAAAAGGCTGGTTATACAAGTATGCTGATGAGGTTCTAGAGGAAGCAGAAATTGGAGTAGATGGAGTCCCGATTGTCAGTGTTTTCAACCTAGACACCGATGATGCAAGAGAGAGGCTTACTACGATAACTCGGACCTGGACAATCGTTTGTCTAACCTTCTCATGGACCGCGCTTAAGGGAATTGGAACTGTAATTGGAGCATTATGGGCCACATATGATGCACTTTCGAACGGCCAGAAATATTCCGTATTCGTTCTTCCACTGCTTCACGCATTTGCAATATGGAATGTACTCGAAAGATTAGATTCAGACCATACAGTTCAAGATTACCTAGTTGGTTCAGTGCTAATGCTTGGAGGTATTTTCTTGACAATTATCGCCTCTAAGACCGACATTGCTTGGAATTGGAATATCTTTGATTGGATTGATGAAATCGAATATTATGGATGGATTGATAGATCTGGTCAATTGGGTATTGTCTACTTCCTAAGTGGAATTTCATGGGCAATTGGAAATACTGAACTCGACCAATTGATGTGGGCTGTTTGGGCAGCATTCCTATCTGGAATAGCAGTTCAAGGATTCAGAGATGAAACTGAGACTCCTTGGCGCAGAGGAATCGGTGCATTTGGTTCAATGTTTGCTCTATTCATGCTCTCGTTTACCTTCGATACCGACCTATACACAAATGTAACATGGATGTTTATGGGAGTAGTAGCTCTTGGATTCGGATTCGCCTACTTCTCCAGATTGGGAGAAATCTCAACATTATTCACCGAGGATTTCACCCAGGCTAAGGATGCTATCGTTGGAGCATTCGGTGGCGGTGACGAGGAAGTTGAATCAATTCCTGACGCAATAACTTCTGTGGAAGAGATGGAAGAAGAAGATTCTGAGGAAGAAATCGAAGATGAAGTCGAGGAAGTAATCGAAATCGAAGATGAAGTCGAGGAAGAAATCGAAATCGAAGATGAAGTCGAGGAAGAAAGTGATGACAAAGTTGTCGACCTTTCAGGTGCTCTAGAAGAGAAGAAGAGCCTTCTTGCAAAAGTTGAATCTAAAACATCATACGATTATGATTTAATGCTAGATCCTTCTGTAATGTCAGCGATTCAAGAATCTCTTGCAACAACACCTCACGAAGGTTTCAAGCCTGTAGTTTCAGTATCTCCAAATGGAAATCTGAAGATTGATTTCGTACCGCTTTGATTTTCCGCCATTATGAAACACCTCCCCTTCGTGGGAGTATTATGGCGAATGAGATGGTATGGATCGATTTGGAGATGACTGGTCTAGATATTGAACATGAATCCATTATCGAAATTGCTACAATTATCACTGATGGAAATTTGAACATAATTGCAGAAGGTCCAAATCTTGCAATTAGTGTCAGTGAAGAATTGCTTGAAGGCATGGATGAATGGAATACAACACACCATACCTCATCAGGACTCGTAGATAGAGTTCGCAATGAAGGAGTAAGCCTAGGAGAGGCGATACGTCAAACTTGCGAATTTCTAAATGAAAATATAGAAATGGGTACTGCTCCGCTATGTGGCAACTCAATTCATAATGACCGCGTTTTCTTAGCAAAAGAAATGCCTGAAGTTTTGGATATGTTACATTACAGAATTGTTGATGTCTCAACAATCAAAGAATTAGTCAATAGGTGGTACCCTGAACTACCAAGATACCGCAAGAAAGAATCGCATCGAGCTTTAGACGATATAATCGAATCAATAGAAGAATTACGCCACTATCGGGAGCACATCTTCATAGATTAACTCCCTTGTGAGATGCCAAAATCTCTGCTAGGACAGCGATGGCGATTTCTTCTGGGCTTTCAGCACCAATCTCTAGACCGATTGGACAATTCACTTGGTCGAGGCGATCTTGGTCGATTCCCGCTTCAAGTGCAACCTTTGTGAAAGCGTTCCACTTTGCTTTGGAACCTATTACTCCAAGGCGCCCATCATATCCTGCGAACAATAGACCTAACAAGCGTTCTTCATCTTCTTTCCAATCGTGACCTAGAAGCAAGATGTCACTAAATCGCGAGAGAGATTGTTTATTTTCTGCCATCAAGAAATCTTTCGGACACGAATGATGGGTCTCACTAGCACCTTCTAGTACAGCGTATTCTGCTCTAGAATCTTGTACCGAATAATTCCAATCTAATGGTTTACAAGCCTCTGCGATTGCTTTAGCACAATGTCCACCTCCCATTAGAAGAATATGTGGCATCGGAATCAGAACCTCCAAAGCGACCGTTACTCGGCCGCCACAAAGACTGTCCAGAGGTTGTACCTCATAGCCCTTAGCCCCTTTATTCAAACCATAAGTGACGATTTCCCCGCATGGTTTGGTCGCTTCCTGAAGCAATTCTTTGAGACGTGAAATGACCTTCATTTCCAATCCTGCCCCACCTACGGTGCCTTCAATCCCAATTTCAGTTAGAGCAAGCCTAGCGCCGACTTTTCCTGGAACTGAACCCGATGTTGATACAACACTTGCAATACCCACTTTACGATTAAGAGATAGTTGGTCGAGAGACCATTGCAAAATACGAGCGGTCATTGCAATGCCTCCAAATCGCCGGGAGTGTCAATGTTCATATGTTCGCCGGGCGCATTTATTCGTTCTATTTCGAGGCCGTCTCTTAGGGAATCACTCTTCAGAAATGTCAATACTTTTTCTACTTCGCATAGTAATAAGGGGTGACCACTAGGCATCGGAGAGGTGTTTTTTGTACATTCTAACAATGATTTTACTGTTTCAATATTCCAACCACATCTATCGACAGGGCAAACTAAAACTCTCCTAGGAGTTCGACCTAATTCACTAATCAGGGAAAGCAATCCCACCTGCAAAGAACCCGTTCTTCCTTCTTCTGGAGTTGGATTAACCACAACCGTTGCACCGCTGCATTGCATCATTACATCTACTTGTAATTCAGTTCGAGTTACTACGATAATTGGTGAATTTCCACTTTCTAGTAAAAGCCGAACCGAACGAGATACCAGTGATTCATCATTCCATTTCACTAGAGCTTTTGGCTGGCCTAATCGAGTTGATGCTCCCGCTGCCAAAACAATGGCAGGTACACCTTTGGCCATAAACTCACAAATCCTTGGTTATCTCTCGGCCAATGATCATTCGTTGAACTTGGCTACTTCCTTCATAGATTTGCATAACCTTAGCACCACGCATTAGCCGTGCGACAGGGTATTCTTCAGAATATCCGTATCCACCGTAAACTTGTACTGCATCGGTGGTGACTTCCATTGCTGTATCTGATGCGAATCTCTTAGCATGTGCTGCAGACTCTGTATTTCGAATTCCCGCATCACCTTCTGCTGCAGATTTCCATGTCAACATTCTAGATGCTTCGATTTTGGTTTTCATATCTGCTAGCATGAACTGTATTGCTTGGTGACGATGAAGTGGCTTTCCAAATGTTTGCCTCTCATTTGAGTACTGTAAGGCATGCTCGTAAGCGGCCCTAGATAGACCAGTAGCGTGAGCAGCGATGTTGGGTCTAGACATGTCAAATGCCTTCATTGCATTCATCCACCCACCAGATTCAGATTCACCGACCAGATTCGCTGCAGGTACCCTCATGTCATCGAAAGAAATCGACCTCGTATCAGAGCACCTCTGTCCCATGTTATTCTCCTTCTTACCTAGAGTCAACCCCGGTGAATCAGCATCTACTATGAACCCTGACATCCCTTTGTAACCTGCATTAGGTTCAGTTTTTGCTAACACGAAAAACCAGTCAGCTTTGCCGGCGCCTGTAATCCACATTTTTGAACCGTTGATAACGTAATCATCACCGTCTCTAACAGCCAATGTTTGACATGCAGCAACATCGGAGCCTGCGCCCGGTTCAGTAACCGCATAGGATGCTAATGCTCCATCCTCGGCAACCATACGCAGATACTTGTCCTTCTGCTCATGAGTTGCTCCAGTGATAACTGGAGCGCAGGCTAGGCTAGTAGCGTAAGCAGCAGTTGCAAAGCCTGGGTCTCCCCATGCTAATTCTTCATTCACCAGCACTTCTTCCATAATTCCTAAACCAGGACCGCCGTAATCTTCAGAAATGTGAAGATTGAGCAAACCCATTTCATGTGCAGCGTTTATTGCATCTTTTGGGTACTCTGAGTTCAAATCCCAATGTTCTGCATTTGGACGGATTTCATCAACAGCAAATTCGTGCGCAAGTTCGCGCAACATCTCTTGCATTTCGTCAAGTTGGAAGTCGACCATACTACGCCCACAAAGCCATGCAGCATAAGCAGTACTATCATCAAAGAACTAGAAATCCTTGCCTTTCTAATTCTAGTGCTAGAATGAACAGCAGATAGAATGTGATTAGAATTCCACCTTCTAATCTACTAAACCTAAACCCTGACCACATCATCCCTAAACAAACCGATACGCCGATGATAGTTGCTGGAATTATCAGATACATTGTCAAATCGTATGACGCTTCTGTAAGTGAAATTGGAGAGATTAGTGCTGCGATACCAATCGAAAGCAATGGGTCGGTAATGTTAGATCCAATCAAAGTTCCAATCGCAACCCCTTGACTCTTTCTAACCGCTACCATAGCTACTGTTAATTCCGGTAGCGAAGTACCCAATCCTGACATTGTCGAACCTACAATTGCGTGAGGTACATTGAGTTGATATGCTATTTCACATGCATACTTTACCAACTGATTTGCAGAGTATACTGCCAAACTCAAACCGACGATTACCATCACAGTATATGCTGTACCTGTCCAACTGAAATCTGCGCGTTTAATACCTTCAACCACTTGTTTCTCATCTTCACGTATCTTTTCAGTATCGCTTAGCAACCATGTGATATACAAACCGTAAATCAGGATAAGAATACCTCCCTCAATCCTTGAAAGACCTCCTCCCTCCCAAAGTAAAGCCGTGAGCAAAAATACCGACATTAGCATTAACAATCCATCTCTTCTGAGCCACGCTGGTCTAATCTCTAATGGTTTGAATGCGACTACTATCCCCAATACTAGAGTAATTTGAACCAAAACTGAACCGTAGATATTTCCTACGGCCAAATCCATTAGTGCAGGGTCGTTTCCAGATGTTGCAGATGCTGTTGCTGTAACCAAAATCTCAGGTAGTGAAGTACCGATGCTAACAATCGTTAGACCAATTACAACTTCAGCCATACCTGCTCTTCTAGCAAGACCTTTGGCACCTTCGACAAAGAAATCTGCAGAAGTGATTAGCAGTGCAAGAGCGATGATGATTAGTAGAAGCAGAATTCCAATATTGGTCCAATCGTTCTTGGCAGTGATTGTCCCTAGAACTGCTAAAGTTAGGAAAAGTGCGAACGATATTAGTAGGGCATTCCATTGAAGTAGAGCGGTGATGCCTTGCTTGCTAACATCCTCCGCCATGATTGTGTGATGGAAAACTCCCCTTTGATGGTTGCGAAATATATAGGCAAAACTCATCAATCTCTTTAATTTAGAAAAATTATGTGGAACAGGTATATCGCTGAATTCAGTGGTACTTTCCTGATGGTTTTAGTTGGTTGTGGTTCAATTGCACTCGGGTGGAGCCCGCTGGCAGTTAGCATTTCATTTGGGTTCGCAGTTTTTACTGCAATAATGATATTTCAACCAATTTCTGGCGCTCACATCAATCCAGCTGTTTCAATAGCATTCGCCGCCAATGGAAATCTGGAAAGAGAAGCATTGCCAGGATACATTATCGCTCAATGTATTGGTGGTTGGATCGCTGCATTAATCGTTGTTGCGGGCTCTACAGTGCCTCAGGTTTCAACTGGATATTCTTGGGGAATTGAAATAGCAATCACATTACTTTTGATGTACTCTATTCTTGTCCTTGTTAGAAGAAAGGCCAATTTGTTTGTACTAGCATTAGGGGTAGGTTCGATGGTCGGATTGCTGGCGTTCTTGTTTGGAGATTTTACAGGAGCAAGTATGAATCCTGCTCGAACATTAGGACCAAATATTGTCAATGGCGATGGGAATTTAATTCTATATATCGTAGCACCAGTAATCGGAGCAGTGTTGGCTAACTTCATCCCTGAACCACTTGACGAAGAGCTTTGACTACGTGGTCAAGATCCGGCACTGTATGGTTTTCCAAGGGTGGAGCAAATGGAACAGGAGTGTCTAAAGCACCAATAACCAAAGGTGCTGATTCCAAAGCATAGAATGACTCTTCCATTATTCTAGATTGCATTGAATGACCGATTCCACCAAACCATTGACCTTCTTGTAAGACAACCAATCTACCTGTCCTTGTTACACTCGAAACGCAGGTTTCTGCATCGAATGGTATCAAAGTACGAACATCAATAATTTCAACTTCAATATCTTCTTTTGAAAGAATATCTGCAGCCAGTTTAGCGATATGTAACATAGCACCCCATGTGACTAGAGTTACATCTCTGCCTCCTCTAACCACTCCTGCTTTGCCAATTTTCAGGCGGTTTCCTGATTCAATCGCATCGTTAACAGGTTTTGTATCTACATCTTGATTGATATTTTGGCCCCACCCGGTTAAACCACCGCGTAGACCATACAACCCGATGTGTTCCAAGAATAAGACTGGGTCATCCAATTCTGCTGCTTCTCGAAGTAAATCATAAGCATCTTGAGGAGTACCTGGGGCGACTACAACCAAACCTGGGTCATTTGCGTACCATGATTCAATCATGTTTGCATGGAAAGGACCACTACGTGTTTTTGCTCCTAATGGCACCCTAACAGTTAGCGGCACTTTGGCCCCCCATCTCCATCTTAGCATTGCAGCATTATTCAACAAAGCATTGTGTGCCAATGCTGCGAATCCACCAAACTGGATTTCAGCCATGGGCCTCATTCCAGCAAGAGCAGCACCTGTTGCAGAATGGATGATCACCGCTTCGCATAACGGCATATCTAGCAACTTTTCTTGATGGCCATTTGCTTTGAGTGGTATATTCATACCGAAAGCGCCAGCTACTTCCATATCTTCTCCCATGAAAATAGTTGATTCACCATAATGTTCTGCAATATCGCACATTGCTTGTTGAATGGCTCTAGAATAGGTCCATCCTCCGCTTTCAGCATAGTTTAGTAAGCACTCGCCCACTTCAAGTACTGCTTCGTGTTTCTCATGTATTGAAGAGCCAGAAAGACGCATAAGATGGTCTTCATGAGTGTCTGCGTCATGCAAGGAAGTTACACCCTTGGTAACCGTTTCTGGATCTGCCCAATCCATGGACTCGACATGTTCTCTAGCAAAATTGACCAGTTCATCTTCTTCTGCCTCCATCTCGGCTAATTCTTCTTCAGAAACACCTAACGAAATCAGTAGGTTCCTATGTGTTGGAATGGGGTCTTTTGCTTCCCAGTATGAAAGTAAATCACGGTCGACATATCCTGGTGGAGTTCCTGAAGGCGCTCCTAGGTACAAGTCATCATGATGGTGAGCATGCCCACACCCACGCATTGTCTCTACGTGAATTAATGTTGGACCTCCTCCTGACATAGAGAACTCTCTTGCACATGCTACGGATGAATGCCAAGCAGCGGGATCTGAACCATCGATTGTCCAAGATGGCATACCCATGGCTACTGCCTTGTCTGCCCACAACTCAACATTGGATTGATTTACAGGGGGTGTGTCTAGAGCAATCTGATTATTTTGCAATATGTATGAGATTGGAAGACCTCTCGTAGCTGCAAGATTCAACGCTTCCCACCATTCTCCAGACGAGGAAGACCCCTCGCCAATACATGCTACATGGAATCGCTGTTCGTTCTTCTTCCAAGAAGATAAAGCCATTCCTGTCATTGTGACACTAGCGATTGGAAGTGGCGCAGTTGGCGGCAAAACACCACGGTGGAAACAACCAACGTGTAGATCTCTTCCACCAGCGCCTTCGATTCCCCCATTCATTACTGAATCTACCTTGCCCATTTGTGCAGTCATTAGGTCAGCAGGTGTATCGCCCATCGCTAAACATAATCCAATATCACGTATCATTGGAGCGACATAATCTCCATGGTAAGGTGAATCTGGAGTATTGTCAGGACTTCGATTCAAACCTGTTGCGACTGCTACACATGCTTCTTGCCATGTTGAGCGGAATCCTTTGCCTCCAAACTTACTACCATCAGGTGTATCCATTCCAACAGTGAAAATCTCTTTGAGATGAGTGTCAAGGTTCCTAGTCCGAGTCATCATTCTTTGCCATTCCATACGCATTTCGTTGTTTACTGACATGTAATGGGCTAGCCTGCGCAAACACAGACTGATATCGATAAGGAATCTATCGCCTCTACGTTCAAGGTGTAGGTTTGAATCTCTACGGGGAATAATTTCACCATCTGTCAAGCCCTTGACTTTGGTACGGCCAGAAAGGCCTTGGCTTAGAGCATCGATAAAGCGATTAGAAAACTCATGCCATTGCTCTCCATCAAACGACTGCTCGTCATGATGAACAAAGTCCCATACTGCTGCTACCAATTGCAGATGGCCATCATGTCTCTCTGCAGCGAATCTCAACAACTCGCTTTTCGCCGCATCAGCGGGCAGTGAATTAACGAATTCTAGAGCACCATCCGGACTCCAATTTTTACCACGAATCGGCGGCATCTGTCCTTGAGTCATGGTTCATCCCATTACTCCGAGCAGGAGGTTTCTTATCAGCCATGCCATTGAGTATCACTCTGATTCATGGCGTTTAGACATCTCTGAATCATAACACTCTGCTAGTAATTCACGGTTACTGAGAGTAATCAGCAGTCCACAAAACATTGGAATCGCTAGAATTCCAAGTGTAATCCCCCATGAGCCGGTATAATCGTACACAGGACCAATTACCATCGGTCCGATTATTGTTCCTGCAGCCCATGCAGTTCCAAAGGCACCGAACGCCAATCCTGCTCCACCTTTACCGTATACTTGGGAAGTAGCAGTATCGATCATTGGTAACATCGGTACCTGTGCTGCAGAAATTGCAAATTGGAAGATTCCAAGGATTACAATGATGCAATATGCCGCAAGGACTGCATCACTGATTGAGTATGCAACGTATCCAGCAGCTAGCATTGCAAAGGTTACAATGTACCAACCAAATACCATGTAGCGTACTGGGCCGTTACGGTCAACTAACGCACCCCAAATCCAGCCACCCATGCCCTGAGCGATTACCATGACCAACAGAACAGCTCCAATCCATGCAGCGTTCAAGCCGAGATTCTCATCCAAAAATAGTGGGACTCCTGCTTCCAGTGCCCCAGTGGCAAGCGTAGTCATTGTTACGAGTAATCCTATCCTGAATAAAACTGGGTTTTCTAGGAATACCTTGAGTGGAACCGAGCCTTGTGCAGGCTCACCACCCAAACCTAGTTCGTTAGTAGTGACATACACAAGAGGGATTATGGTTGCAGTAATTAATGCCAATCCGATAAACGCATACTGAGGCCCTAAGGTGTAAGCAACTCCACCAATTACAGGGCCCAATAGCCCACCTATTGTTGCCATAGCGATTAGTTTCCCAGATATTTCTCCAAATTTCATCGGCCATATGTCGCTTGCAGCAGCAAATCCAGCGGTTAGAATCGCTGCACCTGATGCTCCATGAATTAGCCTTGCAATTGCCAAAATAATGAATCCGTCTACAAATGTGACCTCCATAGCAACTAGATATAGCAAAGAAGCAACTGTCAAACAAAATAGCGAGAATAAAATCGTGCGGCCTGCACCTAATCTATCAGTAATTCTTCCTGTTTTGGGACCCAGTAAGAACAAAGGCACTGCCCACAAGGAAACCAAAGCTGTGGCTTCAGTATTTGATAGAGCGAATTCCTGTTTCCATGAAGGCAAAATTGGAACGATGAAAGCGTATCCTAAGAAATCGACGAGGAATGCGCATGATAACGCCCAAAATGCCCAACGCTTCTCTGATTCATTCATTCTTCTTCATCCCCTTCGGGAAGTGATGTGATAACATCTCCTAGCATCTCAGTTACATCTTCGATTCTAGTCATTAAAGTGAGATCTTTGACATTTCCTGGTCTACCAATATCCCACATCAATTCATGCGCAGTTTCTGCAACCAATCTTGTAAATTTCAATACCGCGGGATCGATTACAACCTGCTCTCTATCAGGCAGCAGTGCAACCATTTCGGGCTTTTCATCCAATATATTGTCCATGATGCCTTCGATGTCGTTGGCAATTCCATCGGCTTGATTCTGAAGAATTTCCTCCATCGATGAGCCGCCAACTTTCTTGACCTTAGATTTGGAGCCTAATTTAGCACTCTTTTTTGCTGAAGGTAATGTCGAGCCTGTAACATTCTGGCTGGCGTCAGTTGAATCGATATCACTGACAATGCTATTCAGGGCGATTCTTAGCATCTCCGACATCAGTGAAGGGTCTAGGCCTTCATCAACTTCTATTCCTTCTTCGCCTAATTGAGCGAGAATTTCATTGATGAAGTCAACATTTATTTTTTCAGGAGTGACTATTCCTTTCAGCATCGGCAGAGCCCATTTACCGTCACTCATTACCATTGAAACATCAAATGTACCGCCACCACCTGTTCCGGCAGCATTTGTGACATCAGCAGGAGGTGGTACGAACTGCTTTTTCGAATGCTTTTCCAATTGAGCGAGTAATTTATTCATGTCAACCGGTTTTGAAATTACTTCGCTAACCCCTGCACGTGCAGCCGAGGTCAAATAATCGCTAGATGTATTTCGGGAAAGAATTACAATTCTACATTTGAATGCGAACTCGGGATCTGACATCAACCTCTGCGATGCATCAATAGCATCACTGATTTTCCATTCACCATCGATTAGCACTACTTCGGGCATCGTTGCCAAAGCAGTTCCTTCTGCTTGGCGAAGAGTTCCAGCACGTGTAACATCGTAGCCTGCCCTATCCAAAGTATTCGCTAGAAGATTACGCCGACCTTCATTCTCGTCGGCTACGATGAGTTTCGGCACATTCTACTGTCTGACAATTAACACTTTGAAGGTTGACCCACCTTTGGTGGGTATCAGCCATATATGATTCCTTCAGGGTCGACTTCAACCCATCCGATGATTCCGCCAGAAAGATTGTACATTTTAGCTCCATCATAACCCGCTTCGATCAATTGCATTATTGCGAGTTGAGACCTCATTCCTGAGCGGCAATGGACCAAAACATCTGCATCCTTGGGGATTCTTTCTACTGCGGATATAATTTCAGTATGAGGACAGAAATCGACTGCCTTGGCAATCTTGGCTTCATCATTTTCCTGTTGAGAACGTACATCGATGAAATAAGGACTCCACCCCTCATTCATTCGCGCAATCGCTCTAGTTGAGTCTATCTCATGGAACATTATCTGTGACTGAGATGTATTTGGCTCTTCAACATGTTCATTCTTTGAATTTCCAAATTTCAATATCTTTTGATTGGCTTCTAGCGCATCATAAATCAATAAGCGTCCAGAAAGAGGTTCTCCTATTCCAGTAATTATTTTGATTGCTTCATTTACTTGTAAACATCCGATTAAACCAGGTAAAACACCCAGAACTCCTGCCTCAGAACAAGATGGAATCAAATCATCTGGCGGCGCTTCGGGAAATAGATCACAATAGTTTGGACCACCCCTGTAATTGAATACAGAAACTTGTCCTTCAAATCTATATACCGAGCCATATATCCATGGAATTCCTAATTCCATGCACGTTTTATCGATTAGATATCTCGTAGGAATATTGTCGGTTCCATCCAGAATTATATCATGGCCATCAAACAAATCTCGTGCATTATTTTCATCCATCCGAACGTTGTGTGAAATTACTGAGACATTGGGGTCGAGGTCATTTACAAAACGTTCAGCAGAATGTGCCTTAGGGGTTCCAATATCTGAAGTTCGATGAATGACTTGTCTTTGAAGATTTGAAATATCTACAACATCATCATCAACAATTGTCAGATGCCCAATACCTGCAGCTGCAAGATATTGAATAATCGGGCTACCCAAGCCTCCTGCTCCTAAACAAAGGACTCGCGATTTAGAGATTTTATTTTGACCTTCTGCGCCTACTTGAGGAAGTAAAATGTGCCTCGAATGACGGTCTAAGTTTACCATCAAAATTCCTCAATGTACATTTTCTTCTAACCAACGTTCACAGTCAATTGCTGCTTGACAACCCAGTCCTGCAGCCGTTATTGCTTGCTTGTATCTTGTATCAACCACATCGCCAGCAGCGAAAACTCCTGGAATGCTGGTCATCGTATGCTCCTTGTGAATCAAATATCCCTCATCATCGGTTTCTAGTTGTCCTTCTAAGAACCCTGTAATCGGAGTATGCCCGATTGCGATGAATGCTCCTGTAACTGCAATTTCTTCTGTCGTACCATCACGAGGATCTTCAAGAACTGCGCCTGTAAGTCCCGAATCATCAGAAAGCCATTTCTTGACTTGCCTGAATGTTCGAATCTCAATCTTATCATGATTAGCTGCTCGGTCATACATCACCTGAGAGGCACGGAATACGTCTCTGCGATGGACAAGTGTTACTTTGGAGGCGAAACGGGTTAGGAAAGTTGCTTCTTCCATAGCAGAATCTCCTCCCCCAACAACAAGGATTTCCTCATTCTTGAAGAATGCGCCATCACATGT
>CEVN01146626.1_pt1 | contig 20346 bp, 13 predicted proteins | sample 427041 | NCBI WGS metagenome assembly CEVN01 (sample SAMEA2623463, study PRJEB7988) | marine metagenome | biome: marine biome (ENVO:00000447); feature: surface water layer (ENVO:00002042); material: "saline water (ENVO:00002010), including plankton (ENVO:xxxxxxxx)" | depth 5 m
GGACTGTTAATCCATGTGTCCCTGGTTCGAGTCCAGGTACCGGAGCAGAGGGGGGGTTATGAATAAATTAAACTAGTTTATTTATAGCCCCTTTTACATTTAATTAACAGGAGATTTATTTTGAAATCATTTTTAAAATCACTTTTTTTTATAACTATTATTTTATCTCATGGAGAAGACCACAATCATTCACATGATAAAACTGGTAATATATTTGGATATGTCTATGATAAAGATTCAGATAAGCCATTAGAGCTTGTATCTATATCTGTTTTTGATATAAACCAAGATCTAGTTACGGGAGGCGTTTCAGATGAAGATGGTTTTTTTAATATTGAGCGAATATTTGCTGGAAGTTATAACATTGAAATAGTCTATATAGGTTTTAACACTCTAAATCTTACTGTTGATTTAAGTGAAGATGCTGGTATGAGAAAAAATCTTGGCAGAATCGCAATGACCCGTGACAGTATAATGTCTGATGAGATAAGTGTAGTAGATGAAAAGCCTCTATATGAATTTGAAACTGATAAGGTAGTTTTTAATGCCTCTGATGATATAATTACAGGTAGTGGAACCGCAGAAGATGTTCTAAAAAAAGTTCCACTAGTTACAGTAGATCAAGAAGGTGAGGTTTCTCTTAGAGGAAGTGCTGATGTAAGAATATTAGTTGATGGGAGGCCTATTAGATCAGAAGTAAGCGATATAGCAGCTTCAACAATTGATAAAGTAGAAGTGATTACCTCTGCATCTGCTAAATATAGCCCAGAAGGGATGGCTGGAATAATAAATATTGTCCGAAAAAAAGGAAACTATGATGGATTTAATGGTAGCCTACGATTAAATGGAAGAAACTCAGATTATTTTGGCCCAGATAAAATGAATGGATTGACCTTCTTTTCAAATTATAGAAAAAATAAGTTAAATTTTTATACGTCCTTATCATCAAATAACCGGGCAAAAAATAGAAGTGGATATAGAAATGTTCTCACAGATTATTATATGCAAGATTCAGAAGAAGTGAGTTTTTCAGAATCCGTTAATTTTTCGTATGAAAATTTTAATGAGAAATACTCAAAAAGACTAAAGCTTGGTTTAGATTACTACCTTTCAGACGAACTTACTTTAAATTGGGAGTTTGGTGTAGATAGTAATCTTAAAGACGAATCGGGCACAAGCAGATTTACAGCTCCAATTGAATATGAATATAATACAACTGAAATTGATGATGATGATAATTATGATTCTGAGGGTATTTTTGAACTAGTTAAAACTTTTACAGATAACCCAGGAAAAGAAATATTTTTTACATTTAGCCATCATAACCATGATGATTATGAAACAGAGAGCTATGATGATGGATCAGTCACTGAATCGTCCACTCTAAATAATCGTAATGGAACCTATGAAATGGGCTTGAATTACAAATACCCAATCAATGAAGATGTAGCATTTGAATTTGGGTATGATGGAGACTATGTCGAATCTGATCAGTCTTTAAATTTTGAAATTGATGCTATGAACGGAGTAAATGACTTTAAATACAATAGAGGAATACACGCTGTATATTTAGAGTATGAAAATAAAATTTCAGATAAATTTAGTTTTAAACCAAGTCTTAGATATGAACATGTATCAAAAGAAGTTAGTTCAGTTATTAATCTAGATAATAATGAAGATTCCTATAATGGAGACAATGTATTTGCTCAATTCATTCAGTACTCCTATGATAACCCTCAAGATGAAATCAATCTAAACAATGGAGCTTTATACCCTAACTTAAATTTTACATACAATATCATTAAATCAGCTAACGATGATAAAAATGATAATGTCCCAGAAAAATATAAAAAATATGGAAATGGGGATAAAATATATAGTATTCAATTTGGGCTAAGTAAAAGAGTAAATCGTCCAGGTGGTTTTGGTCATGGTCAAGGAGTTATGAAAATTAGACCATTTCCTAGAGACATATATTCAGGGAGCTTTCTTTTTATAGGAAACCCTTATCTAAAGCCTGAGTATTCAACGCAGTATGATATTTCATTTAAAGGTCCTGCTCCTATGGGATTCTTTCAAACAAGTTTATTTTATAATGAAATAAAAGATAAAATAGAGTGGTATGATGATGATAGTTATCAAAACCTGGATATAACAACTTTTAGAAATTCAGCCAACGGTTATGAAAGTGGTCTTTCTTGGTTTTTTGTTTTAGCTGGCCAAGTTTTTGGAGGAACTTATCGCAAAACAACACTTAATGATAAATCAGATGATTATGAATTAAACGAAGGCAGTACATTTATGAATTCTTATTTTAGAATGAGCCTTCCTGAACAGGATTTAAGCCCATTTATAAAATGGTGGAAGTTTGATTTTGAATATGGATTTTATTGGATGAAAATTGAAACACCAACTGGAGACTTATTTGGAAAGAATGGTACACTTTGGGGAAATGTTGGCTTATCAAAATCATTTCTAGATGATAATATGAGAGTTTCATTAAGCATTGATAATATTCATAATGCTCCCGGATTTGAAATGGTTAGAACTAAACCTCTGGATTTTTTAGAGTCATCACAAGGGGTAGTTTATGATTCAGCATACGAAACAACTGACACATATAATGAGCGCGGTGGTCGTACAATTTCACTAAGCTTTAGATACAATTTTGGAAATAGTAATGATGAACGAAACAAAAAAAGAATCAAATCTTTGGATGGAGGACAAAGAGGAGGTGGAGAAATGGATATGGGTTTTTAGGATCTAAATTGATCCCAAGGACCAGTAATAGCCAGAGTTATAGTAGGTTTATATATGTTAACAAACAAAATTTTTCCATCAGGTGAAAAACAGGCTCCAGCCAGCTCTGAATTATTAAGTGAATTTCTTGCTATTTTATAACTTGAGCCATCTGCTTTAATGCCTACTAGATAATCTACACCGCTGCCATCTTCACATACTATAACATCACCCCATGGAGATACGGTTATGTTATCGCACATATCAAGACTTTTAGAATTGTTGGATTCAAAAAATAGTTCTAGTTTTGCAGGTGAGGATTTTTCATCACTCGTGCCTTCATATCGACTTGGAATATACTTCCATATTTGACCTAATTTCTCTTTTCCTCCAGTAGTACAAGTGAAAAATATTTCTCCATTATGTTCCCACATACCTTCAGGTCTAGCGAATCTAGCACAGCCCTTTTCAAATCCTTGATATCTTAAATCATCATTAGGAGACTCTATATCATTAATATATAGCCATTCTACTTCAAATGGTTTATTTTTTAAAATATTAGTCTCATTCCAATTTCGAGTATCTAAGCTATATCTATCTTTAAATGCTAGTGCTTGAAGCTTCCCGCCCTTTAAAAGCCTTGTTTTATTGTTAGGAAGGTATCTATATATCATTCCATCTTTTCTGTCTTCTGTTTGGTAGACAGCGCCAGATTTTTCATCAAATGCAACTGCTTCATGTCTAAAACGACCCATTTGTTTTATTGGAGATGGTTTAGATGGTACATTTTTAATATGAGGCGTAACTTCAAAGTTGTATCCATGATCTTTAAGCAAAAACCTGTTTTTTCTTACCATTGTCTCTTCACAACTAATCCACGTTCCCCAAGGTGTTACCCCCCCACTACAATTAATGAGTGTTCCAGCTAAGCTAAGATATTCATTTTCAATTCTAGAGATTTTTGTATCATATATAATTGTAGTCGTGCCTCCAAAACAAGCAATACTGTCCTTACAATTATCATATATATAATCTTTAGGATAAAAATCATAAATATTTTCAATTTTTGAAAATGCACTTTTCTTATGATCTAATTTGAAATTAAACTCCTCAAATCTTCCAAGTTCATGATTTCTGATTAGAGCAATTTTATTTTTCCCTAAATCAAAACACCCCATTCCATCAGCATGATTAGGCACTTGGAGCCCATCGCTCATTTTATTTCCAAATTTTGATATTATATTATATTTGAATCCTTCAGGGAGATCTAGAATTTTATTGTTATCAGGTCTTAAGCTTGGTGAAAAGTTTGCTAAGCCATTTAAAGAACTTGATAAAAGATAATTGCCAAATCCTGAAAATCCTATTGTAAGTAAAGAAGCATTTTTTAAAAATTTTTTTCTAGTAATTTTTTTATTCATAGCATTTGTAATTTAAATCAACAATTAAGAGATAATAATGAAAAACAAAAACATAATATACGAAACAGTAATTGTCATTAGTTTAATTATTATAATTATTTTTTTAAATGATAAATCAGAATATAAAATGGGCTCAAGTAGATTTTTTATAAATGAAAATGAATTAAAAGAATCTATTGAGAGACCGGTACCCACAGATATTGCAAATAGAAAAAAAGATAGAAAGCTATTTAAGAAATCAAGAAAGGAATATATAGATTTAATCCATAAGCATTCACCAGATCTAGATTGGAAAAAAATGGATTCAGATTTTAGAAAGATGCGTGCTCGTAATAATACAGATGAGCGACAAAATTATATTAATCAAAATGGATACTGGGATACTAATGATAATCAGATTGTATTAAGTAGAAATATTGAAGGTATTTGGCGTGAGAGAGGAAGTAATAATCTGGCGGGAAGAGTTCATACTATTGATGTAGATTTTGAAAATGATTTAATTTATTTAGGGTCATCTGGAGGGAATATATGGAAAGGAACTATTGATGGAGAAAATTGGGAATCTTTAAATGATTATATGCAAATTAAAGATATTAAAATTATTAGGATTATAGAGGCAAATAATTTTAGAAGATTACTAGTTGGTTCATCCGATGGATTTTTCTATACAGATGATGAGGGTTTTATAATTAATCAGTCATCAGGCTTAGATTCTCCACTTGATTGGGGAGAGTTTTATAGATTTATTGTAAAAGGTGAAAATGAAGATGCAGTAATATATGCACTTGCTAAAGAATGGGATAGCGGAAGCACTGTATCAATTTATAAATCAATTGATTTGGGAATTAGTTTTCAAAAAATTTATTCAGATAACCTTGAAAGCAATGGGTCGTATGATATTTGGACGTCACGATATACTGATAGCGATGTATTTTTTTTAAAAGAAGGAAGCTTATACATACTAGACAATGATCAATTAATCTTTGTATCTGAAATTTCAGATATATACTCTGGTGATAATCTTTTAACTGGTGGTTTTGATGGAAATATTTTTATGTATGCTAAAATTAATGACCAACTATATTTCTCTGAAAATGAAGGACAAGATTGGGAAAATTTAGGAACATTACCTACCTATACTTTTTTTAGAAATAGTTTTAAATCTTCAAATATTAATAAGAACTTGATATCTATTGGAGGAATTGATTTATATAAATCAATAAACGGAGGAGACAATTGGTCAAAGGTAAATGAATGGTGGGAATATTATGATAATCCATCAATTTACTTGCATGCTGATATTCCTGATATTCAGTTTATTATGGATAATGATGGAAATGAATTTGTTTTTGTTCTTACTGATGGTGGGCTATATGTGTCATATGATGGATTTATGAATGAGGTTCTTAATATATCTGAAAGTGGTTTAGGTGTAAGTCAATATTATTCGACATATACAGCAAAATATCCTCCATATAAAGTTTATGCAGGTAGCCAAGATCAGGGATTCCAAAGAAGAAGTAATATTTCAGATGGAATATACGACTTTGAACAAGTTATAAGTGGAGATTATGGTCATTTAGTTTCGCCCAATCAAGGTGAGAGTATATGGTCTGTTTACCCAGGATTTGTATTATTATATCCAAATGCCTCAAATAATTCAAATGGTTTAACATGGGACTTTCAGGGAAGTGGATATTTGTGGCTTCCTCCTCTTATGGAAGATCCTCAAAATGAAAATGTTATATATATTGCAGGTGGTGGTATTAATGGTGGAAATCATATAATAAAATTAAATAAAGTTGGTAATACCATACAGCATGAAGAAATGCCGTTCCCATTTAATAATACAATTACATCAATGGCATACTCTCCTATTGATAATTCTCATTGGTATGCTATGACATACAATGGCTCTTTTTATCATAGTGCCGACTATGGAAATTCATGGGAAATTTCATTAGGATTTAATGGTCCAGAATCACATTATTTTTATGGTTCTTCCATTTATCCGTCAAATCAAACATTGGGCAAGGTTTTAATTGGGGGTAGTGGATACTCAAATAGTCCAGTTTATATTACTTATAATCATGGCCAAAACTTTCAAAATTTTTCACAAGGTCTTCCAAATACAATGGTGTTTAAAATTGATGGTACCCTTACAGACCAAGTTATATTTGCAGCAACAGAATTGGGGCCTTACGCCTATACTGATGAACAAGGTGAATGGATTAATATTATGGGCTTATCAGCACCAGATCAAACTTATTGGTCGCTTGAATATGTCTCTGAAATCCATACTGCAAGATTTGGTACCTATGGTAGGGGCATATGGGATTTTATAATTAATGAAAATATAGATGTACTATATGGAGATATAAATCAAGATGAAACAATTAATATTCAAGATGTTATATTATTGATTAACATCATCTTATCTGAATCAGATTTTATAATTGAAGCTGATATGAATAATGATGAAGTTATTAATGTTATTGATGTTGTTTCTTTAGTTAACATTATATTGGGAAGTTAGTAATTTTATTAAAAGTTAAGATGGTTGTGCCGCGAGAGGGAGTCGAACCCCCACGCCCGAAGGCACTGGTTCCTAAGACCAGCGTGTCTACCAATTCCACCATCGCGGCATTAAAGCCTATAAATTATGATTTTTTTTAAATTAAATAAAGGTATATATCTTAATAATATTAGAAATGACTTTTTTCGTTAATTTATTTTTTATTTGACTTAATTTTTTAATTTATTTAAATTAAAATGCTAATGTTCTTTGTATAAAAGTCTTATTTAATTAAAAAATTAAGTTTGCCTCCTCCAAAAAAGGCAGATGATTTAGTTTAAATGGCCTTCCTAAACATTTTTATTTCAAATTGTCTGCCTTTTGCATTTTATATTGAATCATTATTTACTATCTATTAAATTCTTATACATGCTAAATAAAATTATAATAGTTCAAATATGTTCTCTGTTAATTTCAAATTGCTCTATCGATACAATTAAATATTTAAAAAAAATTGATAATATTCTTAAAGAATTTTCTATTGATCAACCTTTAAATCAGAAAATATATTTTGAATCTTGCAACTTGGTTACCATTAATACATTACAGCAAAGTAGTCTAAGATTAGACTCATTAGCTGCAATCGCATTTATTAAAATGGAAAAAGATGCAGCTCAAGATTCAATTAAATTTAGGGTTGCTTCAGCATATAGAACTGTAGATAGGCAGACAAAAATAATAAACAGAAAACTAAATAAAGGTATTCCAATTGAGATTATTTTAACTGAAAATACTTTGCCAGGCTTTAGTGAGCATCACTCAGGAAATGCTATTGATTTTTTATCTGATAATTCATATTCGTTATCCGTTGAATTTGAAAAAACAAAAACATTCAAATGGCTAACTGAAAATGCCAATAAATATGGATTCTATTTATCTTATCCAAAAAATAATAACGATGGTATTATGTATGAACCTTGGCATTGGATGTATAGGAATGAGTAATTGAATATATATCAAAAATTAATTAATTTATTTAATAACATAAGGATATGAATATGGAATTTATAAATGTTTTACTAAGTGAAAAATGGCTCCCTATATCCATTGTTATTATATCACCAATTGCTGCGCTGATTATTGACCTGATATTTTCAATTATTCTCAAAAATTTTGCAGGAAAAACAAAAACAACCCTAGATGATAAAATAATTGAAATATTACATCAGCCAATATTTTACTCTCTAATATTTATTGGATGGATGATCGCAATTAACAAAACTCCATTTAATTTTAGTCATTATATCGTATCACTTTTACTGACTTTTATCATTATTATATGGGGTAGGGCAATATTTAAGGCCTTCATGCAACTAATTAAATGGTATTCTAGAAAGGCAAATAAAAATAATGTTTTTCAACAGAGAACATTACCTTTATTTGACAACATTGGTAAACTTGCAATTTTCCTTTTATGTATATTTTTTATTTTTAAGGGTTGGGGCTGGGATGTTACAGGTTGGTTAGCATCAGCTGGGGTTATTGGTATTGTTATTGGTTTGGCTGCTAAAGATACGCTTGCAAATTTCTTTTCTGGGATTTTTATAATGGCGGATGCTCCCTATAAAGAAAATGATTACATCAATTTAGATTCTGGAGAAAGAGGATACGTTACTAATATAGGATTACGAAGTACACGTTTGCTAACTCGAGATGATATTGAAATTACTATTCCTAATTCGGTTATAGCAAATTCTAAAATAATCAATGAAAGCGGTGGTCCGAATGAAGATGAAAGAGTGAGAATAAATATTGGAGTAGCATACGGAAGTGATATTGACAAAGTAAGAAATATTTTATTAGATATAGCAAATAAGAATGATAATATTAGTAAAAAAAATACCCCTAGAGTAAGATTCAGAACATTTGGAGAATCCTCTATCAATTTCCAACTTCTTTTCTGGATTCCAAAACCAGAAATGAGAGGTAGAGTTTCTGATGAAATTAATACTGAGATATATAAAACCTTTAATCGAGAAAATATAGAAATACCATTTCCTCAAAGAACGATTCATTTAAAAAAATAATGAATGACCTCTCATTTTAATTAATGAATAAAAATTTAAAAGATTTATTTTTATTAGATAAAGATATTACATATTTAAATCATGGATCTTTTGGAGCATGCCCCAAAATAATAATGGATGAATACTTTAATTTGCAGTTGGAGCTTGAAAGGGAGCCAATTGATTTTTTAGCAAATAATATTACCAGACAATTAAAAAGATCAAGATTAGCTTTATCAAAATATATAGATTGTCCAAGTGAAGATGTAGTTTTTTTCCCAAACCCTTCTACGGCAATTAACATGGTTGCAAAGAGTTTCCCACTAAGTTATAATGATGAAGTGCTTACAACAACTCATGAATATGGAGCTTTAGTAAAGATGTGGAGATTTATATGCAATAAAAGATCTGCCAATTACATTGAGTATAGACCTTATTTATCATTAGATTCAAAGTCAAATTTTTTAGAACTATTTTTTAATAAGATAACAGATAGAACCAAAATTATCTTTATCAGTCATATTACAAGTGCAACTGGATTAAAGTTTCCAGTTAAAGAAATATGTGATGAGGCTAGAAAAAGAGGGATAATATCAATTATTGATGGTGCACACGCTCCTGCTCATATAGATTTGTCAATTAGAGATATTAAACCTGATATATACGTGGGCGCCTGTCATAAGTGGATGATGTCTCCAAAAGGAGCCTCTTTCCTGTATGCTAGTAAAAATATGCAAAAACTATTAAAACCTTTAGTCATAAGCTGGGGTTGGGATAGTGAAGTTGTTGGTGACTCTCATTTTATTGATCACCATGAATGGCAAGGAACAAATGATATAAGTCAATATCTTATTATTCCATATGTCATTGATTTTCTAAATGAAAATAAATGGAAAGAAGTTTCAAACGAGTGTAAAAAGTTAAATTTAGAATCTCGTTTACGTTTATTAGATTTGTTTGATAAAAAGCCATTTTGTGATAATTCTTTAGAATGGCTTGGACAAATGTCTAGTATTCAGATTCCTGACTGCAATGTAAAAGATTTATATAATTATCTTAAATCAAAGAAAATTGAGGTTCCGATTATAGAATGGGAAAATATGAAGATTCTAAGAATCTCTATACAAGCCTACAACAATGAAGAAGACATAAATCGATTAATAAAATATTTGAAATTATATTTTAGTTAACTTCAAAAGCTATATACTGAGATCTGCCATCTTTAAGTAATTTTCTTACCATTACCACATCTCCTTTTTTAATATCTTTAACAACATTTTTATACTCTTCAATTGTGGTAATTGATTCAACATTAATTTTATTAATAATGTCACCCTTCCTAAGGCCCCGTTTATAGGCATTTGAATCTTTTTTAATTTTTTTTATCTGAATGCCACTGGCTATATTTGAAACCATTAGTCCCAGGATATCAAAATCATTTGACTTTTTTGATGCTTTAGATAAGTCTTCTTCTCCTGGTCTGGCAGTTAAAGTTACAGTAATAGATTTTTGTTTCCCTTCCCTTAATATTAATAGATTTGCTTTGTCACCAGGATGTTTTGATGAAATCAGTAATTTTAATTTTGAGGGGTCTTCTGAAATTTTACCATCAACTTTTAAAATTACATCTTGCTCTTTTATGCCAGCTATATCAGCTGCAGAGTCATCGACAACGGATATGACTAATGCTCCTTTAATATCTTTCATTCCTAAAGCTCTGGCCATGACATCGTCAATCGGGCTCATTGATACACCTAAAAATCCCCTTGAAACAGTTCCAAATTCAAGTAAATCTTCTATGACCCTATTTGCTTGATTAATAGGTATTGCAAAACCAATCCCAGCATTTTGTGGATTCCAACTATTTCCAGTTGCTATAGCAGTATTAATACCAATTAATTCACCATCTAGATTTACAAGAGCTCCTCCTGAATTGCCAGGGTTAATTGCTGCATCATGTTGGATAAAATCTTCAATATTTCTATTAGATATTATATCGCTTCTTCCCTTAGCACTAACGATACCAGCGGTTACAGTATTGCTTAGAGCTTGTTGAAAGGGATTTCCTATTGCTACAACCCACTCACCTACTTTAAGCATATCAGAATCACCTAGCTCAATATCAGATAAATTTGTTGCATTAATCTGAAGTAATGCAAGATCTGATAATTTATCTGTTCCAATAACATCTGCTGTAAACTCTCTTTTATCATATAAAGTAACTGTTATTTCATCCGCTTCTTTTACGACGTGATTATTTGTAAGTATATATCCATTATTAGCGTCTATTATCACACCAGAGCCTAAACTAGTTCCATAATTTTCAGGTAATTCAAAAAAATCTTGAAAATGCCTGTAAAATGGATCGTTATTAAAAGATTTTTCTACATCTTGAGTGCCAAGAATTGAAACTACAGCAGGATTTGCTATCTCAGCAACGTTAATAAATGCATCGCTTAATGAATTCCCAAATACATTCGTGATTATTATAGAAACTAAAATAATTTTTTTAATCATATTCATTGAAATATTTCCTTGTTATTAAATCTGTTTTCATCTATTATTACAACTAATATAAAGCTTAGTTCCAAATTTAATTATAAAGGCTTTAATTTTGGTATAAAAATTGGAGATTTAATGAAAAAAATTATATGTTATTTACTAATCAGCAACCTTTTAATGAGTCAAGATAATGTTGAGATAATTGAAGAAGAAATACTACCTAAAGATGATAATGTAATTGAAAATGTTAATCAAGATAGTGATAAAGAGGATGAGGATAAAGATATACTTACTAGTCCTATTAATATTGAAAAAACCCCTAATAACGAGGAACCACTATCTAAATCTGAATCGATAGAATTAGAAGTTATACCTAATACTGAAGAAGCAGAAATTGAAAACAAATTAGAATGTTGTGAAAGTGATAGTAAATCAAATGAGGTATCAGGCTTGACATATTTTGATTTTACATACTCGGATGATCAGGGAATCTTTGATATTAAAAGAACATTCTTAAATTTTAGTAAAAAACTATCTGATCAGTATAATTATAAATTAGTTTTGGATGTTGGTCAAGACATCTCTGATTCTTATTTAAGAAATGCACAAATTGAAATTCAGCCCAAACAAAAATCTACTTTTTATTTAGGCATTATTGATATGAATATGTTTAATGTTCAGCAGAATACTTGGGGTTATAGATATATCAAAAAGTCTGCAATGGAGCAATACAATTTTTCACCTGTTGCTGATTTAGGATTTGGTTATAAGTTACATCTAAATAATTTTAGTTTAAGTACCTTGCTTACTAATGGTGAGGGGTATAAAACATCGGTTCGAGATGAATTTCAAAAATTATCACTGCAATTCCTCTATGGTAACAAAAACCTAAGATCTGTTCGATCTGGTAATGCCTTTAATGTAGGTTTATCAATGAGTGTTGAACCTTTTGAAGATACTTTTTTAAATGATGCTGATGGAGGTTTTATAACCTATGATGCTGATGGAAATCCATCTGATTTAGAAAACGAAATTTTTGAGGGCATGAATTCTGCAATAAGTTTATTTGGAGGATTTACCATGCAAACTTTTATGGGTGGACTTGAGATAAATACGTTGAATTCTTTTGATAAAAGTAACCCCATTGAATTTGGAGCTGATGGTCAGGAGGATGGGGGCGATGATACTATAGCTAGTTCATCAACGTATGGAGATATTAAAACTTCAAGCCTGATATCCACTTATTTTAGTTTTGGTATTACACCTAAATTTAATATGTTCTTAAGAGCTGATATTTTTGATGATAATAATGCAGCTGATATTGGAAATGATTCTGAAACGCGTGTATTATTAGGATTTCATTTCCCAATTTCTGATAATATGGATCTAGCTCCAGTATTAAAATATAATATTGTAGAAGCAAATGACGACCCAAACACAGATGAAGATGAGTCAGCATCTATCGATTTTGGTGTAAATTTTCAATTTAAGTTTTAAATGAATTCAGTTGTTATTACAGGAGTTAGTTCGGGTATAGGTTATAATACTACTGAAATCCTATGCCAATCAGGATATAGAGTATATGGAAGTGTCAGAAATGAGGAAGACGCTGGTGCTTTGTTAAAGAAATATCCAAGCAATTTCATTCCCTTAATATTTGATGTAAGAGATGAACCTGCTATTGAAAAAGCAGCAAGTTTTGTAAAAGATGATTTATCTAAAAATAATCATAATTTAGTAGGGCTTGTTAATAATGCAGGTATTGCATTAGGTGGACCATTTAAGCATTTAGATACGGACACTTTTAGAACTCAACTAGAAATCAATGTATTGGGAGTGGTTTCAGTTACTAGAAATTTTCTAGAACATTTAGGAGCATATAAAGGTTCAAAAAATCCTGGAAAAATTATTATGATTAGCTCAGTGAGTGGTCATAGAGCATACCCATACATGTCTCCTTATTCTGCTTCAAAGTTTGCCCTTGAGGGTATGTCTGATTCCTTAAGGCGAGAATTGATTATGTATGGTATTGATGTAATTTTGATAGAGCCAGGCCCTGTGAAATCTGAAATATGGGCCAAAGCCCCAGATATCGATGATAATCCATTTATTGGAACGGATTATGAAGAATCGCTACGAACATTTTATTCTGAGGTTTTTGGAAAAGCCAATGATGCGTTAGACACAGATATTATTGGTAATGCAATAAAAAATATTTTTGAAAACCCAAAACCAAAGACTCGTTATGTTTATACTAAGGATAAGTTTAAAGAATTTACTATTCCTGGAATTTTACCTGATAGAACATTAGATAGATTAATGGCTAAGCGTTTAAAAATTAAAAAGTCTTAGTATTATAAAACAATATTAATATTTATAGCCTTTCTCCTTAATTTGTAAAGAGTAATAACAAATAATTAATCCTAACAAAAATATATATTTTAAAGTCATAATAATTAAAAAATATTTAGCAGATACAAAAAAAGCCAGTAAAGACTGGCTTTTTTAAGGAGGAGGAAAATTATTAAAATTTCTAATATTAATTTAAATTTATTTAATATGAAAATTTAGATTTATAATGTAATTAAATGTAACGTGTGCTATTGAAGACTAATTAGATGCTAATTTTTCTGAATTATATTTTTTTGTATCTTCATCCATAATTCTATACATCCATAGTAATCCGGCAAGCGCAGAAATTATAGATGATAATAGGACTGCCCACCAAACCCATTCAGTCTGTTTATTAAAATATTCCACTCCTATCCATGCCATTGGTATAGCAAATAAAATAACTCGAAATAGAGTTAAAAATAAAAAAGGATTAGGTCTGTCCATACCCTGCATGGCTCTACATGTAATCATACTTATTGCAACAAATGGCAATGAAAAAGAAACTATATTGAAAAAATTAACTCCCTCTGAAATAACTTTTTGATCATTTGTAAATATTGATAATAAAAATGGAGAGAATGTGAAAAAGATTAATCCGAAAATTAATGAAATTTGAATTCCCCATTTCATTGTATATTTTATAGTACTTCGAATTAGGTCATGCCTACTTGCCCCATAAAACATTCCAATCATTGTAACTAGACTACTGGATAAAGCAATAATAGGTATCATAATTAAATTTTCAAGTCTTGAGGCGGCAGTAAAACCAGCTATTACCCCACCCCTTTTGTAATAACATTCTTTATTTTTAGTATCCTGAGTTTTGGACCGTGGTTGCATAGCACAATGATAACTTATTTCAGAACATTCATTTTGATTATACTGATAACAATTTATCTCTTTGGCTATGTTTTCATCTGCTTTATTCAGAATGATATTATTAGCAAATATTCCAATAGACATAATTGCAAAAGAAAGTGATGCAGGTATTCCAAGTCTAAATAACTGTCGTATTAATTCAAAATCAAATTTAAAAACATCTTTCTTAAAGGATATTTTTACATACGAAACCTTTTTAAAAATTAGAAAATACATAAAGCTCATGGCAACCACTCCATTACTAATAACCGTTGCTATTGCCGCTCCAGCAACTTCAAGTTCAAGCACAATAATAAAAATAGGATCTAAGATTATATTTAAAATTGTTCCAACACCCAGAATTTTCATAGGTAGAACAGTTTCGCCCTCACCAGATAAAATCGATCTAAAAAATATAGCAAGAACCATAAAAATTGTGCCAAAGGCCATTATGTTGAAATATTCATTTGCATACTTCAGGGTAACTTCGTCGGTATTATCAAAAAGATTGATAATGTTATCACCAAGTATGAGTACAAATCCTACAACAATAATAGGCAATATTATTCCAATTAATAGGGTATGGGAGGCAATATTATCAGCTACTTTTTTATTCTTAGCTCCTATATATTGGGCAATTAAAGTTGTTGCACCGCTACCAAGTCCAAAAGTAAGCCCCATAACTATAAACATTAATGGGAATATGAGTCCCATAGCATCAAGAGCTGCAGATGAATTAGAGACGAATTTACCAACAAACATTGTATCAACAAGCATATAGAGTGAATTAACAGTTAATCCAATCAAAAAAGGGAGTGTCATTTTCCACAATCCTCTATAAGGATTGTCAATAAATTCTTGTAATTTAGAGCTGTTAAATTCTGGTTTGTCCATGCATATAAAGTATGAAATTCAAAAGACTTTGTTGAGAATAAAAATTAATATAAATTAAAATATGTTAACAAAGTTTTATTTTAGTTGAAAAAGAAAAAAAACACTCTCAGGAGTGTTTTTTTTTATTAAAAAGGAATATTACAATGACGAAAATTAAAGATTTTATTTTGCTAGCTCAAATTGATGAAAATATAAATGAAATTGAATCATCTCAAGGAGATTTGCCTAATAGAATAAAAAAACTAGAATTAACCAAAAACAATCTTGAGGAAAATAAAACTCTATTTTTATCAAAAGAAAGCGAAGCAAGTTCTGATAAAAAAGATTTATTATTGGAAAAAGAATCTTATACCCAAAAACTCGAAAAGTATAAAGATCAATTATTTTTGGTCAAAAACAATAGGGAGTATGACGCATTAAATTCAGAAATAGATTTAGCCAAAGAAGAATTGTTTAAAATTAATGAATCTCTTAAATCGCTCGAATCTGAAGAGCAGGAGTTTAATGAAAAAAATAAATTAAATGAATCAGATTTAGAGGATTGTATCGCTAAGTTGAACGAATTGAATTCATCTTTAAGTGATTCAATTAATGATTATAAAGACAAATATGAAAAACTGAAAAGTGATAGAAATAAAATTATAGAAAAAGCAGATGTTGCTATTTTAGGCTCGTACAATAAAATGCTAAAAGCTAAAGGACACGGGATGGTTCCGATGCTTAACAATTCTTGCGGTAGTTGTTTTACTGTTTTGCCAGCTCAACTTGTGACAGAAGTCAAGCAAAATCTAGATTTTAAGAATTGTCCCTCGTGTAACATTTTATTATATTATGAGGAAGAGTAATTATTATGGGTTAACCAGTTGGTCGCTTTTTAATAAAGAGGAAAGTCCGAACTCCGCAGGATAGAGCGCCTCATAACATGAGGATCTTAGTAAAGAATGGATAGTGCAACAGAAAGTATACCGCCTAAATTTAGGTAAGGGTGAAACAGTAGTGTAAGAGACTACTATTATTTTTTGGAAGAAAAATAATCTGTAAACCCCGCTTGGAGCAAGATTAAGTAGCCCTGCGTTATCCGCGCATAAGGGTGGGTGAATTGCTTGAACATGTTAGCGATAATATGTCCAGATGAATGACCAATACTATATTATATAGTACAGAATTCGGCTTATAGGTTAACCCATAAAAAATGATGAAATATCTAGATAAATATTTTGAAAAAAATCCTCAATTTTTTTCACACAGAGGGTTGGATAATATTGATTCAATTAATCAGTTTTTATCTCCACCAAAAAAATGGCTCAACAATCCATTTCAATTCTACGATATGGATAAAGCAGTTAATGAAATAATTAATTATCCTAAAAACAGGCCAATATTGATTCATGGAGATTGTGATGCAGATGGAGTTTCTGCATGCGCTGTTTTAACAAGCTATCTATCTAAGATAGGATATAACATTGAATCCTATATTCCAAATAGAACAATAGAAGGTCATATTATTTCAAAAAAAGCAATTGATTTTGCCCATAGTATTGGCTGCTCACTAATAATTACATGTGATATTGGCATGAGTGGTAAATTAGAAGTTGAATATGGAAAGAGTAAATCAATTAAGTTTATAATAACGGACCACCATAAAATTAATAAAGATACTCCAAATGCATATGCAATTATAAATCCATGGTTGGAAGAAAATAAAAATTTATGTTTTAAAGATTATTCTGGAAGTGGAGTAGCATTTAAATTATGTCATGCAATTAATAAAAAATTATCTTTAGAAGAAGATTTGGTTTACAAGTTAATGAGTATTGCTGCGATTGGCATTATATCTGATAAGGTTAGTATTAAAAATGAAAATAGGTATATATCTTTTTATGGATATAATCAAATTAAATCTGGGAACAATTTAGGAATATCTCTAATCAACAATAAAGTTTCTAAAAATAAAACACAAGTCAATATTAATAAAATTGTTCAGATAATGAATATGGCTACTAATATAGAAGATCCATCTTTAGGCGTTAAGTTATTAACTACAAATAATCCAGTTCTAGCAAACAAATACGCGAACATAATATTAACTACATTTAAGAAAAATAAATTAAGTTTTAGTAATGCTATTCAATCTGCAATTCGTCAAGCACATGCTCAAAGTTATAAGAAAAATAAATGCATATTTATAATATCTAATTATGACAGTGCATACAATGGTGCAATTGCAAGTAGATTAGTTTTTAATTTTAATTTACCGTGTGCTGTTATTTCAAAAATGAATGATTCTAATTTTAAGGGGTCATGCAGAAGCGTTGAGGGAGTTAATTTATTATCGCTACTAAATTTAAATGAAGATATTTTTTTAAATTCCGGAGGCCATCCAATGGCAGCAGGATTTATTATAAGTCAGCAAAACATCGAAAAATTTAAAAAGATATTTTTAGAGTATATGATTTCTCAAAACATTAATATGACAGATAAAAAAAATAGAATTGATGGAGAAATTTCTTTATCTGATATAAATTCAGACTTAATTAGTATGTTAAAGAAGTTTAGGCCATTTAGTAGTGGTAATGAAATTCCAATTTTTAAAACTAAAAACGTTTCTCTAGTTGGTAATCCAAGTATATTTGGATCTGATAACAGTTCAATACAATTTATGGTAGAACATAATCATGTTACTTTAAATGCAATCGGGTTTAATCTTATAAATAGGTTTGAAATATTGCTAAGTAAAAATAAATTAGACATTGAGTATTCAATTTTAATAAATAATGATAAAGTTAATTTAAAGGTATACAATATTAATTAAATGAAAAGACATTCATACATATCAGGAGTTGGGCATAATTTGCCAGAAAAAATTATGAAAAATGAAGACCTCTCTAATTATATGGATACTTCAGATGAATGGATTACTGAAAGAAGCGGAATAAAAGAGAGAAGAGTTGTTGATAAACTGGAAGAATCGGGAGTAGGTCCTGCTGAGCTTTCAATCCCGGCAGTCCAAAAGGCTCTTGATATGGCAAGATTAAATAAAGAAGACATAGATTTAATAATTTTTTCAACTGCGATGCCAGATTATTTTTTACCAGGTTCTGGCTGTCTTCTTCAGGAAAAAATGGGTTTTCCTCTTATTGGTGCTCTCGATATAAGAGTACAGTGTGCTGGATTTGTGTATGGCCTTTCAATTGCAGATCAATTTATAAAAAGTGGTACATATGATAACGTTTTATTAGTCTGCTCTGAAGTACAAAGTACTACAATTGATTATAGCAATAGAGGACGAGATGTAGCTGTTTTATTTGGAGATGGAGCAGGAGCTGTAATAGTTAGTGGTACAAATGAAGATAAAGGAATTTTATCTCATCATTTGCATTCAGAGGGGAAATATGCAAAGGAGCTATGGATTGAAACGCCCTCAGCTCAAATGTATCCTAGATTGACTGATGAGTTGGTGAAAGATGGGCGTCATCATTTAAAAATGAACGGAAGAGAAGTTTTTAAGCAGGCAGTTAAGAGATTTCCTGAAGTGATAATGGAATGTTTAGAGCATAATAATATAGATGCCAATGAAATTGATTTATTTTTGCCCCATCAAGCAAATATACGTATAAACAAGATGGTCCAAGATAGATTAGGTTTAAAAGATGAACAAGTTTTTAATAATATTCACAAATATGGCAATACTACTTCTGCAACAATTCCAATTTTGTTGAGTGAGGCGCATAAAAGTGGAAAAATAAAAGATGGAGATCTTATTTTAATGGCAGCATTTGGGTCCGGCTTTACATGGGGAGCTTCGTTGATGAGATGGTAATACATGGATAAATTATATTTTTCAGAAGAACATTTAATGTTAAGGGATATGGTAAGAGACTTTGCTGTTAATGAAGTTCGACCAATCAGTAAAGAAATTGATAAAAAGTCAATATTCCCAAAAGAAAATATAAAAAAAATGGCAGAATTGGGATTGATGGGTATCCCATGGGATACAAAGTATTCTGGAACTGGAATGGATACTCGAGGGCTAGTCATTGCAATTGAAGAGATCGGCAAGGAGTGCGCTTCCACTGCAGCGACAATGATGGCACATACAAGCTTAGGTACAGCGCCTATTGCAATTTTTGGAAATGATGAACAAAAGAAAAAATATTTACCCTTACTTGCTTCTGGCAAAATGCTCGGTGCATTTGGACTCACAGAACCTGAAGCAGGAAGTGATGCTGGTAATACGCAAACTAAAGCAATAAAATACAATGATGAATATATAATTAATGGGCAAAAAGTTTTCTGTACTAATGCTGGAGAAGCAGGGACTATTATAATCACGGCCGTAATTGAAGATAATAAAGTTGATAAGGGCATAGGTGCTTTCATAATTGACGCAGATACTAAAGGACTTAAGATTGGAGAACCTGAAAATAAGATGGGATGGAAAGGGTCAGACACAAGAAGTGTGTATTTTGAGGATATGAAAGTTTCAAAAAATGCTTTGCTTGGAAACCCTTCAAAAGGTTTTAAACAATTTCTTCAAACCCTTACAAGTGGTAGAATTACAATAGGTGCTCTATCTTTAGGTACAGCTCAAGGTGCATATGAAAGAGCGGTTAAATACTCTTTCGAAAGAGAGGCTTTTTCAAAACCCATAAATAAATTTCAGGGAGTTAATTTCAAGTTGGCTGATATGGCCCTAAAAATAGAAGCCTCAAAGCATTTAGTTTATAATGCTGCTTGGAGAAAAGATAATGATTTGAATGTTATTAAAGAAGCGGCAATGGCAAAATTATTTTCTAGTGAATCTGCTATGAATATATGTACAGAGGCAATTCAAGTTCTGGGTGGTTTTGGATATATCCATGAGTATGATGTTGAAAGATTTTTTAGAGATGCTAAAATATTAGAGATTGGAGAAGGAACTAGCGAAATACAAAGAATTATAATTGCTCGTGAAATC
>CEVN01029653.1_pt1 | contig 20278 bp, 16 predicted proteins | sample 427041 | NCBI WGS metagenome assembly CEVN01 (sample SAMEA2623463, study PRJEB7988) | marine metagenome | biome: marine biome (ENVO:00000447); feature: surface water layer (ENVO:00002042); material: "saline water (ENVO:00002010), including plankton (ENVO:xxxxxxxx)" | depth 5 m
ATACGGTATCTTATAATTATTTTTATCAAAAGTGTATGCTGACTTGAGGTGCGTTTGAATATCTTCTTGGAATGCGTTTGACACCTTACCTCCTACAGTCCAACCAACCTTTCCCCGACCCGTGGGGTTCACACGGTGAGAGGTATACACCAAATAAGCCTCTACATAAACAGGGTTTTCATCTTCATTTGGATTTATCATAACATCATCTATTGTGACATCAATCTGATTAATTGTACTGTCTCCCATACCGTTTACTTTTATTGCATGTGCGTATTTTCCAATTATTGATTTCACTGGGTAAGATCTATGAAAACCCAACCCTATAGACATGCTTCTCTCTTTCGTTGCAGTCTTGTTGTGAAATACTCTTAACCTTGGATGTAAGTTTAAATCACCATTAAAGTTTGAAGCGTACTTTGTGGTAAGCATGAACCGATCGGTAAGTCCATATCCTAACGACATACCGCTCATATAAAATGTGTTTGGCGCTAAAAGATTTGCAGTAGGATCTAGGAAAACGCTTAAAAGGTTGGCTTCACCAGTATAAAAACGTTTTCTCATCTCAGTTTTTGGGTCTTTTATGCCTCCGTGAAACCGGCTCATTTTTTCAATGTTACGTTTATGAATGGTTGCATCACCATATATTGTTCGTATTCTAAACTCTTCAGCGGACTCTTCAAGTACATGTCCTACAAACTTTTCACCTTTTTTATTTGTGATCTCAGCGGTTTCAGCCAAAAACTCGTTTTTAGGAATTCTAAATTCACCAGATTCAGTAACCAGTGTTACTAAATCTTCATTCACTGCAATAATTTCACCCTCACTTATAGATCCGTCTTTGAAGTGGAATCGTTTTTTCATTCCCACCTCAAGAATGCTTGCGGCAACGAGGTCCTGCTTTTGGGCAGGCGATTTTTCTGTGTATATCTGAGCTTTTTGGGGTTTTTGAGATACATACTGTGTTATAGAAGCTTTTGTGAGTGTACCATCTTGAAACCCCTGTATGAGATCCGCGCCTTCAGATACCGTTAACTGAAATAAGGGTCTTTGGTAGCGTTTTTTTAAATAATTATTAAGCTCCGCAGATGAAAGTCCGGCTTCGCTGGAAAGTGTATTTATAGCTTTCTGCTGGCCAAAAACTATTGTTTCTGACTGAGCTTTAATTCCATTAAGTAAAATTCCAAAAAAGATTACAAATATTAATTGGCGTTTTTTCATTTTTTACCCTTTTTCGTTATCATAATTATACCTAAAAATTAATTGTTAGACTGAAATTAAAAAGATTATAAAAATTAAACAACATATAATTCAATTTATATGAATTTTATAAATTTTTAATTAAATTTATTCATTATTTGATTTACTTTATATAATAATTATATCTAAATTAAGCAATGAACAACGCGCATAAAATTATTAGCAGTATAATGGCACAAAACGGATTTAGACACAAATATCAAGTTGCAGAATATTTTGGAGTCACGCCACAAGCAATAAGCTCTTGGCTTACAAAAGGCGTAATACCATCAAAACATTTTCTGAGAGTTCAATCAGAAATTGAAATCGGTAATTACCCTGAACCGCAAGAACCCTCAAGTGAAAGCAGTAAAACGGTTATTGATTACCTTATAAATGAAAACGTTAAGCTTAAAAGAGAATTAGCGCAACTTAAATTTGATTTATCAAAATCGAAAAATGATAGTGATAATGATTTGCTTTCAAAACTTAACTCGCGATCGCTTGTTTTAAAAGGCAGAGTGTCTGATGGAGTAATTACTGATATCGGTGGAGATTGGTTCAATGTAATGGGCTACCACAAATCTGATCTTGTTGGACACAGCTACGATGAAGGATTTATCCATCAAGATGACACATTTAAAATTAAACAAAATCAATCTAATATTCTCAGATCTTCAGGATTAAAAGAATCTCGTTTTAGTACAATTAGAAGGTGGAAACATAAAAACTTAGATACCTATATTATGCTGTGTATGGTATGGTATGTTGATATTGAAAATGATGAGGTTGAAATAATAGCAAAACCCATTGATCAAAGCTTGCAGAACAACATATTTGCAAATTAAAGGTCTAGAGACAATTATGAATCTAAATAAAATTAGTTTAGTTTTATTTTTTTTAAATCCATTTATTATTCTTTCACAGGAAAGAGAGGAATACACCCCGCTGTGGATCGAAAAAGGTGAGACAATTATATCCATTAAACCCGGTGCAAAAGTAGCGATCAAAGAACCGAAAAAAAGTAGCGAAAAAATTGTAAAATATATTGATGTTGATCATGGATTAAGAAAAATATTTTACTCAATTGATAATCAAAAAACAATCAATAGCCATGAGTTTGAAAAGATTGAATATTTGAAACCTCTAAAAAGAGGTGTACCATACGCTGCGAAAGTTGTTACAATTTCTGGGTTGGTTGGAGCTGGATTGGGGTATTACAGTTTGAGTTCTGATAAGTCGGCCTCAACCAATACTGAAACGATTTTTCAAACTGCATTTTCTGCGGCGATAGCCAGTGGGTTCATTGGCAGTTATTTGTTTTCGGAAAAAAGAGCCTATGTAAGCCGCTTTGTTTACATTGAAGAAAGCGGTGAAGTTGTAAGAGATTTTCCAAAGGTTTTACGGTTTTCTGAAAATGAGTGGAGATTTATTGAATAACGGAACAATATTTGTTCCCAATAGGTTTAAGGTATAAAGGGTAATCAATATGAAATATTTACTATTAACTTGTGCAGCATTTTTCCTGGTTACTGGATGTGCTAGTGCTCCAAAAGAAACCTCAGAAAAGCTTACTCTCGGGTTAGTGCAATCAACAGTAACAAAAGGAGCTAATCAGTCTGAAATAACAAAAGTCCTTGGCGCTCCAAACATAATCTCTAAAGACAAACAAGGAAATGAAACTTGGACCTATGATCGGATTTCGAGACAATCGGTTTCTGGAAGTACTGCTGGTATAGGGGTGGGTGGAATTTTCGGATGGCTTTTTGGAGTAAGCAAAAGTACTTCTTCATCCAGCTCTTCCTCAAAGTCAATTACTGTCATAATAACTTTTGATGATAATAAAAGCGTGATTGATTTTGCATATCAAAGCCTGGAATTTTAAGTGCTTAGAAGAATAGTTCGCCCAGAGAGCTTTTCGGGTCAATTATTTTACCATGGATTGTTATCTTCAATAATAGTTGGCGTCGTTGGGTGCAGCACACCGCCTAGGGTAGAAAAACCTCCTACTTCTATCGCTCGCGCTATGGAAACACGTCCCTTTCAGGGAGATCTCAGAACTGTATTAAAAGCTTCAATAAATTCTTTGCAGGATATGGATTATACCATTGAAGTATTGAATTCTGACGTTGGGTTGATAACTGCTAGCAGAACAACTGAGAACAAAAAAGCCAGTCTAGCTCGTGAAGGTGATAACAATCAAATGACAGACGCTGAAAGAGCATGTCTTGCGATTGGAGCTATTGCCATCATCGCGGTAATTGCAGCAGCAATTTTCGATGACAGTGATGAAAAGTCAAATAATGGACGTAACATCTATACCGGTGGTGGTAATGACGACGGACCTGATGGACCCATGATTTATAGATATAAAGTCACCATAAATCTAACGGAACTTAAAAATGACGAAACAAACGTTCGGGTAAGTGCTAGTGGAGAGGTTGAGCAAGATGGAAAAATATTGTCAACTGGAGGCGTTCACGAGCCCGAGTTTTTTCAAAAGTTTTTTAATGGAATGAACCAAGGTCTTTTTCTTGATCAAAACCAATAGATACTTTTGTATAAATATTTTTTAATTGCTACTCAAGCTCTGCCAAAACATCTTGGGCATGAGTTTTGGTGCTGACCTTGGAAAAAGCTTTCTCAATCAAGCCTTTTTCATCAATGATGTAGCTATATCTGTATATACCCTCATATTCTCTGCCATACATCTTTTTAACTCCCCATGCCTTATAAGCCTTAATCACTTCTTTGTTTTCATCTGAAAGAATAGGAAAGTTAAAATTTTCTTTATCGCAAAAATTCTTTTGGCGCTGAACAGAGTCAGCACTCATACCAATGATAGCAATATTTTTTTGTTTAAATTTTGAGAATTCATCACGGAATCCTTGACCCTCAGTTGTTCATCCAGAAGTACTGGCTTTGGTAAAAAACCACAAAACAACCTTTTTTCCAGAAAAGTCATTTAAAGAAACACGGTTTCCATTTTGATCAAGAAGTGAAAATTCAGGTGCTTTTTCTCCAATGTTAAGCATAAGTCCTCCAAGCTACGGTAAGTCTATTTTTGACCATCTCATTCTCTCATCAGAATTAGTAATCATATTGTATACGACTTCAAGGCCTTTTTTTTGACCGTTCCAAACTAGAGTCTGTTTGGCCTCGTGATAATCGACCCATTTAAAGTCAATATGTTCTTCAGATAATAGTACTTCTTTTGAATTGACTTCAATGCCAAAAACTGGAACAATATTTATTCTGTTGCCGGTCACTTCATAAAATGAGCTCGTATGATCTGCAACAAATATATTTGATGGATCTAATCCAGTCTCTTCCTTTAGCTCACGAATGGCAGTTTCCCATGCGGCTTCACCTTTTTCAATTTTTCCCGCTACGCCCTGCCATAAATGCTCATAAATTTTATTTTTGTTTCGTTTAAGAAGCAAAAAACTGAGGACACCCTCTGACAAGTGAAATACATAACAATCAACAACCCTGGAAACAATATTTGCCATTTTGATCCTCCTAGTTTTGAATTTTATTTTAACATTACAAACTTATGTGCGCTATCGTAATTATCTGCTCTCATGTGTAAAAAATATATTCCAGCAGGAGCCTCGAGTCCACCTGAATTTTTACCGTTCCAGGTTAGATAGTTAGACCTTAAAGCTCCATTGAAAAGATGTATTACGATATTTCCATTTATATCAATAATATCTGCCTTGACAGAGCCTAATAAGTTTGTTTCAAATTTAAAATTTACTTTAGTTTGTGCTGGGTTGGGGTAGACCAATACTTCGTTAGCAATAGGCTTTGCAATTGAAGAATCTGATGTTACAAAGTCATCGTTGGACACTGGTAATATTTTAAATTCGCTATAACTATAATGCACAATACCCGTTATGCTATCGAATACTTGACCCATTTTTGGACTGGGCCAGTTTCCTTGATAGAGGTAAGGATCAACAATAACCTGGTTGTTTAAAGAGTCTTGAACAAAAAATTGATCTTTATCGTTTTTTGTGGCAGAAACAGATATATTTTTGATCGTTACCAGCATCCCTTCATATACTTCTCCTTCAAAAGAGCATCCGTTTGAAAGAGCATTGCTTTTGATAGAAACGGGTTCTATAATATTATCGTAGGAAATCTCTACCGTCTTTGAAATATTTGCAAGTTCAGTTAGGCCAAAGTATTCTTTAATGTCAGCGGTAAGCTCAACCAGGGTTCCTACAGCGGGCGGCTTATAGTTGCTGGGGATATATACAAAAATTCCTGCCCACTCTTTTTTTTGAGGATCTTGAATGAAGAAGTTGGGAAATTGGTCATCAGGTCGAACGGCGGTAACTACACCAGTCACCTCCAAGTTTTGACCAACGAAGGGAGATGGATAGCAGTCGTTTCCTACTCCTTTTTGTGATGTAACTTGAATATCATATGGAGTAAATCCTGTTGTAATTGGTATGGTTATTGTTGCTTGATCCGTACTTGTTTCTCCGTCATTGTCAGTTACTTTTAATTGGATAGATAACATCGTAGTCATGTTCACATTTGGAATAATAATACTTGCAGTTCGTGATGATGAGTTGTTTATAGGGGTTTCAGGGCCGGAAATCTGTGACCATTGATATGAAACAATAGAACCATTGGGATCATAACTTTTTGAACCATCTAAATAAATGGTTTCTCCAATCGAGGCAGTTTGATCCTCACCTGCATGAGCAATTGGACTCGTAGATGATTTAGAAGTATATATGATCTTTGCGATTACGGGATAATGATCTGAAGCGTAATAGATTGACTCTATAATGTCGCTTGGTGCGTCGCTGTTTGTACCTTCGATTATCGAGCGGTTAAAGTGACTTCCATCGTTTCCAATGACTTTGTAGGATTGATCTAAAAACTTGAGATTTGGATTTGTACTGGTGAAATGGTCAGAAAATAAAATAAAGTCAAACCTATCATCAAGACCACCGGTTGAACCACCATCTCCAATTTGATCGGTTCGGGTAGACTGAGTAAAATTAAGTACATGAGAATTGTCGTCGCGAACCCATGGGCCAATAGGATCAACCAAATCAACAGATATACTGTCTAATAAAAGTTTGTAGGCTCGCTCATTGGGACTGTATAAATTTAAATCACCAGCTAGAATGTAATGGTAATCGCTGGGTTGTTGATTGATATAAAACTGCAACTGCTTTGCTTCTTCCCATCTCTGATTTTCATTGCTAGAGCCTGTGCTAGCTTTTAAATGTGCAGAAAATACGGTAAACGTAGCAACGCTTGATGCCGCATTCTTGATTGAAAATGTAAAACCACTTATGTCTCTTAAAACAGTTTTAATAGATTTACTTGATACAAGATCTAATTTTGAACTTCGATATATTATACCGTTTTGCATATCGCGATTATTTGTTAAAGGGCCCGCTGAGTATTCTTGGGAGTTTTTATTAAATGCTTCGCTTAGCAAAAGATTTATTCCACCCTGATCTTCAATTTCTTGCAAAGCTACAATATCTGGGTTTGAATATCGTATGACTTTTTCGAAATGCTGAGCTCTGGATCTATCGTTTTCCCCAAAACGTAAAGCATTATACGTCATTACAATTAACGTATCCTGAGCAAAAGATAAACTTAAAGCGATTAAAGCCGAAAAAAGCCTCAATGCGATTTTTAACATCAGTCTACAACCTGAGATAGGAATTTAAATTCGTATCCTTCTTGAAGAAGAGCTGGTATTTCTTTTTTGAGAACATCTAGTGTATTTGATTTTACGTGACCAATTCCAATAGCCATACCGTTTTTGCTTGAGGCTTGAACAAGTTTTAAAAGCTGTTTTGAAATCTGATCTGGATCAAGATCATTATCTAAAAATATGTGTCTACGAGCGGTCGGAACACCAAAAGAACGCATTGTTTTTTCGCCTATAGTTTTTGATGAGGTTCTACTGTCAAGAAAGAACTTATTATTTTTCTTTAATACTGATGCAACAACTCCCATAACTTTCCCGTCCGTAGTTGCTTTAGAGCCCTGATGATTGTTAATACCAATGGCCTCAGGAATCTCTTTCAAAGCTTCGTTCAAACGCCACTCAATCTCCTCGCTGGTCATGCCAACTTTCAGCTTAAAATCGTTTTCGCCTTTTGCCCCAAGAGAGGATTGCATTGGCATGTGCACAATAACTTCCTTTCCAAATTGAACTGCTTTTTTTGCCACAGAAGAGCTTTGAGGATGGCCAGGGAGTACAGCGCAAGTGATTGCGACAGGCAAATTAAGAAACCCATCTGAAACAGAATCATTTCTATACCCAAAATCATCAATCACGAGAACAATTGCTTTGCTCGATTGAATCGCTTGATTATCGAATTGTATATCGAAGAGTGGTTCTTCAATGTATTCAGGCTCATTAATATTTCCACGTGTTGCAATATCAAGCTTGCGTAACGCAGAATAGTTACTCATTAATAAGATGATAATTGAGAATAATAGTGCACCAATTATTCTTTTGTATTTTTTTATATTATCATTCATGGCAATCTTAGAGATATATCGATCATTTGCGGAATTCCAATTTCTTGATTTCCATATTGCAACCCATATGAAAAAGTATATTTTCCAAAATTAATTCCTATACCAGTAGACAATGAAAGCGTTTTGTCATTCTTTTTGAACGAAGCTCCAAAGAAAAAGTTGTCTTTGTACTTTACGCTTCCAAGTGAGAATATAGGTTTTTTTATTAATTCGTTTAATTCAATTGATGCATAGTAATCACTTTTATTTTTGCTAAAACTCAACGAACTAATAGCTCTCTGCGGAAGGGTTGGTTCTTCCTTAAAAAACTCATTCATTTTTCCAAAATTGAGCAATGATCCGGATAACGTAATTGATTCGTTCACTAGCCAAGAAATTCCAAGATCACCAGCAATTCCTGAGCTTTCTTCTTGATAAAGTTGAATTGAAATCACCTGAAGAGCAACCCCATAACGAAATTGTCCTGACTGAAAACTTGCAAGTGCTTTTGCAGAAATTCCATATGAGCTGTAGTGTCCTAGAGGGTCAGAGGTTGGCATGTCTGGTCTCAACTCAATGTCATTTATTCCAACATATCTAAAGTTTAAACCTGTACTGGTTGATTGAATATTGCCAGTCCAATTAAGAGATATATTTTCTGAATCTGCAAACCATTTTCCATAAGCAAAATTCATTTCAGGATTTCTGTTAATAGAATTTAAAAAAGCTGGATTCAATAATGGTGTTTGGGCAAAAATAAGATCATTAGCTGATGAAGGGATTACAAGAAATTGCAACCCTGTGCTCATCCCTTTTCCTGAAAACAAAAGAATTAGTATTATTCTAAAAAGCAAACGCATATGTAAATACATGGCAGGTTCCGACCGCACCTTCAAGTGTAAATGCATAATCTAACCTACTGTCTTTGTCATCAAAAAGCGACCAATCGAGCCCAAAACCAACCCCAACCCGACGGTTGCCAAAACCTCCGCGTAAGTAGTAGTTTTCGAGATATTTATATTCAACACCTGAGCGAACAGTGTAACTAAGGAGGTTATTTCCAGAGACAATCACACCGGCATCTGCTGTAATGTATACCTTATTATAATTGAAAGCTGTTCCAAGGCGATATAATGTAGGAAACTGTTCTATATATACTTTTCCACGCTCAAAAATCTTATCTGTTTTCCACTGGTACCTTGAATTGATATCTTGAGCCATAAAAGCAATGTTTGACCCAGATTTCGTTTTAATGAAAATTCCAAAATCCATACCAACGCCTTTTCCAGTCAGATCCATGGAATTTACGGGTAATTGATGTCTTAATACTTTAACATTCAGACCCAAAGAGAGCCATGGTAACATGGATTGGGCAAAGGAAAACATATAGGCATTTTCTGATGTTGATAAATTACTTGTAGGCTGACCAGAGGAATTTCTACCATCGATGTTATCCACGCCTGCACCAATCCAAGCAAGACCAACTGCAGCTGATGGAGGAAGCGGTGCAGATACGTTAATGGTCAACAATTGGCGGTCAAGCATTAAAAAATGATTACTGAAACTTGCACGTAGATTTTTGAGATGAACTAATGAGGCAGGATTATAGTATGCTGAAAAACCTTGGTCTATTTCAGCAGTAAACGAAGCTCCCATAGCAACTGATCTTGCAGAGGTTCCCATTCTAAGAAACCCACCTGCATGAGAGCCTGTTTTTTGGCTTAATGTAATAGAAGAAATCAAAACTAGAGAGATGGTTATGTAAAGAGACTTAATCATTATTTAACTACAATAAGCTTTATCCATTCAACTTTTTCATCAAATTCTAATCGGATGAAATAAACTCCATTATCTACGACTCTTCCAGAATCATCTTTTCCATTCCATTTAAAAGACCCCGTATTTTTTTGTCTTCTGTCAAATTCTTTACTGCGTACCTTCTCCATTGCAAAGTTGAAGATATCCATTTTAACAACATATGATATTTTTACATCAAGATTGATATGAACATAGCCATCGCCATTGAATTGATTATGTTCAAAAGGAGAAAATGGATTTGGATATGCATAGACTTTCTTGGAATCGTTATCAACGCGGGCGCGGTATATTTGCCAATTGCTGGCTTGAGCGTTCATAGCACGCGCTAACCCATCCCAAGAACTTATCCATATTGTTGCATTGGATGAATAAAATGGGCGCGTATCGTAAGAAACAGCAACAACTTCGTTGCTTAGAATTTCGTCAATTTTGTATGTACCTGTTGATCCAATTTCTATCAACTGTTTTGCTGACTTATATTTTGCCCATGGTATTCCTTTATCAGCTGGATCATCAATTATGGTCTTCCATAAACCACTTTTCGTCGCTACCAAAACGATAGAGTCTGATGCTGTGATATTATAGGCTCTCTCACCAATAAGAGTAGCATTCCATGTGTCTCCACCATCAATAGAATAACTGACGCCATTAGACTCTCCAGTCTCTGCTAGGACTGTAGCTGCCCAGATAATATTGTGTTTTTTATACTGCTGAAGAGCAAGATCAACTACAAATCCACCTGACAAACCATTGTTTAACGGCGTGTAATGCTTCCAATTAATACAGCCATTTGCCCCAACAAGACCCCTATTAATTCCATTTGCAGTACCTACCCAAACAGTGTCTGCATAACTTATAACAGAGAAAGCCTTGTGATTATGGTTGCCTCCGTCCTCAGGGTCTCTTGGATTCAGATAAAAATCTCTCAGTATGCTTCCACTGGTAGTGGAAATATAACTTGACTCATCGCATGTATTTAAAATGTGATCGCCGTCTTGTGGCAATGGGATGCGTTGCCAAATTTTAGTTAAAATATTGTACCTACGCAAACCACCTGCCCAGCTAGTAATATATATATTACTACCGTTTATTGCTGCATCATAAGTGACGTTTGCCTCTTTCACAGTGACTGGTAATCCTCTAAAAAATCTTTTTGCAAAAGGAGTAAGAGAGTCTGCCTCAGTATCTACCAATTGATCAAAGTATGTCCAGCTAATAGTTTTGCCAGTAGAATTATCAGAATATATAAGGCCGTTACCTTTTGTTATGTTTTCGCCGCTGGTAGCAAAAGCTGCGAACAGTGCATTGCCACTTACATCCAACGCTGAAACCGCTCCCTCAGGAGTATTAGTAACTGCTCCTTGACTTAAGTTTTTACTTGTTGCTAAAGTAAAAATCGATGATGTGTCACGCAATACAGCTAATCCAGATCCTGTACCAAGCCAAAGTAATGTATCTGATTGTGGAAGAATATCTCCAACGATATTTGTGGCAAGCCCACGAGTTGCCGTGCTGTCAAAATCCATTCTATTGAATTTATAAAATTTTGGAAATACATCCTGACAAATGATAAACGATGAAAGTAAAGTTGATAGGATTGCAATTTTCATTTTACTAAGATCATTTTTTTGACAGTGTCACTATAAGCATTGGAAAGATCTTGAGCTTCAAAGATCCAATGGTAGGTTCCAATGAGTGCATTTTCTGAAATGGAGATAGTTCGTGAAAATGTTCCATCTCCTTTTTGTAGATCTCCTGACCCCGCAGAACTTTCTCCATCATCAAGGAGTAATATTGGGTTTCCACCATTCATCATCGAATCAAGGCCTACATGGTAAGATCGGAAAAACACGCGTTTTATGTCCTCTATGCCATTGGCATCAGACACAGATGCGGTAACGGTAAATTTAATTGTATTTACAATATTTGGATCAGAATTTGATGTTGGTCTATCAACACTAGATGGTAAAACTACAGTGCCAATTTTTGGGTGAATATTTCCTAATATGAATGAGTAAAGATCTGATTCCACTTTCCTATTTTTGTAGGTGCTTCGGATTATCAGAAAAACAGAATCTTTTGCACTTGCAGGAATGACATTGGTTATAGCAGAGCTTGAATTTGGTATACGTCTTGAGAAGATATTATCATTTGAAATAATGTCTCCAAAAGTTCCATCATCAAAAAGCTTCAGAGTGTCGCTTGTGTTTTCCTGATCTGTTCCTTTCCATAAAACCTCTACAGAATCTATAGATGTATTCATATAGCTTGGGCTAATCAACGCTGAAACAAAGAGTTTTTTTGAGCTTTGAAGATAATTAAAATTTATGTCAGCTATTGATTTGGGTTCTGATTCTACGATTGGTTCTTCGCAACTTAAAATCAGCATAGATTTTAAGATTAGAGTAATAAAGTATAGTCGCTTATACATTATTTTATGCTATAAATATGATTCACTAAAAGAGTTCCAACTTGGTATAGGCCTTCAGAGGAACAGTTTTCAACAACATCATTATGAGTATGGTGATAATTGACCGTCTCATTTGGGAAGTCAAAATCGATGATGTCAATAGCTGGAATCCCAGCTATTTCATATAGTGGGACATGATCATCAAATATTGAATGCCTCGCTTCTTTGCTGAATGCTTTCAAACCAAGCTTGTCAGCGAGATCCCATAATTCTGTAACTAGATTCGGATTCTGCTGATAGGATATTCTCTCGACAAAAAACTGAGGTTGCTTATCGGCAACCATATCTACGTTTATTGCGTACTCAGGAAATGCTATCGGAAGATTTTTTGCAAAATATTGGGAGCCGATAGCGTAGCTCCAAGAATCTCCTGAAGAACCGTAATCCTCAGCATCAAAAAGCACAAGACTGACCCCTATGGGTGGAGAGGTAGCTCTAAGTATATATGCAAGCTCAATTAAGACCGCGACACCGCTCGCCCCATCATTTGCTCCCAAAATTGGTACATTACGACGCATTATACTCCCGTAGTCAGCCCAAGGTCTAGTATCCCAATGGGCTGATAACATAATTTGTTTTGAAGCTGCTGGGTTGAACTGCGCTATAACGTTACTCATCATCACCTTATCACCAGTTCGAGGCATCACATCCTCGAATGATTGAGTAAATACAGTATCTGCCAAACCCTTAAAAGTCTCCAAATAGTAATTTAAAGTATTTCTATGACCAACGGATCCAGGATCTCTTGGACCAAAACTGCATTGCTTTACTAGATGCTTAAAAGCGTTATCTCCACTAAATGTGGGTGTTTTTGACTGACACCCAACTAGAGAAATAGCTAAAATATTGATATAAATGTATAAATTTTTCATTATCCTCGTATAGCTAAGTTAACATCAAAGCCAAAATCTCTATCAACCTTTTTCCCTGTATGTTTTGAGTCATTTTCTCGATACTCCCAAACCATACTACCGCTGACAGATTTTGAAAATGAATAAGTTAACCTAAATCCTGATTTCCAACTTGACATATATGTGGTCTCAGCAAATTTTATAGCTTCTTGAGCTTTTTGCAATGTTCTGTTTTTATTCATATCAAAATTAAAAGTAAAGTTGACTTGATTATTAACCTTATAATTTTCTAAGAATGGTAATGGAATCGTAAAACCTCCTTTGTGAGAATAATTTGCAGATAACAGATATGACTGATCATTAAAAATCTTTTGACCGCCATTAGCTGTAATTTCCTTTGAGAGTGTTCTATTGTGTCTCATATTGATTGAAACTCCTTTCTTGAGAGCTACAGTCGCACCTAACAAAGGAGAGAAATTCATATTAACACGCGAAGATCTTTGATTTTCTTTATAATCATTGATAAAATCGTCAATGGAAAAAAATGATATAGCCGGTCCACTAAATTGGTCAAACTGCCAAGACCTGCTTTCCTTTCCCGAAGTAGCATGATCAAAACTTAAGGAATTGACATATCTGCTCAATAATTTATTTCGCTCTAATCCCGTTAGTCTTACTGACCAGCCGACAAATGGAAATCCATTTTCAAGGAACGAACCATAGGAAAGATAATCTCTGGAAACAGATCTCTGTTCCAAACCTGAACCGCGAAGATTGCTTGAAACATTTTGAGCATAATTAAAGGAAACATTGATCATGCGTGTTAGGCTTACTCCTGATCGAATAGAAAAATCCCTTTTTCTATCAAAGTTTCCAGTGTTTGAACCAACTTGTGCCGAGTGTTCGAGACCGTGATCGCGCTCAATTCCAAACCTGTAGCCAAAAGGAGCATCACCCAAAACCCCAAGTCCTGTCTTATTAAAATTTTCATTGTATGAAATGTTGATTGGGCTGAATTTCCTTGTCATTCCATGCATTGTCTTCATGATTCGATTGTCTTTTTTACTTTCATTCTCAACAACCTTCCCTTCATCATTCTTTTCAATTTCTTGATCAAATTCAGAATCCTTTTCAGATGCTGGTCTTCTTGCTGACCTTCCTCTGATTCTTGATGATGTGCTTCTTGTACGGGATGAAGAACTTCTAGTTCTCGCTTGAGAATTTCTACTTGACCCAGCTGAAGGCTTGTAAAAGATCTCAAATAGTCTGATTGGAGATAGAGTAATTCCCGATGTTAATCTTAACTGGCTTGAGATATTTGATCCTTCAATATTTTTATCTCGAGATTTATTCCACCTATAGTTTGAAGAATAATTGAAAGAGGGTTTTAACCAGTCAGTAATTGTTGGCGAAAAGGACGAATTAAAATTTTCACTTATATCTGAAATAAATCCAACATCGCCTTTCAAAATGGAGTTAAACTGATATCCTCTAGAATCAGCCATGTTGCTATTAATGGCACGCGAATATTTTGTTGTTATTATTTCCGTTAACTTATAATCCATGACATAAGATTGACTTAAGCCAAAATTATAATCATCGGGAGATTTTTCTCCTTTTCGAGGTGTTCTCTGAGATAATTGTTCATTGTAGTTTACAGAGGCATTTATAGCTGTCGGAGTGTAATACAAATGAGTGCCTCCAATTTTTTCACCAATCAGCGGTACTGATGACATCCATTTAAAGGGCATTACATAATTGTCTCTTCCAAAAGGTAATGCATAGCTTAATCCCCCAGAATACGACTCATTTAATATCTCTTTTTGAATCTCATTAGAGGCAGATCTTCGATTCATACTAAACCGTGTTTTTAGGCGATCAAGAGTATATTTCATTATTCTGTTGTCGGATTTTGATGTTTTTGAGGCTGAAATATTTACACTCATAGAGTTGTTAATATTTAAAATAGAATCTGGAGGAGAAGATTGATCAACTAAAACATCTTGACCTGGTAAAAATTTTGGCTTGTTAACAGCATTTGCAAAACTTGTAGATATTGGTATTTTTATGCCCCACTCTGAAGGTAAAAATTTATCAATATTCAATCCAGCATTGAAATTTAAACTCTCGTTAGATCGATTTGAGCCTAATCTTTTTTGAAGCATGTGAAAATCCGCGTCCTGCCTTCTATAGGCAAAAGAGGTATTCACAAGGTCAGCAATATTAAAACGGCTTTGGACACGCATTGAGACGCCCTTGTCCTTTTTGACTCCACTTAATCTGAGCTCATCAATCCAAACCTCTCCGGAGATAGGTAAGTTAGATAAATTCTTTACTCCCACTACAAAAAACTGAATTCGATTGAGCGATGGCTGACCTTTTATTTTAATTTTCTTTCCAGTTTCTACCCCTAACTGATCAGTAAATAAATATTCTTTCAGATTTGTAGAGTCTTTAAATATGTCAGTGGGATTGAATTTCTTAACATTTGAAGAATCCTGAAGTTTGAGGCTAGTCAACCATTTTAGTTCAAGATTGATTGAGTTTCTATTAAGTGATTCATCCCAGCCGTCATAGACTGGCTGTGAAACCTCGTAGTAATTTTCGCCAAAGCCAAATCGCATAAACATTTCTACCTTTGAGCTTTCATTTGTAATCCAGGGACTTAGACCGTGTACATACATCTTCATTTTATCATAAGAAAGATAGCTTTGAGCGCGCTCACCACTCAAAGACATAAGTGTTTTCATTGCCGCTCCACTGGAACCTCCAGGCAATTCATTGAACTTCATCACTAGGGATTGCTCCTTGGATCGGATCTGATTGATTCTATCAAATTCCCCCTGAACTCCTTTTGGAGGTTTGTAATTAGCATTATCATCAGTGTTTACAACCGAAATTGCAAAAACTGAATCTGCATCTTCTTTCGAAAATGTTTCAGTTGAGTCAGAGGCTATACCAAGCTCTTGCCATTCGTTTCCAACGAGCTCAATTTTAGCAACATAAATTGTTGTTGGCTGGGAAGCGTCACTAACTCTGAGGCGTAGGTGATGGATATTGTCCCAGCTTTTGTCCTTTAAAGTATTTGTGCTCTCAAATTCTATTAGAGGGATTCTAAAGAGCCTCCATCCAGTAGGCTCCCCGTTTTTTTTTGTTTCTCCTGCAAGATAGGTTGAATCTGAAAGCGAAAACGATTTTGTGAAGTAATCGTTGGTTCGGTCTAAAAAACCAGTTCGGTCTAAGTCTTCTGTGTCAGGGTAGCGTCCAGCATCTAGAGCATTCTTTTCGGTACCATTTATTTTGGTATAATCGTTGCTTCCTTCATTATACTCCCAATTGTCATCATTTGGATCATTTGGGTCCACGTCACTAAATGAATTGATTATGACCTGTTCACCTTGTGCTAAATAATCATTGTAAGTTTGCCCCAATGGATCTAGACATGAGCCCCATCCATTCTCATAGAGATCTGGACATCCGTCAAGACCTACATCCTCTTCGTCATCCAAAATTCCATCTCCAATCAACCCGCCAACAGGAATATCCTCAGTGTTTAGCTTGCCATTTCCATCACGATCTTCGCTGATCTGACCAAGGTCAACAGAAATTGTTGCCCCCTCCCCTTGAAGCCAGATTTCAAAAAATTTTGTTTGGGTTTGATCATAGTCTCCAGAATGAAATGGTGTGATAATACCGCTCCATAGTGAGTCGTCAGGAACGCTCTCCTGATGCGATTTTTTATTATATCTTAATACTAAAATATCTGTTGTTTCATTTTGAGCTTGAATGGATGTTGATAAGTTGGGCCATATATCCTTGGTTCTAATCTGTGCAAAAGGGTTAAACCATCGAAGCTTAGCTCTTTGTTCCTGAGCTAGTGGTGTTCCTTTGATTAGATCTAATGGGGCGGATGACTCCCTCCAAAATCTGCGCAATATTGGTATGGAAGTCGTTCTTTTTGAGCCTTCGAAATCATCTATAAACGCAACACCATTAGGATCTCCAGTTGCTCTATTGTTTATTGGATTTGGATTTGGAAGTATTTGTGCAAATTCACCTTCAAATGAAATTCCTGATTGCTTATCAATATTGATGATTGGCAATTTATCAAGAGATCTAGTAATAAATGGCAAGTCTTGTCTAAATCTACCATTAACACCAAACATAAAATTTCTCATTGGCTCGTACCCTACTTCAACTTTTTCATTCATTATAGATTGGTTGTAGTAAAGGGCCGTACCACCAATGAACGAATTATCGCCAAAGTCCATTTGTGACCTTATACCTAAAATAGTTTTCTTATCGAAATTCACATATTGATGACGATCGTAAGTCACATTTAGCTCTGCGTTAGGGTCAATATTATCTGATAATACTATCGTGCCACTGAAGTAATCTACTTGATAGTCAATCCCCCTTTTAAGGGGGACGCCACCTCGGGTTACCTGCTCACTACCTTCAACTATCATAAATCCTAAATTTATAGTTGAGCTTTGATTGGAATAATCAACTTCGATTGTAAATCTACTATCATTGCTAATTTGTGTACGTTGAGTAGAAAAGTACATTTTACCCTCACCTAATGATCCTTTCAATGCGTTAGTTTGATTTCCGTCTGATACTGTATCTGCGGCAAAGGGGTGAAAGGCTGGGAAAAAAAGCTCACCATCCATTAGATTAATGATATTTGGATTAGTTAAATCAATTTTTTGGTCTGCAGTTCTTATTCCGCTTTCATTGAGACTATCGAGCCCAAAAAGAGTAATATAAGGGTTTCCTTGCGTATCAAGATGACTTGGAACTGTCAATCGATCGTTAATAATTCGAAGGTCAAATCCTTCTTTATTTATGTTGTTTGTACCTAAATAGTACACATTTTTAAACATCAAAGGCCAAACAGGATGACCTGGATTGAGATTTCTAGGTTTTAACATTTTTAATTTTAAAGCTTCATTTAAAGGTGAAACACCCTCTCCAATCACACCCAGCGTATCACCAGTTATTCTGTCAGCTAAGATATAAGTACATCCAATAACCTCATCTGTGGCTTTTTGTCTAAGGCGTATGAATCCCAAATCTTCGCTTAAGGTATAATCTTGACCCTGCTCTAAACGCTTAAAATTTCCTGTCTGGTCATTGCTTTCATCAGGCCTTTCAAGATCTGCAAATGCCGTTCCCGGATTGGTTTCTGAATTTGTCGACTGGTCTAATTGATACAGTTCAAAGTTTCTTATTACAACATTTCCAATTTGATGCAAACCTTCTTTTAAGGGATAAAATGGGGGTATTTGTATTGGGTATCCATTTAATGATGTTGATGCCCCATTTCTAAACCATTCGTGAATGAAGAAATATTGATTTTTAACATAACTATGGTCTTTGATTTGCTGAGTTTGTGATTCACTTGTTCCTTGATATTGTTCCGATTTCTTTTCCGTGTTTACAACTGAAGCAATAGCGGTAACATCCATTGGGCCAAATTTTGAAGTGGTTTTTACCCCGAAAAGTCCTTGATGACTTGCCGACCCCATCAGAGATTGCGAACCTGGCAAAGATAACGATACATTTCCAGCATCAACAGATTGTATAATATCGTCTTCTTTTCCATTGTAATTTATTCTGATATTGTTTTCCCAATTAAAATCTCTTTCTGAATCATGGTCAACATTAACAGAAATTCTTTCGCCTACTTTACCCTCTACGCTAATTCGTTGCATTTGGTCAAATTTCAAGTGAGTGTTTCTTGTTTCGCTAACCTTTGATCGAATCAGTTCTTGATCTTGAAAAACAAGATTACCTTTCACGGTAACATTTCCTCTCGCTGAAAGCGATACCCTTCCAAGTTGTCCAACATTCATACCTATAACTTCAAATCCCCTTCCTCGATTATCTTGAAGGAACTGTGACTGTGCTGTTAGAGACTTTGATGTGTCATTAGCTGCTTTAATTAGAGCATTTTTTCTGTTAATTTGAATTTTTTTATTAATGTACCAATCGAGCGGAGCTATGAATGGAATTGTAAATGATGTTCCTTGAATCTTTTCAGAAAACTCTATATATGACCAGTCTTGTGCAATGCTGGTTTTTTGAATCGATACAAAAGGCATTCTCAAAAGATTTCGACTTTTATAAGAGGAAGAATCTCCCATAACAGTTAGAAGTGTTTGATGGGATTTAAAAGGAGATGAAACAAAATTTGATTTTGGATACCAATCTTCAGCAAGCTCAACATTGGACGTATCTTGTTGGCCATTTACCATAAAAGAAACGGTCATTCCTAAAAAAATGATGCTGCGCAGGATCTTTTTAAACAAAAGCCCTACCTCCTATAATTTGTAGTTAACATTGCCGTTAGGCAAATTCGCTTGTGCGATATAAATCCGTTAACGTTTTGACTATAGACAGCTCCTAATTTTAATATCTTTCATGATTTATTCGTTTTTCGAATATTTTACAGAAGTTACGTAAGGCTTTACCACGATGTGAAACATTATTCTTTTCGTCCTTGTCAAGCTCAGCAAATGTTTTTTTAAGTTTTGGATAGAAAAAGATAGGGTCGTAGCCGAATCCATAAGTGCCAATTTTATCTTCAATGATCTCACCATCAACCGACCCCTCACAATGCAGCTTTTCATTATCGCTTACAAATGCTATAACCGTCCTAAAGCGGGCAGATCTTTCGCTTGACCCTGATTGAGCTAATTTAGTCAAAACTTTATTACAATTATCTTCATAGGATGCTTTCTCCCCTGCGTACCGTGCAGAAAAAATACCTGGCTCACCGCCCAGTGCTTTAATCTCTAATCCAGTGTCATCTGCCAAAGAGGGAATGCCGGTAATCTTAAATACTGTTTCAGCTTTAATAAACGCATTTTCCAATAACGATGTACCTGTTTCAGGAATATCCTCGATTTGAGGAAAATTCTTTAAGGTAAGCACCTTAACAGGCAAATGAGATAATGCGTGCTGCATTTCGACGGTTTTACCATCATTATGGGTGGCTAAAACTAACTTCAATTAATACCTCGAAAATTGAAAAAGAAGCTAATTTATTTTAATAAAACTCTCAAATGATTAAAATTTCTTAAAATTCAACTTAAAAAGGAATCGCACCCTCCTAAAATCCATCGAAAAGCACCTGATTGAGTAGCCTGGCAGGTGTTTGATTAGGCTTGCAAACAACAGTCACAAATCGGATCGTTATCTTTAGGGCAAACCACAACACTAGAAATTTTGCTCTCATCAACAAGGTTGGAATTAATACAATTTTTTAATCTTGAAACTGTTGTCAAGGCGTAAAAGAGAAGCAAAAGTCAAAAGTAAATTTAAGCTAGTTCTTTTGATCTTTGTGAATTTTTGAAAGCTGAACATACTTTCTTGCCCAATTGAC
>CEVN01041936.1_pt1 | contig 20183 bp, 8 predicted proteins | sample 427041 | NCBI WGS metagenome assembly CEVN01 (sample SAMEA2623463, study PRJEB7988) | marine metagenome | biome: marine biome (ENVO:00000447); feature: surface water layer (ENVO:00002042); material: "saline water (ENVO:00002010), including plankton (ENVO:xxxxxxxx)" | depth 5 m
CTGAAGATGGTGTTTCCATCCATGTGAACATCACAAATGTTGGTGATCAAAACATACACTATGATGACATGTGGCTCAGCATCGATGGAAGTGTTCCATTCCAAGCGAGTCAACATCACAATTCAACATCGGTGTTATTCCCAGGGGAAATTCAGTACATCCAAATTAGTGGAGCTGGATTTACTTCTCCAAGTCGAATATTTGTCTCAGCAATGGGTGCATCTTCAGCAGTTGCAATAATGTGAGGGAATGAGATGGCAGATGGTGGTGCAAGTGAGATACTGATGCTCATCACAGGGCTCATTACAGCAGGCATTGCTGCAAGTGTCTTGATTGCCTCGTGGGGTGGTATCGCAAGCTCAATTGAATCCAACAAAACTCAACTTGAAGCGGATACGATGACCAAGGCCTCATTGACAAGTGACCCAATGGATATGTCTTGGAATCAAACAGCTTGCAATCTAACCATACACTTGCAAAACACGGGCAAGTTGGTTTTGAAAAATGGTGAAATTGGAGTGATTGTAAATGGCAGCGATACATCCATTTCGAATCGAAGAATGCTGACATCAACCACTGATTGGATCCAAGGAAATGTGTTAGAATTACGCATTTGTCCGACGGGTTTGACTCTAAATCCAGGGGATGAAACGGTCCTGACCATCATCGTTCGTAGTGAGGAGTATCGGGGTGTTTCGGGCACTTACGCGTTCTCTGAGGTGATTCGAATTGGATGATGAAGGGGGCTTTCCATTCGAATTGGAAACGGATAGTTTAGCCGACAGTCTAGGAAGGTTATTGCCAAAACGCTCGCTTTACATTGTGACAGGTGAAGTGGGAGCTGGGAAAAGTCTCATTGCCCAACGATTGGCTTACGGGCTAATCAGTCATGGTACACGCCTAACCGTAGTCAGTACTGAGTTGACCACTCGTGGTTGGTTGGAACAGGTAGACAGTTTGGGCTATTCGATGACGGATGCAACAGAAAGTGGATCTCTGACTTTACTATCTCGGTTTGGAGTCGTATCTGATGAGGTTGAGGGAGTTGTACAAATTGCTGATGTGTTGGATTCAAAACCCGTGCAAGACGCTGAAATAGCGATTATTGATCGAGCTTCAAGTATACTCCAACACTACTCGGGGACTCCGGAAGAATTGCTAAGTTACCTGCGAAAATATTCCTCTGCAGGACGTTCTTTGATGTTGATTATCGACCCTGAAGAATTGAACCATGATGTCGTTCGGGCACTAATTTCATCTGCCGAAGTTGCAATCGATATGCGTATTCGAGAAGTTGGAGGTGGATTGAATAGAACCATGGCCATTACTCGTTTTCTTAGAGCCGCTGGTCCTGTTCAACCAAGAATTGGATGGCGTGTGGAGCCTGGAATGGGCTTCATTGTAGATATCACAGCGGTTAGTTAGGTGATTCGATGGCTGAAGATATTGAATTCCAACAAGGTGACTTGGATGGGGTCATGGAAAGGTTCGATCACGTTAACCAATGGGTGTCTGACTTTGAAGACAAATATGGTACTAGACCGTTCTACTATGGCAAGTTGGATAGAGCTGCGAATCAGGGTGATTTGAATCTCATTTATCACCTAAGGGGGCCGCTATTTGCACACATCTATCGGCCGGCTGATGAAGATGAGGGAGCGGGTACAACATTGTGGTTTGCGATAGAACCACAACTCAATGAGGATGAAGAAAATATCAAGGAAATTCTTGTTGAAAGGTTGCTAAAAGAAGCACCGAATGCACCGTCTTTTGGTTCAGATGCTGAATTTGAAGCCATGCTAGAAAATATGATTGCACGGCACACCACTGTAACGCGTTCACCTAATTCATCGATGAATGCAGGTACTCCTGTAAATCGGATCCGCCAATCCATTGGATTGGGCGAGGCCCCTCTACAAGTAACCGAAAAACAACTGGAGAGGTTGACGTACACTGTGATTAGAGACCTTGTTCGGTCCGGCCCCTTGGAAGCCTTGCTTTCAGATGAGATGTTGGAAGATATTCACGCCGTGGGTCTTCGATACATTAGCATGGATCACAAGGTCTTCGGAATGGTGACGTCGAATATCCGATTCAGAGATCGCGACATGTTGGAGCGTTATCTACGGGCGATGTCTGAAAGAATAGGGAGACCCGTTTCCGATAGTAAACCGATTATTGATGGTGCTTTATTGGATGGAAGTCGTATCAATATTGTATATTCTGACGATGTTTCAATGCTTGGTTCCTCTTTCACGATTCGAAAATTTGCAGAGGAAACGATTTCAATTATTCAGCTCATCAAGTGGGGAACACTGAGTGCAGAAGTTGCAGCTTACATCTGGTTGGGCTTAGAAAATGGCATGTCGCTGCTGGTATCTGGGGAAACTGCATCGGGTAAAACGACCACACTCAATGCAATTTTACCGTTCATAGATCACAATGTAAAAATCTACTCAGCTGAAGATACACCTGAGGTAAAAGTCAGACATCGATTATGGCAACGACTTGTAACACGTGATTCCAAGAATGAAGACTCACGTGTTGAGATGTTCGACTTATTGAAGGCAGCACTTCGAAGTCGGCCAAGATACATCATCATTGGAGAAATTCGAGGTGCTGAAGGAGCGACTGCTTTCCAAGCAATGCAAACGGGGCACCCTGTAATTGCCACTTTCCACGCTTCATCAATTGTCAAAATGATTCAGCGCTTTACGGGTGATCCAATCAACGTCCCAATGCGTTTCTTTGACAACCTGAATTTTGCAATTTTCCAAGAAGTTGTTGAAGCACCAGGTGGCGGAATTGCGAGAAGGATTACTGGAATCGATGAAGTGATTGGATACAACAAAGAAGCCGATGGGGTGTTAACCCGTGGTATGTTCGATTGGAACCCTGTTAGAGACAAGCACTACTTCCGTGGAATGTTCCAATCGCATCTCATGGAAAACAAAATGGCGGCGTTAATGGGTTTTGAAAATAAGCGAGATATCTACGATGAAATGGCACGTAGAACAGAGGCGTTACAACGAATGGCTGACAATGACTTAGTGCATTATGATGATGTATTTGACATCCTAGATGTTTACTACCAACTGGGATGGGAGGCTTTCTCGGAAGCCATCGATGTTTGGACGCCGATTAGTAACGATTGAGGTGAAAAAATGGAGCGTCTTTCCCTATTTCAAATTGCTCTAAAGCGATTGGGGATGCCCGTATCCAAGTACCTGATAAATTTCGTATTACCGGCTACAATCGGTGGTTTAGCAGTATCATTGATCCTGTATACGATGCTGAGTTCCCTGTTTGTAGGGGCCTCGGGAATCGCTCTGCTGGTGATGTTTCCACTACTAACCACTGGAGCCGCCATCATATGGCCAGTGGTCCAAACTCTACGTGATGCTGTTCTGATTGAGAAAGAAATGCACATGTTCATCACTCGAATGGGAATCTTGAGTATTGGCGAAGTGAATGCGCAGTCAATGTTCGACATTCTACGCCAAATGAGTGATTATGGGGCGCTCGCAAATGAAGTGAAATCAATCGAAGTTTTGGTTGAAAAGTGGCATACTAGTTTGCCTGAAGCCGCCCGAATCATTGGGAGGCAAAGTCCCTCTCCAATATGGGGAGATTTCCTCGATCGTATGGCGTTCTCTGTCGAGGCCGGTCAACCCATCAACGAGTTCATGCAAGCAGAGCAAAAGACGTTTTCAAAGGAATTTGATACACTTTATGACACTCGATTAGAATCGATTGATATGCTGAAAGAAATCTACATTTCACTGACCACGACTGGTATTTTTGGAATCGTAGTATCTGGGATTCATCTCGTACTTTTTGTCACTGAGGATTACGGTTCTGCGCCACTAGAAGTTATGGCTAGAATCCGATGGGTGCTACTTGCAGCCACACTGTTTGTTGTAATGCAAGCCGGTACTCTGGTAGCATTCAGATCAATCGTGCCCGATGATCCAATCTTTAGTAGGCATGAGTTTGATACAGAATATCGAACAAAAATGCGTCAAGTATGGATTGCTGCAAGTATCATGGGCGCACCCATATTGATTGCATCAACTGCTGTAATTTTGATGTATTTCGAAGGTCTGATGAGTACCTGGGACAAATATGGGCTTGTACTTGTAGCCCTTATCGTTACACCATTTTTGCTTCCTGGTTTTACTGCCGGAAGAGAAGAGAGAGGTATCTTGCGACGTGATGAATCCTATCCTGGGTTTATTCGTGCTCTGGGAGGTACTGCACAGGCTAGAGCCGCTGAGCCTTCAGCGACAATCAAAGCTCTCCGCGGTATTGATTTCGGTTCTCTCAATAAACCAATTGCGAGCCTTGAAAGTCGACTCATGATTCGTATTGACTCCGAACGAAGTTGGGATTGGTTTTCAGCAGAAGTCAATTCAGGGATGGTGTCTCGGTTTAATCGGATTTATCTGGAGGGAGCCCAGGCAAGTGGAGAGCCGGCGGCTGTGGCCGATCTCGTGAGCCAGAATACCACCAATCTCTTGTCACTCAGGAGGCGGAGGGCTTTGTCAGCCGGAACCATGCGAGGTGTAGCATACGGCCTGCTTATTTCCACAATTGTATCATTCAACATTGCAATCGCAGTTGTTCTTCGATTGGGGACGGATATTGCCAGTGTTGCACAAGGAATGCAGAACATGCAGGTCGACCAAATTACAGAGAATGCTGGAGGTTTGGGTATCCCTGTATTGGAAGAAACTGGAGCTGTCGACGAAAACATTGCACTGTTCAAACTAATTACGTCACTTCTAATCATCTTGATGGTGATTATTTTGTCCGCAATTGCAACTCGGTTGCGGGGAGGAGGGTTTGCTTTAGCGATGGGGCAGATTTCCACCATGATGTGGATTGCAGCATTGACAAGTTGGATTACAATTTCACTTTTGGATGTCACTTTAGGTGCATTTTTCGCCCCAACTTGAATCAAAACGCATTTCAATCAATATTGAGGCCGCCCCATCAGAGATGGGGCTATGTCGCGGCTATTCGATGAAATCGACTTTGTGATTAACTGGGCCAATGGATTGAGCACCAGTGCGCAAATCGGACTGTGTATTGGTCTAACTTTGGGACTGTTAGTTCTGCTAAAATTTGTGATTCTCAAGAGAATTGGGCAATTCGTCAACAAGACTGAGGTTGGGTGGGACAATGACCTGTTCGTCCCTATTTCAAAAAGAACTGAATTTTTCACAATGGTTTTGTGTGTAAATTTGTCTCTCTCATGGTTGTCGCCCGAAAGCTTGGTGCAAGTCAATTACTTGCTGAATATTGCGTATATTCTTCTCATGACCAGCATCATCAGTTCCACGATCAAGGTCGTCGTCCCTCCAATGATGGCCTACATTCAGTCGAATGAAAGTGGGGTATCGGTCACGGGTCGGAATGTGTTCCTGAGTGGCTTGATGCGTTCGCTCGTATGGACCGTGGCAATCTTCCTAATTGTCAATGAATTTGGAATTGAGTTGTCCGGAATATTTGCATCCTTTGCAGTGTTTTCTCTGATCGCTGGGTTGGCATTGCAACAATCCCTTGGAAATATTTTGAATTCGTTCATGCTAGCGATGGATCGGCCTTTTGATGTGGGCGACAGAATTGAAGTCAATGGGATTGAAGGCAAAGTCATCTCTTCTGGAATTCTATCCACAAAATTACTGACATGGTCAGAAGAACTTGTGATTATTCCAAACAATTCTCTGGTATCGAATACTGTGATGAATAAAGCCCGTGGGGGTGGAGATGGTGTTCCAAAGCGACTCAATCTTCTGGTAGACATCGGAGTCGATTACAGTGAAGACCCACCTCACATCAAGAAAATCTTGATTGAAGTAGCGAAAAGTTGTCCATACACCCTAGAAGACCCCTCTCCTCGTGCTTTGCTAATTCGACTTGGAGAATATTCCAGAGATTTCCGCCTCTATACTTGGATTTCTGATTATTCCGATGAATGGCCTGCACGGGATTGGATTCTTCAAGCGATTTCCGATCGATTCAATGAAGAGGATATCATTATCCCATTCCCGGTGAGTATCGAAATGAAAGGGCAGCCCTCCTACAGAGGGGCCAACCGTGAGCTCCGAGTTCGAAGGAAAGAGGCTCGACAACATGCTGCGCGGCTGCAAATGGCTCGGGCGGATGAAGTACATCGGGAAGAGAGAGACACCGTTCGTTCAGAAATTACATGGTTAGAACAGCAACTTTTGGATACCTCCTTACAGTCAAGGGAGAAAGAGAAGATTCGGGCAGAAATTGCAGCCTTGGCTTCAACACTAGACATGTTCGATGGGGATTGATTCTCTGTTTATTCGGGAGGTTTTATTGAATGATTAAATTATGGCCAAATATGAAAATCGATACAGATGTGGTCCGCGGATTTGTTCTCGGATTGATTCTCATTTGTATGAGTCTGTCGATGGCGTTTGAAAATAATGGACTCGAAGAGGACGGAATGATACAACATACCGAGGGTGTGAATGCTCCTGGATTTGTTTCAGGGTCTATTTTTACGGACGACTCATTTGCATCCGGAGGAAGACACAATTGCGCAATTACAAATGAAAGTTTGAATTGTTGGGGATCCAATGTCTTTTCACAACTCGGTAACAGTTCCGGTGGTGCTGTTGATTTTTCAGGATTGTACAATCAACCTTCGGCTGTTAGTGTTGCAATTGGTAACTATCACACTTGTGCTGTGATGAATGATGCAACAGTTGCCTGTTGGGGCGGAAACACATATGGACAATCGGGACAAAGTGGGAATTCGACTTTGCCTTCTCCACCAACAGCAATCTCCTTTGGAGAGCGGTTGGGAATCGCGGTTGCGACTGGAAAAACGCATAGCTGCGCTATTCTAGATAATGCATCGGTGAATTGTTGGGGATACAACAATCATGGACAGTTGGGTGATGGGACTGTCAATTCTAGCAATGTACCCGTTTGGGTGGATTTGGGGGACAATGTGTCTGCCGTGTCATTAACAGCAGGGGATTCACACACATGTGCCCTCACCAACAATGGCACGATGATGTGTTGGGGATACAATAGTCAGGGTCAACTCGGAGATGGAACCACAAACAATAGTTACATTCCCGTTAGCATCGACTTTGATGTCAAGCGAGCTGTGGCCATTTCTGCGGGTGGAGAGCATACTTGTGCTCTGCTCGATGATGCCAGAGCACACTGCTGGGGTTGGAATGATCGTGGCCAATTGGGTGATGGTACTTTGCTGAGTCAAAGTACACCTACTGAAATCACCACTGATTCAAATGTAACAGCGATTGCAACGGGCGAAAGGCATACTTGTGGATTGCTTGACAATAGCAGTATAATGTGCTGGGGAAACAATGCTGATGGGCAATTGGGTGACAACTCGACTTCAAACTCTAGTATACCACAATATGTGCACACCAACACCTCGTTTGATGCTGTTTCTTTGACCGCTGGGATTAGCCATACATGTGCCGTCAGTAGTTCCGGAGATGTCCAATGTTGGGGTGACAATTACCACGACCAGCTTGGTGATGGAACTGGAAATAACTCTCTGGTGCCAATCGCTTCTCCTTTGAGTGAATCCATTGTTCTATCAGAGCGGGACAGAGATGGAGATGGTGTACTCAACGTGTATGATACAAACATGCCTGGTGATGAAGACGGGGATGGAATCGCAACTCCTGAAGATGAATTCCCGGATAATCCTGTTCGAACCACAGCATGCGATGAAGGATACTTTGGGAGATACTCTTGTGAAGAGGCTCCAATCGGTCACTATGCAAATGGCAGTGGAAATCTAGTCGCAATCGAATGCTCGGTTGGAACTTATCAACCCAATACCACACAAGCCAATTGTGTTGATGCGTCTCTAGGACATTATGTCAATACGATTGGGGCGATTTCTGAAGTGCCATGTACCAATGGAACATACCAGTCACTGAGGGGTCAGACTTCATGTGTAGACGCTGATGCTGGACATTATGTCGATACGCCCGGACAAGAGAATCAGACAGCTTGTTTGATTGGAACCTATCAACCCGGGACGGGTCAAACCGATTGTTTAGATGCAACCCCTGGGCATTATGTCGATGTCAATGGTTCGGCCACACAAACTCAATGTTTGCCAGGGTCTTACAATCCCAACGCTGCGTCGGATAACGCCTCCGCTTGCATGCTAGCAGATCTTGGACACTATGTCCCCAATCCTGCGAGTACCACGCAAATCGAAGCCGTTGCTGGCTACTATGTCGATACGTACGGTGCGTCACAGCCCACACCTTGTCAAGCGGGATCGTACAATCCAAACAATGGCTCTGGGAACGCGTCTGCTTGCATGTTGGCTGATCTAGGACACTATGTCCCCAGCCCTGCGAGTACTGCGCAAATCGGAGTCGTCGCTGGCTACTATGTCGATACGTACGGTGCGTCACAGCCCACACCTTGTCAAGCGGGATCGTACAATCCAAACTCAGGATCTACTAACGCATCTGCTTGCATGTTGGCCGATCTAGGTCACTACGTACCTCAACAAGCACTGACGACCCAAACAGCAGCTGATCGCGGATATTATGTGGACACTGTCGGAGCCGACCGACAAATCGCATGTCAGGCTGGGACCTACAATCCAAACAATGCTTCGGGGAATGCATCTGCTTGCATTCCAGCCTCCCTGGGTCATTATGTGACCAATCCTGCGAGTTTTGAGCAAACCACTTCCAGACCTGGTTACTATGTTGATCAAATTGGGGCCACTACAGAAACTCCTTGTTTGCCAGGTTCGTATAATCCAGATAGTGGTGCAACAGACTCTTCGGCTTGCATGCTTGCTGATTTAGGGTATTATGTCCCCGGAGGGGCAAGTGCTGCCCAAATTCCCGCGCCGCCTGGACATTATGTGGATGAAGTTGGAGCCGTTGCACCAAAAATTTGCGTTGTGGGCACTTATAATTCAGCAAATGCTTCCAGTTCTTCAGCGGCCTGTTTATCTGCTGAACCAGGTTACTATGTCAGTCAACCGGGAAGTGCAAGTCAAACACCAGCAAGCCCGGGTCACTATGTTGCCGAATATGGGGCCACTTCTGAACAAGCATGTCTTGCAGGTTCATACAATCCAAACACTGCATCGCAAAGTGCAACTGCGTGTCAACAGGCACAACCCGGATTTTATGTCCCAACTACGGGACAAGCACAACCAACTCAGGCTGCTCGTGGACATTACGTTGATGTCTATGGGGCACTCGATGACACGCCCTGTCTTGCAGGTACGTACAATCCAAATTATGGATCCGTGACAAGTGATGATTGTGTAGATGCAAGTCCTGGCCACTACACAAGCAATGACGGTAGTATTTGGGAACAGGATTGTGCACCGGGAACATACCAGCCAAATTATCGGCGCACAACTTGTTTGTCTGCTGACCCAGGGAATTTTGTAGCTCAGAGTGAAGCGGTCAGTCAAACTCTTTGTCCGGAAGGAACTTGGCAAGATTGGGTGGGTTCAACAGGTTGTAATGATGCACCAATTGGGACTTATGCCGCTGGTTTGGGCAATACGGCCCCAACTCCATGTCCTACTGGTGCCTCAACATTGGGCCCGGCATCGACTTCAGCTGCGGATTGTTTGATGGACACGGACAGTGATGGTGAACCCGACAATACAGATACCGATGATGATGGAGACGGGGTGCCAGATATCTGGGATGCACTGCCTCTAGATCCGACTGAATACGAGGACACGGATGGGGATGGCATTGGCAATGTTGCTGATGTCGATGATGATGGAGATGGTGTTCTTGATGTCAATGACCCCTTCCCTCTTGATGAAAACGAAACGGTTGATTCTGATGGGGATGGCATTGGCGATAATCTTGATGAGGATGATGATCAAGATACTTGGTCCGATACTGAAGAAAGTCTGTGTGGAAGCAATCCTTTGGATAATTCAGATACTCCTGTTGATTTTGATGGCGATAAAATCTGTGACGTCATGGATGAAGACAGAGATGGAGATCAGGTCCCCAATGCAGCAGATGATTGTGAAGGGCATGATGACCGATTAGATGCCGATGGGGATGGCATTCCTGATGGGTGCGATTCCGACATGGATTTAGATGGTGACGGGTTGAATAATGTGGATGATCAGTGTGACTCGACACCGTCTCATCTGCTAAGCCAAATCGATGAGAATGGTTGTGCTCCTTCGGAATATGCTGATTCTGATTTTGATGGGATTCATGATGGGTTGGATATCTGTCCAGATACCCCTATTGATGAATCTCCAAATCAATCCGGCTGTGGTGCATCACAAAGAGACACAGATGGTGATGGATGCCGTGACAAGGATGAACAAATTGCGGGAACCGACTGGACGGATGCAAGCGATGTTGAAGATTCGTGTATTCAATCAGATAGTGGAACAAAGGGGGATGATTCCATGTCATTGAGTACCTGGGCCATCATTATCGGCATTCTCATCGCAGTCATCATCGCAGCACTCGTCATTGCAGTCCGTTGGAAATTGAACGAAGATGACGAGGCTCGCCCCTCCAAGAAAAAGGTGGATTCAAAGAAGAAGGTGGAGAAGAAAGAGTTGACTGCAGACGACATCTTCGCTGAACTTGACGACGATGATATTGCCGAAACTTCTGACGATGATGTGGACGATTGGGATGATGATTCATCCACACTCGATGACGATGACAGTTGGTTAGATGATGATGTGGGTGATTCCGCCGCCGATCTAGACGAAGGTGAAAGCCTACCTGATTTGTTTGATGACGATGATGACGATGATTTCGAAATTGACCCTGAGGATGCATTGCCTGACATGAATGACCTGTTAGACGATGATGACGATTTGTTTGATTGACGGAAATCAAGTGGATTTTGGCAAAGACAGCGGGTATTATATTTGCCACTCTCGACGGGGACACCGTAGGTGTCCCGTATGAAGTGGAAAGCGATTTACCTTGCATTGCTGATGATTCTCATGCCAATGACTGGATTTTTGTCAGAAGAAAATGAAGTATCTGACGAAATGAGTGTTCTAGAAGGTACAAGCAATATGCAAATGTCCAGTGGGACACAACTCCCCGATTACATCCTTTATTCTCCGATGGCCATGTCTATGACTGGATCGAATGCACTGGTCAATGGTTCGACAATGTCAGTCGCCCATGCACCCATGCGAATCCCTCCGACATCATCTTCACAGTGGGATGGATTCTCGATAGAGCCTGCTGATGGGTTAACCAGCGAACTTCCAACTTTTCCCAATAATTGGAATTCTCACGCTATGGGAGCGCATTGGTGGAATTTCGATACTCCAGGACGTGTCGATCAAGGTGATGATATACAATCAGACCATGTTCCTGATGACCTCATCAGCAATGGGGTTACGAATTGGGCAATGGATGGTTACTGGCGTCAAGGATACGAGTTGAGTGGTTACGCTGGTTCCAATCTAACTGCAGGTAATTGCCAACCCCATGATGCTAGCTGGCATCAATATTCCAATGGTTTTGCTGGATTTTTCAAACCGGATGTGCTTGGGGGGCAATTGTTCAAGCGTGAATTCGTGAATCCCAACGGTACCTTTGATGCAATCATTGTCAACCTCATGGCCGATGGATACCTGCAAGTGAACTACTATTGGGGTGCAAATCACATTGGTGAAATCGATGAAAGTACGATTTACAGAACCAAGGCCGGAAGTGCCCTCGGGACTGTCGATATGGGAACTGTTGATGTTGGAGAATGGAACTTCATTGGACTTCGATATCATAGACAAAAAAATAGTCATAACTTGCAAACTCAAGTTTTTGTCGACAATGCAACTAGTTCTGTTGGAACGTGGTCTGTGTTGAACAACACCAATCCTGAAGAGGTAGGGACCGATATCATGACATGGGGTGAAGGCAATGAATGTATTTTTGCAGATGGTTTTGATGGGACCATTGATGAATTGCGTTATTTTACTTATTCAAACATCGATTATGGTAGGGCGTGGCAAGGTAATTTTGTGGGAGATCATAGAAGTTGGCAAAAGGATGCGTACCCTAATGCCTATCCAGTCTTGCCAGATGGCATTGAATTAAATCTCACAACAGGAGAGGTTTTCGGAACTCCAACTGGAGTTATGGACGTCAGCGACTACAAGATTTTTGCATGGTATCAGAATGTTTCAGTTGGCTTTCAAATTGTGCCAAGTACCGGAGAATCGCGGGTGATGTCGATTGAAATTGTCGAGCCCGATTCCCCATCTATCGATCATGGGTCATATTCCGAATATCGCCTCACTCGTGGGGATTTCGAAACGATTGAACCCCCGATTAATACAGGTGGAGATGATGCTTGGTGGGAATTGAGAGGGAAACATGCCAATTATGTGGGTGGCATGGACATAGATAATACCCGGGCCTGTGCCTTAGTTGAGGATGGAAAAGTGTACTGTTGGGGGAAGAATGGTGGTCAAGTTTTGGACAATGAATCTGATGATTCCACCCATTTCCGACAACCCACTCCGCTTGTTGGGAGTGCTTCCAATTTAGATATTCAGCAAATCGAGCTCGGAACGCATGTTGCCTGCGCAATTGTGACCAATGGGACATTGTGGTGTTGGGGGGACAGCAATCATGGTACTGTAGGGAATGGCAATACTGGTGTTTATCAGAGTGCTTCACAGATTTCATTTGCGACAAATCTGGATGCACAACAGACGCCTACTACCGCTACATACGATACCTCTCAATCGAATGACAACGACCACATTGGTTGTGAGTGGAGGGTTGAATCCGATCACCATTTCGAATCGTTCGAAAATGGTACTTCTTTTGTATGGAATGAGACGGAGTCCAGTAGTGGAAATTGGTCATTTATGAATTCCAGTGAGTTGAGTCAAGTTCCTCAAACTTCTGGCTTTGTTGATGGGTGGAAGGGGCTCGGTTCCGCATCTTCAAATCTTGGGGATTATGATACAAACGCCGATGAAACAATTGCGGATGGTGAACATTCTACAATTACTTTCGATGTCGAAACAGGTGACGGGTTCCTCAAATTGTGTGTATTTGATTCAAGTCACACAGGCGATAAATTGAACATTTACATCGATGGTTCTGTAAGTCCAAATGTGGCTGTGAATGTGGAGGGTTGGCGAGTAGTAACCATTCCTGTTACTTCAGGGAATCACTCAATCCTGTTGGAATACTCCAAGGATGTAGACCCATCAACCTCTGGGTCTGATCGAGTCTTCATTGATTCGATGTCTTATCCTCTGCCTGCAACCAATCAATCCTCAACTTGGACGGAACCTACTGTACAGGACATCTCAATCCACGGGAATACTGCTTGTGCAATCGCCGCTTGGAAGTTGTATTGTTGGGGAGGTAACAACGATGGTCAATTGGGCGTGGGAGATCGTGAATCACGATATTATCCAACTAGAGTTCATGTAGAAGAAACGGTTAATTTCGTTGATGTTGAAGTCTACTCAAGCCGAGTTTGTGCCTTGGACTTGAATGGAGATCTATGGTGTTGGGGCAGCAGTAGTAGTAATTCGAACGGTCACAATGAAGCAAATTGGTTGGCTACTTATGGAGGTAGTATAGCCGGAGACTACAGCAAGAGTAAGCAGAACGAAGTTCCCATTAAGGTGTCATTCAGTTCAGCATATACGGATGTTGAAATCACTGACTTTGATTTAGATGATAATGGTGTTTGCGTGATTGGAAACGATCGTACAGATTCCACATCCATCGTAGTTCGGCTTTGGTGTTGGGGGGAAGGAAATGACCGCCAAAACAATCCAAGCAGTAGTACTGATACATCTTCAGACAACGTGAACCATATTGATTTCACAAACCATGCCAGTGGGCATAGTTTGACTATGGATTCAAACTCTGTACCCGTCACTGTTGCGAAGAGTCAGAGTGGTACATGTGTCCTGTTTGAAGATGGTCTGGTTCGATGCTTTGGAGCAAATTTGAATGGATGGCATGCCTTGTATTGGGCAGGTGTAGGCTATGATGAAGATTACAAGACTGTGACTGGGCTGTATGTTGCCAAGTTGGGCGGAAGTCAACAGTACAATATTGAGTCTACAATCTGTGTAGAGCTCGAAGGAGAAAATGCTCCATATTGTGGTGGAGAGGGGGCGAGCTACCTCACAGGAATCGGGGCTACAAGCAACACCGATCACGGCCTACAGATGGTTTCTGCAAATCCTCCTGGGAAAAATGACGATGTGTTGCCTCAAGGTTTGGAATTCAACACTACAAATGGAGTCATTTCTGGTGAACCGGAAGTAGTCCATCATGACCCCATCGAACTGACCCTTTATTCCTGGAATGGAGGGGGTTACGATTCTTCGGAATTCAACATCTCAGTATGGAGTCGACCCATGCTTCAAGGTGAAGTTCAAATTACCAGTGAGTTTTGGCAGAATACCCCTACCGGTCAAGCTGTGTTCAAAGGTCGGCCAGTGAATTTCACCGTTGAATTTACCAGTGAACGACCGATTGTGACCTATGAATGGATGATTTACAAGATTAATTTCGATACTTCAGCAGTCGAATATTACAATCAGACTGATGTCTATGAAGGGTTTACCGGTTTGGATCGTATGCCCAACTCAAACAACTTCAGCACAAATTTACTGCCTACTGGTGACTTGTATATCCGCTTAATCGCCTACGATGACATTGGCGGTGCTTCGCTTGAGAGGACTACCCTGTTGACCATTCTCGAATCGGACGATGATGGAGATCAAGTGCCTATTTGGAATGATGATTGTCCAGATATTAATGCGTTAAATTATGATGATTATACTGGCAATGGGTCGTCTGTAACTGGAGCGGATGGTTGCATAGACAATGCCGATGATGATCAATTCTATGATCCAGATGACAGTTGTCCAACACAATTTGCTGCACCAGAGTATGATCTATACGTTGGAGATGGAACGGGTGTATTGGGTTCAGACGGTTGTCTTGATGACACCGACAGGGACTCAGTGACAGAAGATGTCGACCAATGTTTGAATACGCCATTTTCGGAACACGCTCAAGTCAATGTCCTAACGGGTTGTGGACCATCAGAAAGAGATACGGATGGAGATGGGTACAAGGATATCGCAGATCAGTGTCCTGGAACGCCTGGAAATGAATCTGTGAATGAATTTGGTTGTGGCGGTTCTCAAATGGATAGTGATGGAGACGGGGTCACAGACAATATTGACCAGTGCCCTGATTCTCCATTGAGTTCATCGGTTGATTTGGATGGTTGTGCACCTTCCGAAAAGGATTCTGATGGAGATTCTGTCAACGATGAGATCGATGTGTGTGATACCACGCCTCCGGGCTCCGAGATCAATATGGTCGGGTGTGCAGAAGGCGATGTTGTGACCGATGACAATGACTTGGATGGTGTTGCAGACATCTACGACAACTGTCCTTTCACCCCCGCAAGTGATGTCGTCGATTCACAAGGCTGTGGTTTGAGTCAGAAAGATTCCGACAATGATGGAGTGTCCGACTCAAATGATGATTGTCCAGGAACCCCTGGTTATGATGTTGTGACCGTTGACTTGGTGGGTTGTGGCGCAACACAGAGAGATGCGGATGGTGACGGAGTATCTGACTCAAATGATCAGTGCTTGAATACACCATTGGGAGCAGAAGTCGATTTGCTTGGATGTACGGCAGGATTATCCGATGCAGACAATGATGGAGTGGTCGACATATTGGATGCATGTCCAAACACAGTTCAAGATCTGAATGTCAATGTCAACGGATGTGCAAGTTACCAACTTGATAGTGATGGTGATGGTATTACGAATGACTTGGATCGATGCATCAATACCCCCGCAAATACACCTGTGAAAACAAATGGTTGTTCGATTGAAGGCGATGACATTGTCACCGACGATACGGATGGAGATGGAGTCATCGATGATTTCGATCTCTGCCCAAATACGCAGAGAGCGCAACGATCGATTGTTGACTCTCAGGGCTGTGTTTTGTCAAGTGGAAATAGTGAAGGTGAAAATAGAGATTTCTGGGCCATTGGGGCCTTTTTCATTTCACTCATGATTGCAGTCGGATTGACTGTGATGTCCTTAATGCGAAGAAAGGCTGCTGAAAGGAATGCTTGGGAAAGAAGCGTGGACGGCGATGTGATGTTCGATGCCATTGATACTGATGGAGATGGCGAGATTTCTGATGAAGAATGGAAGGCCTACAAGAAATACAGGGATGCTGAAAAATTAGATGATGTGCCCGATGATGATGAATGGTGAAGTTAGAGGTGAGCATTTGATTGGATCAAAACGAGTACTAGCACTTTCGCTTGTTTCTCTTTTGTTCCTCTCGGTGTCTTTGCCAATGAGTTCTGCTACACAAGGTCGAAGTGAGATCTTTGTCGATGTGGCCAATTGCCCCAATTCCGGTGACGGTTCAGCGGAGGACCCATATTGCTCGATAGCGGACGCTGTCATCGCTTCTAGTCCAAGTGATACCATCTGGGTAAGTGCTGGAACTTACGAGCTTACGAGTTCCATTACCATCCCCCACCCCTTAACTCTCAAAGGTGCAGGCAGTGGACAGAGTGCTTTGGTAAGAAGTGCTGGAGACTTAACTGAGACCATTGTTGATATTGAACAGACATATGGTGGATTCCTGATCCAAAGTAGTCAGGTGTCAATTGATGGCTTTGATATTCGTGGAGATGAAAGTACCCGGTGGGGAATTTATGTCTCGGGTGCACAAGGTGACTTATCCGATATCGAAATCGAAAACAATTTCATCCACGGAATGGCGAAAAGAGTCGATGGTCTTCGTTCAACATCGTGGGGAATCTTGACAGATGCGAAACCCGGTGGAACCGCAACGAATACGATTGATGGTTTAGAAATTCGAGGAAATGAAATCTACGACATCGGGGGTGTTGGAGGTTCAATTGGCCTAGGAATCTCATTGCATGAGGTGCATTCGCTTAATGAGGGTGGAGGCGCCCTTATCGAGAACAATAGATTTGCCGATATTCATGATGGTTTGTGGGGCGGAGTACCTGGAGTGGACGGTTTGCCGACACCCGGAATGGCCATCTTTGCTCATGAAGAAGTAAACTCGATTGGAACTTCTTATCCTGATGATCAACAGGGCGGGGTGACGGTTCAAAACAACCTATACGAGAGCTTGGATGTTGGAGCCGCGCTACAACTGACAGACGGCGGACTTTTCAATGAAGACAATTCAAACTTCAATGACGTTGGTGTTTACATGATCAATGTAGACGGTTCGACGACTGTTGAGGAAACAAAGCTCGAACCGTATGCAAAAACTGGTGGGCGGAATCTTTCTCTTCTAATCGGTGAATCAACTGCATATTTTTCAAGTGCGAGTGAGGCGATTGCCCACACCGTTGTAGCATCACAGAACAGTTGGTTTACCATCGAATTGTCCGATGGTGTATTCGATGAAATTTTGACGATCTCCAATTCAGAAGTTCTTGGAAATCTGATGATCAAAGCAGAAGAGGGGGCCAGTCCCGAAATTGTGGGTGGTGTAAATGTACAAGCCACTTATCTGATTCAAAACCTGACTTTTGACGGGCTCGGTTTGGATGGAGGTACTTCCTCTGGCCAGTCCATGTTTCAGATCAATGCACCCGGTGGAATCTCGGATTTGACAATCAAAAATATGGCATTCAATGGCAATTCCTCTTCAAATTCGGCAATCATTGCATCTGGACTAAGAGAGGATGTAGAAATACAGAATAATCAATTCAATGATATTGATGGGAATTTTATTTTCACAACAACTCCCAATGCTGTTGATACTGGAGCTGGGCAATTGTCATCTGTTGACTTCTCTGGAAATATTATTTCTGATTCTGAATCTACAATTCGAATTAAACCTGTCAATGGTTTAATTTCTCAGACGACCATTTTGAACAATCAATTCTCAAACAGTGGCGCAAATGGTGTACCGATGCTAATTTTGGATAGTATTGGTTCGATTGCAATTCAAGACAATGTGATGTCAAATCTAACTTCAAGTGTAGCTATTGACATGACTGATGTTCGATTTGCCACGATCTCAGATAACAACATGTCAGAATTGGTTCAAGCGATTTCAATATCACAGAGTTCACCCAATGCGATTGATACGATTACCGTGACAGACAACGTATTCACATCAATCGATGAATTTGTGATTGATGCTCCATTACTTACATCGGCTGATATTGTTGCCGAAGATAACTGGTTTGGTACAACAAACATGTCCAGTATCTTGGAGTCAATTGATGGAGACGTACTTGTCCAGGAACAGTGGTATTCGTGGCCCGGTGAAGACAGTGACGGTGATGGGTGGGCAGATGACTATGACATCTGTGCAGGCTTCAATGACGGTTTGGATTCGGATTTCGATGGCATTCCTGATGGATGCGACCCTCTAAATGATCGGGATGGAGATCTCATTGGAGATGTCTTTGACAATTGTATAGATACCCAAAATACTGACCAAGATAATTATGACAACGACCTGTATGGTGATCTGTGTGATGACGATGATGATGGAGATGGTATTCTCGATGAAGATGATTCATGTCCACAAGGAAGTAAAGGTTGGACACCGACTCTGTTAACCGATTATGATAGTGATGGATGTTGGGATTTCAGTGAAGATCTGGATGACGATAACGATGGAGTCAATGATCGTGACGTCAATGGCAACATACTGGATGGTTGCTCGTCGTCAATTGGCTCACAGAAAGATTGGATTTCCAATGAAACGAATGACAGGGATGGCGACGGTTGCTTGGATTCGATTGAAGACGATGATGATGATGCCGATGGTCTCAATGATGATGAAGACGCTTGTCCACAGGGTCAAGTGGTTCGAACCAATGATGGTCTAATTGTTCCTATTGACATTAGCAATGATATGGATCTCGATGGTTGTAGAGATGGTGATGAGGATGAGGATGATGATGGAGATGGTATTCTCGATGAGTTTGATTTGTGCCCAGAACGTTGGACTGAAACACTGAATGATCTTGACAAGGATGGATGTGATGATGCAATCAAAGCTGCAGAGGATCGAACCCTGTTTGAGAAATTACTCGCGGGCGAAATAACTGCAATTGGGATCATCCTCATTCCCATCGTTCTCTTACTCATCGTTGGTCAACGGACCTTGATGGTAACTGGAAGAGCGAAGCAGAAGAATGAGATGATGGGTGTCGTTGCAAGTGCTACAAATCCTTTGCAACTTAGAAGGGCCGCGAATCAAGCGAACTTTTTGTTTGAGGAGGGGATTATATCCAGTGGACAATTGGATCGAATTTTGTCAGAAATCGAAGATCGGAAATTCGAATTTGATGATGATGATGTTTTGTCGGAACAAAAAGAAAATGACGAGTTGGCTTCTGTTTTGGACAAGGCTGTTTCTCTCGGTTTGACAACAGATGCGGCCACAAAGCGAATGTTGCAACACGTCGATGCAGGTCGCTTTTCTCCAGGCCACTACATCGAATTATGGACTCGAAGAATTGCGGATCATACCCTAGATACGACACCGGCCGAACCTGTCGTTGAAAACAAACGGAAGCGAATAAAGCGAAGGAAGGAGGCGATTCCTGACGATGCTGTCGAGATCGAAAAAGTCGAAGAAGAGGCTCCAAAACCCGAAATGCCTGATTTTGATTCAATGACCAAGAAAGAGTTGGTCGACTTGCTCAAGGAAAGGGATCTCCCCGTTAGTGGTAAGAAATCTGAGTTGATTGAACGATTGATGAAATGGGTAGAGGAAGGTTGAATCTCCCATTCATTTCCAAATCGTAAGCCTGACTCTATTCGAGTAAGTTGAGTGTGTGTGCGACGGGTGCGAGGGCCAATGGGACCGCCTTGATTGCGGGGGCGACCCCCCCGACCATCCACGCACCTTCCGCGAAAGGTCGATCTAATCCGAGATGGGTCATCCAATCGTAAGCAACAATGTATCCACACGGATGCAAACCTGCACGCAGTGCAGTGGCTCCAAGTCGTCGAGCAAGCCCACTTGAGATGTCAGGATGGACGTTTTTTAGGGCTCGAACGGCATCTATCCACTCTACCAGTGATTCTGCATTCTCTCCCGTAGGCGCGGTTCCTGCTACCAATG
>CEVN01082273.1_pt1 | contig 20178 bp, 17 predicted proteins | sample 427041 | NCBI WGS metagenome assembly CEVN01 (sample SAMEA2623463, study PRJEB7988) | marine metagenome | biome: marine biome (ENVO:00000447); feature: surface water layer (ENVO:00002042); material: "saline water (ENVO:00002010), including plankton (ENVO:xxxxxxxx)" | depth 5 m
TAATTATTAAAGATATAATTTATTTTGTTAGCTCTATGTTTAAATGTTTTAATAATTTCTTTTTTGATAAAAAATTTGTGTAATATTTTTATAAATGGTATTCCTCTGAGTTTATATCTTACAATATCTACTATTTTTATTGATTCATCTTCATTAACAATGAAGTGATGTTCATGATGCCAAATTTTATATGGACCAAATATTTGCGAGTCAATAAAATATTTGTTTTTTTCAACTGCTTTTATTTCTGAAGTTATATTAGAGTATACAAATGGTAAAATTTTCATTTTAATATTAAATAATTTGCCGGTATAGAGTTTTCTTCTTCGACCAATAGTAACTTTAGTGTTATATTTTTTCGGCATTATTTTTTCTAAGTTCTTAATGTTGGTGAAATAATCCCATAAATCCTCGATTTTAGAATTTACAACTTGTTCTGTTTTAAGTGTGTAAAAATTATTTTTATTAAAAAGTTTAATTTTTTGCATAATTATAAAGTTATAATATTATGCAAATATATATATATAATTTGCAAATTAAGTTTTTTTGTTAAAAAATAATTATTTGTTAAAAAAATTATATTTTTGCATTATGATTTATAGCATAAAACAATTATCAGAAATTAGTGGTATCAATAAAATTACTTTAAGGTCTTGGGAGGATCGCTACGGTTTTTTAGTTGCTGATCGTTCAGACACTAATATTAGGAAATATAGTACTGAGCAGCTATTATGTGCAATAAACACAAGTGCTCTCTTAAATGAAGGTTTAAAAATTTCTGTAATTGCAAAAAAAACATCACAACAAATAAATAGCTTAATTGAGAGTAAATTTCAATCTACTGAAGAGTGTAATGAGGAGATATATATCGCAAGAATTATTGCTTCGGCTGTTCTACATAAAAGAGATGTTTTTGATGCTACTATATATAAGGGTTTTCAACAGTTGGGTCTTGTCAGCTTTTATTCTACTGTCATGTTTGTTTCCCTTCAAAAATTAGGCTTGATTTGGTCAGTAAACAGCAAAGTTGTTGATCATGAGCGCTTTGTTTTCGGATTACTTCAAGAAAAGATTAATGATATTACTAATGAAATAATAACTAAGAAGTTTAGTAAAGATATATGGCTCCTATTTGTTATGGCTCCTTATATTTTTCTTGACAGAGATGATGGTCATTTTGTTTCTCTAAATAATACAGTTGGAATGGTTAGTGAAGCGAGTGTTGATCATAAAACTAAATGGTCTACTTAATATTTTGTTTTTTTTCCCACACATAATTTGTATTCAAAATAAACTCTCCTACTAATTTCATTTCCCATTCTTTCGGTTCAATTATACTGAGAAATTTTTTATTATTTTTTTCATATAGGTAATAAGTTTTTCCAACAATAGGATTGAAATTGTATGATGATTCTGCTATCATGTTATTCCATTCTAATTGCTCTGTAAGTTTGTCGTATTCACTTTTAATTTCTTCAATTTTGGAGATAAAGTGATTTTGTGCTTCATATTTAAATTTTTTTATTTTATCTATCGTGAAGCTCTTTGAGTTAAAACTGGTTGGGTATTCTTTTGAGTATGCGTCGTATTTTTTTGTCTTGTAATTATAAACTACATTATCTGGTTTTTTCATAAATGTGTAAATATTTTTAAAAAAGTTTATGCAAAAATAATTTTATTTTCAAAATATATATATATTTGCATAAATTTTTAATAAAAAAATTATACAATTATGGAGAAAAAGAAATACAAAAGAAAAAAAAGTATGAATAAAACTTTAAAAGTTTTACAGGAAATTAAACAGAAAGTTCCAAAAATTACCTTCAAGGCCCCTAACTTAGTTGTTACTTTAAAACATAAAAGTCAATTAAGTACTTGGCAAAAGCTCTACCCAGAAGGTACATATACCATAAACTATTAAACATAAAAACTAACTATAAACTAAAATCATGAAAAAAATAATTTTTTTATTAGCAATATTCCTCGCTAATATTGCTAATACACAAACAACACATGTAGTAAATTCGGGTAATTTTTATTATGCTCCATCGAGTTTAAATATTAATATTGGAGATACAGTAAAATGGTTAAATGATGGTGGTTTCCATAATGTTAATTTTGATATTAATACGATTACTGGAGCTAGCTTTAATAATCCTCAATCATTTATATCGAGTCCCACTTCTAACATTGATATGTATAGTCATGTTTTTGCTGTACCAGGCACCTACAATTATGATTGTTCTGTTGGTCAGCATGCTGCAAATGGCATGGTAGGAACTATTGTCGTTAACTCAAATTCTAACACAATTTATGATATTGTATCAAATTCTACAAATCACACTACTCTTAAAACAGCTATTGATGCGTGTGCATTAGACGGTGTGCTTTCGGGTAGCGGGCCACTTACATTATTTGCTCCAACAGACGCCGCATTTAATTTATTGCCAGCAGGAACAGTTACGGCATTATTAAATGATATTCCACAATTAACAGATATTTTAAAGCATCATGTAGTAGCTGATAGTGTAACGTCAGGTATGTTATCTAACGGTCAGATAGTAATGACATTACTAGGCACTGATATAACAGTAACTATTAACGCATCAGGTGTATTCATTGAAAACGCACAAGTAACATTAGCAGATTTAGTTGCTGATAACGGAGTTGTTCATGTAATTGATGCTGTTTTATTACCTACAACTGATTGTAATGGAATTACAGGAGGAACTGCTTTATTAGACTCATGTGGTACATGTCAACTAGCTTATATATACAACTTTCAAACTAATGTCCCAACATTTGTTGATAATGCAAATATACTAGTTGCTGGAGTAGATTATAATCCTGCTACAGAAGCATTAATTTTTCCAGACAATCCAAATAATCCACTTTGGGTGAGTGACCCGACATTGTGTACTAATTCTATATATGATATAGTATCAAATTCTAATGATCATACTACACTTAAGACAGCAATTGATGCATGTGCATTAGATGGTGTTTTATCAGGTAGCGGACCATTTACATTATTTGCTCCAACAGATGCAGCATTTAATTTACTTCCAGCAGGAACTGTTACAGCATTATTAAATGACATTCCACAATTAACAAATATTTTAAAACATCATGTTGTTGCTGACAGTGTAATGTCAGGTATGCTTTCAAATGGTCAAATTGTAACAACGTTACTTGGAACAGATGTTACAGTTACTATTAATTCATCAGGTGTATTTGTTGACAATGCACAGGTAACTATGGTAGATTTAGTTGCTGATAACGGGGTTGTTCATGTAATAGATGCAGTATTATTACCACCAACACCTCAAACAAATACTATTTATGATATAGTTTCTAATTCTGCGGATCACACGACATTAAAGACAGCTATTGATGCTTGTGCATTAGACGGTGTGTTGTCGGGAAGCGGACCATTTACATTATTTGCTCCTACAGATGCAGCATTTAATTTGTTGCCAGCAGGAACAGTTACGGCATTATTAAATGATATCCCACAATTAACAGATATTTTAAAGCATCATGTAGTAGCTGATAGTGTAACGTCAGGTATGTTATCTAACGGTCAGATAGTAATGACATTACTAAGCACTGATATAACAGTAACTATTAACGCATCAGGAGTATTCATTGACAACGCACAGGTAGTAGTAGCCGATATTGTAGCTGACAACGGAGTTGTTCATGTAATTGATGCTGTTTTATTACCGTCAAATACCTCTACTTATGAGAATATAAGTTTAACAGATGATTACTTATATACAGTTGATATTTTAGGTAAAAAAGTTTCTAAAAATATTAAAAATCAATTTTTGTTTGATGTATATAAGAGTGGAAAAATTATAAAGAGATTTAGTAAATAATATATTTGAAGGCAAGATATCTAAGGTCATAGTTTTAATTAATAAAAGGTAATAAAAATTCATAAATTATCTTGCCTTCATTTTTTCTAACTAATATACATATGAAAAAGAAAAATATACTGCTAGTTGGAGCCAGTAGTGCTTCGGCCATCTCGCTAGTAGAAAAATATGAAAATATTTATAATTTTATTTGTTTAAGTCGTGATAGTAAGCACAGTATTGTTGAAAATTTTGATTTAAATGATGATTCATCATACTATAACGGTATAACCAAATATGATGGTTTAGTTTACTTTCCGGGAACAATAAATCTAAATCAATTTAGTAGACTAAAGATCGATGACTTTTATAATGATTTTGATATTAATGTTATGGGTTTTATAAAGGTTTTAAAATATTACCTAAGTTATTTAAACGAAGGGTCTTCAATTGTATTATTTAGTACTGTAGCTTCCAAAATTGGTATGCCATTTCATTCATCTGTTTCAATTGTTAAGTCTTCTATAGATGGATTATGTAAATCTTTAGCGGCTGAATTTGCTCCTAAACATCGTGTGAATTGTATATCACCATCATTATTTGAAAGTAAAATGTCACAAAGATTTTTACGTAGTGAAGCGAGTGCTAACAAAATAAAAGAAAAAAATCCTTTAAAAAAAATTGGTTCAAGTGAGGATATAAGTAATTTAGTTGCATTCTTAATATCTGATGAGTCGAAATGGATAACTGGACAAAATATAAGTGTTGATGGAGGAATGTCAAGTCTCAAAATTTAGATGAGTAGGGTAATTGTAAATGACAAAATGCAATTTGGCTACTCATATTTAATTCAAGAGCCTATTGGTAAAAATTTTCATACTGATTTTAAACCTGAATTAACCCCTAAAGAAATGTTATCTCTTGGAGTTTTTGGAGGCAAGTACATGACGGATTGTATAAATGAATTTCCAGCAGATTGGTTTGTCTCCGCAAAGCTTTCCCCTCAAAAAAAAAATATAAATTTAAATTATTACAAAGTAGATGCTTCATTACCACTATATCATTGGCAAATGAAAGGCTGGATTTATTCTGAAGATCCTAGAGGATGGTTCCAATGGTATTGTAGGTATTTTATGGGTAGAAGGTTATTGGAAGAAGATAATCGTCAAATCAAAAGATGGAAAGCGATGAAAAGGCATGTGGGTGCAGTTAGAAAAGGATGTAGAGCTGGAGATTTAGATTGTAGAGTTAAACAAAGACAAGCCTTACTTCATTGGTCATATGATTCTAGAAATATTTGATTTATGTATTTAGATAAGACAGAAATTCAAAAATTAAATAAAATCAATAGACTTAATTTGATTAATTCCATCACAGGTATAAAGACAATCAATTTGATAGGAACAGTAGATAAAAAAAATGTCACTAATTTAGCTGTATTTAGTTCTATTGTACATATTTCAAGTGACCCTGCATTACTTGGTTTTTTTGTAAGAACAAATAAGCAAGTTAAAAGAGATACTCTTGATAATATTGTTCAAAATCAAGTATATACCATTAATCTTGTCAATTCAAAAATTGTTAAACAAGCTCATTATACATCTGCAAAGTTTGATAAAAATATTTCTGAATTTGATAAATGCTCATTAAAAGAGCAATACATTAATAATTTTATTGCCCCTTACGTAGCAGAGTGTAAAATAAAAATTGGACTTAAACTTAAAGAGATAATAACTATTAATAGTAATAATTCAAATTTAATAGTTGGTGAAATCGAGCAGATGCACTTTGATAAAGATATATTTTTTTCAGATCAGACACTAGACCTTGAAAAAAGTGATGCTATAGGTATTTCAGGACTTAATAGATATTATAAATTTAATCATTTATGTGATTTACCCTATGCAAGAATTTCAGAATTACCAAAATTTTAGTTTTATATGCAATTAGGATATGCTTGTATTAATTTATCACTCTCTAAAAGTAATAAGATTACTACTAATAGGAGTATGATTAAAAATACCTTTCTTAAAAAAGGGATATCTTATGCAGGTGAATTAGCGTTGTTAAACTGTATAGATTTAATTAAAATTTTAGAATGGAATGTTGAGAATAGAATTGGTTTTTTTAGAATTTCATCTAATATTTTCCCATGGGCTTCACATTATAATATTATTGATTTACCTCAGTACCAAGAAATAAAAAATACTTTAAAAGTTGCAGGTAATATTGCAAAAAAAAATAGTCTTAGATTAACAGCTCATCCAGGCCCCTTTAATGTTTTAGTATCTCCTAATCCATCAGTTGTAGAAAATACTATTAAAGATTTACAAATTCATGGTGAAATCTTTGATTTGTTAGGTCTTTCTTTTTCTCCATATAATAAAATTAATATTCATTGTAATGGAGTTTACGGAGATAAAAAAACAGCAATGGATAGATTTTGTTATAATTATCAAAAATTACCAGATTCAGTAAAAACAAGATTGACAGTTGAAAACGATGATAAGTCTAGTATGTATTCAGTACAGGATTTGATGTATATTAATAACAAAATTGGTATCCCTATAGTTTTTGATTATCATCATCATAAATTTTGTAGTGGAGATCTTTCAGAAAAAAAAGCTTTGGAATTAGCAATTTCAACATGGCCACAAAATATAGTTCCTGTTGTTCATTACTCAGAATCAAAATCTTTTCACGAAAATAATCCTGAAGTTAAACCTCAAGCTCATTCAGATTATATTGAAAAATTACCAAATTTGTATGGATACGATGTTGATATTATGGTTGAAGCAAAGGCTAAAGAGTTGTCAATATTACCTTATATAGATTAACTTATTATGATTAGATTTTTTTGGAAATTCAGAAATATCAATTTAATTGTGATTATATTAATTATGTTTTTCTGTATTTATAAGTTTAATGAATTAAAAGTATTTTTTGATAGCGAAAGAATTATTGAGTTAATTGAGGTAGATCAGGATATCATAGATAAATCTTTAGATGATCAAAATCTTTTACTTGTTGGTTTATCTTTTGCTAATCCCTTATCATATGAGGATGCGCTTAAAATCGATTCTTTAACAAAAAATTTAGCTCAACATAAAAATATTTCAACTGTCAAGCATGCTCTGAACGAAAAAATCATATTAAATTCTATATTACCAATGCCTGTTAATTTGTTTGATTTGAGGAGTAAAAAAACATTTAGCCAATCATTTAATAAGTTAAACATTTATAATAGCAATTTTATATCAAAAAACAATAAGCATTTATTACTTGTTATTAATTGTAAAGATTTGTACAATGAAGATCAGAAACAAAATGTTTTATCAATAATAGAAGAAAAACTTTCATATGTTAAAAGTTCAGATATAAATATTACAGGACAGATAAAATCTGAAATATATATGCAAAATGAAATAATTAAAGAATTAATAATTTTTTCTTTACTAAGTGCACTAATATGTAGTCTTATCCTTTGGTATTTTGTAAAAAGATTTAAGATTGTATTAATTAGCTTATTTGCAAATATTGTATCTATTATTTTTTCATTTTCTCTGTCAAATTATTTGTTTGGAGGTATTGAATTAGTAATGGTTATCATACCTGCTATCATTTTTATAATTACCATTTCAGATTTTATGCATTTATTGCATATTCAAAAGGGGATGAATAATTCTTACAGAATTTTCAGACATCAAATGCGTAATGTAGGTATTCCTGTTTTTCTAACCTCAGTCACAACTGCAATTGGTTTTTTAAGTTTTGCATTTGGTTCTTTTGAGCCTCTGACAAGATTTGGAGTTGTTACAACTTTCTCAATTTTTATTTGTCTTTTTGTTATTATAACCTTATATGCACACATAGTTAACTTACGTTTATATACAACACATCATAGTACAAATTTAGTTAATAGTATTATAAATTTTATTGCTAAAATAGCTTCATATAGAAAAGCAATAGCTTGTATTTTTATTCTTTTAATTTCAATAGCAATATCTTCATTTAAAATAGATAATTTCTTAACAGATGAGCTTAATCCTAAATCTGATTTATATAAAGAAATAAATTATTTTGAAAAAACATTTGGAGGTATTAAGCCATTAACATTTACATTTGATAGCAATGCTAACCAAAATTTTAAAAAAGAATTTGATTCACTTGAAATTAATATTGATTTTATTTTACCTGAAAAACAAAATTTAATTGTAAAATCTAGAATAAATGATATTGGGAGTTTAGAATCATCTAACTTATATGATGAGATAGAAAATAAATTCAAGAAAAAAAATATAAATGTTAATATTGGTGGAGTAGGATATTTATTTGATCAAATTAGTAATGAACTAACTCTTGAAGTTTTATTTGGATTATTTATAGCAATCTTGTTGATAGGATTAATTTTTGTCTTTATTAATAAGTTTAATTATAAATATTTATTTGTTTCTCTGCTACCAAATATTGCTCCATTAGTTATTTGTGTTGGGATATTGTCATTCTCTGGTTTTTATATTAGCTTATCAAATGCTTTTATTTTTGCTATTGCATTTGGTTTAATTGTTGATGATTCTATTCACATAATTTCTGCATATAGTATAAATAGAAAGCGTAATAAATCTCCACAGGAAGCAATTAAATATTGTCAGAACAGAACATATTATGCAATTGTTAAAACTACTATTGTAATAGTTGTAACACTCATACCACTACTTTTTTCTGAATTTCGCTCTATCAGTCAATTAGCTACAATAACTATTTTGTCAGCAATAATTGCTATTGTTTTTGATTTAATTTATTTACCGCTTTTACTTACAAAATACGTAAGATAATTTATTTATTATGTAAAATATTTTTTATTTGAGGAGCACCTAATTTATCAAGCTCTGTTATTAAATTTTCAGCAGATTTTTTACAAACTATATATTTTTCATTTATTTCGGTAAACAATAAATTTGCATATTCTAAACTTGATTTATGAGTTTGTGTGGGGCCATAAGATGAGTTAGAGGATCCTCTAGCAGACCATAAATATGTCCACAATGTAGGATATTCATTTTTTTCACCTATCTCAGATCTAACTTTACTTCCATTCATTTTGAATTCTAATTTTAAAATTTCATCTCTCAAATTCACTATAGATTTTTGAATTTCTGTATTTGTTAACTGTGCACGCTCGTAGGCTATATATAATAATTCGATTTGGTTTTTTAAATCCTTAATATTAGAAGATAGGTTATAGCATTTATTGCTCAATATGTCCACTTCCTCCCAATAATCTATGCTAGTATTTATATTTTTTAAGTCTTTATAAAGAGGTTTAATTTTAAAATTTACTTTTTCCGATATAGGAGAGTAAATACCATTTATTTGTTTAAATAATTGCGCAGAATATTTTCCAGGCTTAACTATTGTCCCTGATGTATTGTTTTTAGAATTTTTATTTGAAATTATATTTTGGGATTCTCTTTTTAAATCCCAATTAGCTCTACAAAATCCTTTGTTATTTGTCACTTTTATTTTTTTAATTATTTTTTCTTCATCGTAAATAAATATCCAAACAAAAGGTTCAATTTGTTTTTTTTCATTTTCTAGAACTTCCCATTTTGGAACATCAACATCAATATTTTGTTCTTCATTTTCTTTTTCTTTTTTTAAGCGAAGTTCTTTGTTTGATAAATACTTTTCTTTTAGATAATATGTAAACACAACTCCAAAAGGAGGATTTTCTGCAATAAAGAAATTGTCACCTTGTGATGCTTTCTTACTTCCACCTAAAATACGTTTTTCAAAATACCAATTTGTGTTACTAGGCTTGAATAATTTCGCTTCTTTTTGTATTTCTGAAGGTTTAAAATTTCTTAGTGATGAATAATCATCTAAGATATATATGCCTCTTCCAAATGTCCCCAATATTAAATCGTTTTCTCTTGCTTGGATAGCAATATCTCTTACCGATATATTTGGAAGTCCATTATTAATTTTAATCCATTTTTTCCCTCCGTTATTGGAAAAATACACACCAAACTCTGTTCCAAGAAACATTAAATCTTTGTCTTCATGATCTTGAACAAAACGCCATAATAAAGTTTTTTCAGGAAGATTATTTGAGATTTTTCTCCATGTTTTTCCTTTGTTAGAACTTTTAAAAATGTATGCATTATAATCCCCAAATTTATGATTGTCAAATACTGCATATACACTGTTTTCGTCAAACCTATCAGCTTTAATATCATTAACAAATGCTGTGTTAGGAAGACCAGATATTTTATTGAAATCAATTTTTGTCCAATTTGCGCCACCGTCTTCTGTTACTTGTATTAATCCATCATCAGTTCCAATATAAATTAATCCTTCTTTAATGGGTGATTCTGATATTGAAGTTATTGTACTGTAATTTGACATTGCTCTAACATCCCATGCATTATCCCATTTTTGTTTTTTTCCGTAAAAAGAAGTTTGAATTCTTTGGATATTTTTTGTTAAATCATTAGAAATAGTCTCCCAAGAATCTCCTCTGTCCTCAGATTTCCAAAGTCTTTGAGACCCAAAATATATTGTTGTAGGATTATGAGGACTAACTAAAATAGGTGCATCCCAATTAAATCGTTCACTTTTTTCTCCCAATTTAGGCTGTGGTTTAATATTTATGTTTTCCCCTGTTTTTCTGTTGTGTCTATTTAAGTTTCCTTGTTGCCATTGTGCATATATAATGTTTGGATTTCCAGGTTCCGTTGCCGGTTGATGTCCATCTCCACCAAGTACAACAAACCAGTCTGAATTTCTTATTCCATGAATGTTATCTGTCTGGGAAGGCGCACCTTGAGTATTATTGTCTTGAGTTCCTCCATATACATAATAAAATGGTTCAGAATCGTCAACTGCAATTTTATAAAACTGAGTTATGGGTAAGTTGTCTATAAATTTCCAATTTTTTGTATTATCGAAGCTTTCATATAGTCCTCCGTCACAGCCTATCAAAATATAATTTGGATCAGATTTTTTAAATGCAACAGCGTGATTATCTACATGTTTTTCAGACTCGTTCATTCTTTCAAATGTTTTTCCACCATCATATGAAACCTGCATATAATTATCTACCAAATAAATTTCGTTAAAGTTATGAGGTGATGCAAATATTTCTTGATAGTAATGCGGACCAGTTCCTCCTGCAACAGCATCATTCATTTTTTTCCAACTTCCCCCCTTATCTATGCTCTTATAAACTCCACCAGTTCTTCTGTCAAGTTCAATTGCTGCGTAAATTATATTGGTATTTTGTGGAGCTATTGTAAGTCCAATTTTCCCCATATTGCTTGATGGTAAACCATTTGTAAGTTCTTTCCAAGTTTCTCCTCCATCAACTGATTTATGTATACCACTTCCAGGACCTCCTCCTAAATAACCAGCAACAGTTCTATGTCTTTGCCATGTTGCTGCATATAAAATATCAGAATTATTTTGATCAATAATTATATCAGTTGCACCAATCCATTCATCATCGCCCAATGTTCTTTTCCAACTCTTTCCTCCATCTTTCGATTTATAAATACCTCTTTCTCCTCCTTTACTCCAAAGTGGTCCTTGAGAAGCTACCCATATTATATTAGAGTTATTTGGATGTATTATTATTTTTGATAGGTGTTCAGAATTTAAAAGCCCCATGTTTTTCCATGACAAACCACCATCATCACTTTTATATATACCATCTCCATAACCTACATGTCTTCCTCCTACATTTTCTCCTGTTCCTACCCATATGATATTTGGATTTTGAGGGTCTAATGTAATACATCCAATTGAATAACTTTTTTGATTGTCAAAAATAGGTGTCCAAGTAGTTCCTGAGTTAACAGTTTTCCAAACACCTCCAGAGCCTGCAGTAACATACCAAATATTTTCATTCTCTGGGTGAATAACTATATCAGAAATTCTTCCGGACATGAGAGCTGGACCTATACTTCTGAACTTTAAGCCTGAGTATATATTATCTTTACTTTCTTGGTTATCTATTTCTTTTTGTTGCTTAGCAAATGAATTGTTTGTATTTATTATAATTAATAGGCTAAATAAGAAGATATTAAATGATTTCATTTATATTTTTTTTTGCAAAATTAAATATTTTATTATTATTCTACTTATAGAGTATATTTAATAAATTATAATAAACTTTATCACTCTATAAAGAGGCAAAATATATTATTGTTGGGATAAACAATATTGCGCTTGAAATAGAAATTTTTTTAGAGTGTTTTTCTTTAGAATGCCAATAAGCTATTAATATTAATGGTATTTGAAAAGGCATCCTAATTAAGGCTTGATTTTTACTGATTTTAAGTGATTGTTGAGCGATTTCTGATTCATATAAATAAATATTTGCAGGAAAAACAGCGATTAGTAATAATATTAAACCATACGATGCTAAATTTCTACTTTTTTTAAATATCAATAATATACCAAGAATTATTTCACCAAAACCACTAATGTAAACCGCCTCATATTTCCAACTTATATAACTTGGTACAATTTCTATAAAAAAATTAGGGTCTGAAAAATGCTTAAATCCAATGGCTATATACAATAAGCTCATTATATAAATAGTAGCCATTTTGTAAAGGCTATAATATCTAAAACTATCTATGCCATTCAATTTTTTCATTGATATTTTTTCTTTTAATATTTCTTGGGTTTTTATGATCAATACATCCAAGATAAAAGAAGCCAAGACACTTCTCTTCGCTATTTAAGCACAAAAAATCTTTCATTTTACTACAGTATTTTGGTGTACTCCAATATCCACCTATTTTACTATCAACGCACGAGATCCATAAGTTTTGAACAGCCATAGCAGTAGCAGCTATTTCTTCCCACTCAGGTAAAATATCTTTATTTAGTTTTACACAAATACATATAATATGACTAGATTTATCATAATTTACTTTTAGCTTTTCAATTTTTTCTTTTGAAAAATTAGGATTTAATCTTATAATTTCATCAATTAGTATTTTTTTTGAATCTCCACAAAATATTTTAAAAAACCATGGTTGAGTCATTTTATGCGAAGGAGCAAAATTTGCATTTTTTAATAATTGTATAATTACATCTTCCCCGATTACCTTACCATTAAATTCTCTTGGGTAGAAAGAGTTTCTTCCTTGGATGATTTTTGATATTTCTTTTTTAATCACGATTAAATTTTATAATTTTATTCAACAAAATTAAATTTAATGTTAAAACAAAGACTCATAAATTTTAATATTTTTGATTGAAATAAAATTAAAATTCTTATGAAGAAAATAGAACCTATTAACTTAGGCAATAAATTTTCATTATTCAATGAAACATGGACTCCTAAAATCATAGGAGAACTTAATAATCAACATGTGAAGATTTGTAAACTAAAAGGAGATTTTGTGTGGCATTCTCACAAAAATGAAGATGAATTATTTTTAGTGATTAAAGGGACATTATACATCGATTTTAGAAATCAAGAGACAGTAAAAGTGAATGAAGGTGAGATTATAATTGTACCAAAGGGAGTAGAACATAGGCCCTACACAAAAGGAGAGTTAGTTTTTAATTTATTATTTGAACCTAAAACTACTTTACATACAGGAGAGATAGAAACAGATATGACTGTTAAAAAAATTGAATGGATATAGTTATATCTTATTAAAAATATACTATGCAATTGGATAAAACATATTGGAATCAAAGATATCTTGATTTTAAAACGGGATGGGATATTGGTTGTATTTCTTTTCCATTACAGGCGTATTTTGATCAATTATCAAATAAGGATTTGAGAATATTAATTGCTGGTTGTGGTAATGCATATGAAGCAGAGTATTTACATAAAAATGATTTTGTTAACACATATATACTCGATTTTTCAAATACAGCAATTAATAATTTTAAAAAAAGAGTAAATACATTTCCAGATGACAATATTTTCGAATTAGATTTTTTTGATTTAAACCAATCCTTTGATATTGTAATTGAACAAACTTTTTTTTGTGCTTTAGATATCAAGTATAGAAAAGCTTACGCTGTAAAGATGTATGATTTGTTATCTAGAAATGGAAAGTTAGTTGGTCTTTTTTTTGATGATGTGTTTAATAATGATGCCCCGCCATTTGGAGCCCCAAAAGAACTTTATTTAAATTTATTAGCTCCTTATTTTAATATATTAACTTTTGAAAAATGTTATAATTCTATAGATTCTAGATTAGGTAATGAATTTTTTTGTATTGCTCAAAAAAAATAATTAGAATAGCAAATTATGATTTTTAATTTTTAAGATTTTGAGCTAAAAATCCCATCATAGCTTTGTATAAGTCCATCATATTCTCTTCTTTTCCAAAACCATGACCTTCATCATATTTTACCATATACGGAACATCTACACCTTTAGCACGAAGTCCGCTCACAATTTGATCACTTTCATCAATATTTACTCTAGGATCATTAGCTCCCTGTATTACAAAAAGAGGTTTTGTGATTTTGTCAATATGAAAAACAGGAGAAACTTCATCCATTATTTTCTTTTCTTCAGCATTATCTTCATCATACCATATTGCTTTAATTATCTCCAAGTAAGGTTTCCAATATGCAGGCATACTTTGCATAAAAGTGTAAAGATTTGAAACACCAACATAATCGATTCCGCAAGAGTATAGTTCAGGGGTTTTAGTCAATCCTCTTAAAACAGCATATCCACCGTGGCTTGCTCCATAAATAGCAACTTTTTCAGCATCTACCCACCCTTGTTCTATTACATATTGAAGGCCGTCTTCTACATCGTTCATCGCTTTTCTACCTATTTCTTTGAATCCTTTTCTTAAGAATTCTTTTCCATATCCTCCACTTATTCTAAAGTTAACATGTAATGTTGCGTATCCTCTACTGGCAAATAGTTGTGCTTCAGGGTTAAAGCCCCAAGAGTCTCTTATTCCTTGTGGTCCACCATGAGGATTAACAATTACTGGAACTTTTTCTCCGTTAATTGCTGATTTAGGAAGTGTTATGTAACCATGAATAGTAAGCCCATCTCTACTTTTAAATTTAATAGGTTTCATTGTTGACATATCTTCTTCATTTAATTGAGGCATTAGATCAAATAAAAGCTTAATTTCATTTTTTTCTACATCAAAAAAATAATATTTACCATATAATTTATCACTTGTAACATAAATTAAGTATTGACTCTCATCATCAGTTTTGTCGCTTATATAGAAGTCGTAATTTTCAAATTCTTCAGAAAGTCTGCTATGCAATTTTTTAAAATAATCACTTACAGGAACTAAATTATATTTTTCACCCTCGTAGCTAAAATAGTCAAGTTCCCAATTTCTGTTTCTTGAAATACTTATTCCTGAAACATCATATTGATCATTACTAAATAGCTTTTTAACTACTTTATTTTTGGATAGATCATAACTAAAAATTTCAGTTTTATCGGTTTGGAGATTAGAAACAACATATGCTTCATGTTTATTGTCAGATGCATAATTAAAACTGCTAATGTAAAATGACTCATCCCAATTCGTTTCGTGAATTAATTTAAAGTTATCGTCATCCATTTTATAAAATAGTTCATACTTTACTCCATCTTTAAGTTTGCTATATGCTCTTAACTCACCATTTTTATCAAAAACATATCCATCAATTGGACTCTCTAAATCCTTATTTTCATATAACTGTTCGATTTCACCTGTAATAATATTAATTTTGTATGGTTCAAATACTTGTGGATTATTCATATTCATAGAAATAATCATATGATTTTTATCCTCTTTAAGTAATTCAAGTATATTAACTTTTACTCCATCATATGGTGTTAGTTCCTTCTGATTACTTCCATCAATATTGATTGCAAACAGATGGTAATCTTCGTTTCCTCCTTTATCCATAACATAAACTAGTCTTTCTTCATTTGCCCATCCATAACCTCTAATTAATTCTTCACCTTCTACAATTATTCTGTTTTCTTCTCCGCTAGATACATTTTTCACATAAACATGATTTTTTAGATTTTCATCTTTTTTACGAAAACTCATGTATTTACCATTAGGAGAAAGTTTAAAAGAAGAAGATGCTGGTCTTGCAAAATAATCTTCAACACTATATTTGTAATTTCCTGTTTCTTGAGCTGCTAATAATTCTAATGCTTCTTCAGAACTTGGAAGATTGATATTTCCTGGTTTTTTCATTTCTGTTTTATTTAAATTTAAATCTAATTCTATTGCACCTTGCTTAAATTTTCCTGTAATTAATCCATTGTCTAAAATCCCTTCATAAGTAATTGTGCCTCCCATCAAACTTAGAGATAATTGTTTTTTTTGAGATATTTCGATTTTTTCTATTGGAATTCCGATTGCTCCTTGACTTGGAATATCAAGAGTACCAATATATTCATTATCTTCTTTTTCAAAATGAAAAATTAGTTCCATTTCTTGGCCTTGAATATCCAAATTGCCAGACCATGCTCCTGTAATATTTTGTGCAATTAAGTTTAAGTTAAAACAAATTGTAATAATGACAAATAAAATTCTCATTTTTTTTTTTTTTAAATTATATGCAATAATACAAATTATATATCCCCAATTGTTTATAGCTATTTAATTTTATTATAGTTTTGTTATAATATTTATAATTGACTTAAATTTTTCTATGAATACATTTGAAATCAAATATTTAGGGGGGCTAAGAACCAGTGCTATTCATTTAGATTCCGGATCTAAAATAAATACAGATGCTCCAAAGGATAATCATGGTCTTGGAGAAACGTTTTCACCAACAGACATGATATGTTCTGCTTTGGCTAGTTGTATTTTAACTATAATGGCAATTGCTGTTGAAAAAAACAATGTTAATATTAAAAACACTAAAGCAATAGTTAAAAAAACGATGACTAATAACCCAAGAAGAATAGAAAAAATTGAAATTAACTTGTTATTTCCTGAAAATTATGATTCTAAAACTAAAATTATTTTAGAAAGAGCAGCATATAATTGTCCAGTACACCATAGTTTATCAGAAAAAATTGAAAAAAAAATTACGTTTTCTTATGAAGGTTAGATTACTAACTTTTTAATAAATTTAGATTAGATTTTATTCTTTAATTTTTTTAAAAATCATTAAATGGAAAACAATAAAAACTATAGCTTTACTACTTTAAAAGTTTTATTTTTATTTCCATAGATAATTATGCAGAAATAAATTCCAGAGTTAAAATTCTTAAATGAAAGTTTTTTTCCACTCTGAGTGCTAATAAAATCTCCGTTCATTGCGTAAATTTCTGTCAGTATAGGTCCTGAATACTTTTGCATAAATATATTCACAAAATCATCAGTCACACTGGGATGAATTTTTATGTCACCTAATTTTGTTGATAAAATATCCATAGTTCCAGAGCCATTGAAAGCACCAATATTTGAAGGGGAATAATGTGAAACACTGTTTCCAAAATAGTCTAAACCACCATTGTGCTCTAAATAGTTAATTGTATCAGTACTTCCATTAATTAAAAAACCACTACCTATTGCAGAACTATTATTTTGGATTTGATATTCTGCAGGATTATTTACTCCCAAATATGCTGAATTAAGCAATAAAGGATCTTCATAAAGAGCATTATTTTTGAGGTCATTATCAAGATTAATACGAGAAGAATCATAAAAAAGATTATGACTGATATAAAGATTATTAAGATTATTCTCTATTAATGTAGGAATAATTTCGCCGTTTTGACCTACTACGATAAGGTTGTTATATACATGTACGTCCCCTACATTTGGCCAAAAATAGATTTCAGGGTTCAATGTGTCATTCACGAAAATAGTATTATTATAAATGAAAGTACCAACACTTGGACATTTTATTGGATTTTGACCACAAAAATTAGAAACCCAAAAGATTTTACCTTTTTTATTCCAAGGTGTTCCGTCTGGATCTTCACGATAACCATCATTTACGCTAATATTGTAGCGGTAACCACAGTTTATATTATCTCCAAGAATTTCTGCAAAGCCTCCTTCATTGTTATAACTGTAGTTATATTGAAAAACTACATTTTCATTACCATAATCAATGTGTGACCCATAAGAGTCCATAGGACCATGTGCATTCATGAATTTATTATGTTGTGCGACTACATTTTTGCAATCAAAAGGCCACATGCCACTGCCTCTTTTCCACATTCTACTATCAATAGATGAACCTGTGTGGTTAAAAATACAATCTTGGACAAGTATATTTTTACTTTTATTAGGGACAAAGCCAGAACCACCCGTATGTTCGAATACACAATTCTCCACGAGAATTTGATTATTTTTTACAGAGTCTATACCATTAAGTCCTAACGATTTGATCCAAAAACCATAATGTCCAGTTTCGGATATCGTTGTATTGATGACTTTTATATTAGAAATAGTGTTGAGAAGCCCAGAAACAGTATCTGATTGGCTTTCTAACTTGATTCCATAACCCAAATGATTATTTTCAGAAATATCTGGAGTCGGATAAATATCATGAATAAAAAGATTATTAAAAGAAAAGTTTTCAAGGTCTTTTGTTGATGCAACGACTTTAATACCGAAGCGAACATTTTTACCAGAACCCCAAGAATTTTCGATTCCCCCAAATCCAGGCAGTTTTTTTACTGAACCTAAATACATATTTTGCCCATTTAAAGAAATTGCATCAAATTCAACTGCACCAGAGCTAAATTGAAATTTTACAGTTCTGTCAAAGTTGACTGCATTCACTGTAATTGTATTTAGTCCTAAAGATAGGGGTTGTGCAGGAGCAAAATACCAATTTTGGTTAGCTACAGTTCTTGCAATTCTGTAATTTGCTCCTTGTGGAGGTAGACTAGTCACATTAATACTAAATATTTGTTGAGCACCATTATTTCCGTCTCCTATTTCACAAGCCGTATACACGTTCGTCCATGAGTTATTTGGACCGTTTGAAAATAAGTTTGGTGTTTCAGCTGAAATCGTTGTCGCATTTGAAGAATCAAGATGAGAAAATGAATTATAGAGTTCCAAGCCGTTAATATGTATGTGTTCATCATTAAAAATTAAAATAGATGCTTGATAACCAAATCCATTTATAATAGGTCTATTATTACCTCCATAAACATCAATTACAATCGGCTGGGAAAAAGAACCTGAGCCATTTATCCAAAACATACCTTCCCAGCAATCTCCAGACTTAAAATAAATAGAATCTCCGGCATTGAACTGCATGGAGTTTAGCTTTTCAAGCGATTGAAATGGGGTCTGAATACTCAACCCATTATTTAGGTCATTTCCTTGAGAGCTGCTCACATAATACACTTGAGCCTTAGTGTTTATTAGTATAAATATTGATAATGTTGTAAGTGTGATTTTTTTAGAAAATAAACAAATGAATTGGGCCATACACATATTTTATATCTAATAAGAAACAGTTGAAATAATTAATCAAAATTAAATAAAAAAAAATATTCAGATAAATATTAGTATTAAATCTTATGAATTTACTAGAATTGAAATAATTTTTTCGATTTAAATATAATTTTAAGTGTTAAAAATACACTAACATTTTTGGAAATTTTTAAAATCTATTTATATTTGTGTGATAAATGTTTATGTAAGTAATTTTATTGATTTAATATTATCATATCTTTATGTGTTTTAATTTATTTTCTAAACATTTATATTTAAACTATTTATTAACTAAACAAAAAATGTATTATGACTTTAATCTCTACTAATAATTCTTCCTTTTCGGAATTACTATTACAAAAAATTAAAATACTTTTATTATTAGCTGTATTTTCAGTCAGTTCTTTTAATGTATTTGCTCAAAATACTTCATTGATAAGTGACTGTGACGATTTTGTTTCAGGTCCTACTGCCTGGCCTTATGTTCTTGTAGCAACAACCGTTGCAGATGGATCAGCCAGTCAAGCAGCACAAACATTTACAATGAATGTAACGTCGTTGCCAGCAGGTGGAGCGAACGTAAGAGTTTTTAAAACTACTGCTAATGGAAGTAATTTTTTCGCAAATCCAGTGGCATTGACACTTGGTTCAAACAGTATCACGGTTGCTGCTGTAAATTTTGATAGAGCAGTTAAATTTCAATTCTCAAGTGGGGATGTAGAATTTGATGCTTTAAGCTTGAATGGTGTAGCTTCAGATTGTGTTACTCCTTTACCGCCACCACCTACGTCATTAATAAGTGATTGTGGGGACTTTGTTACAGGCCCTAGTGCTTGGCCTTATGTTCTAGTTGCTACAACTGTTGCTGATGGATCAGCTAG
>CEVN01074083.1_pt1 | contig 20082 bp, 21 predicted proteins | sample 427041 | NCBI WGS metagenome assembly CEVN01 (sample SAMEA2623463, study PRJEB7988) | marine metagenome | biome: marine biome (ENVO:00000447); feature: surface water layer (ENVO:00002042); material: "saline water (ENVO:00002010), including plankton (ENVO:xxxxxxxx)" | depth 5 m
AAATATGCACCAATAGTTTTTGGAAGTATTTCAGAAAAAACTAAAATACAAAACGTAAGGACAGCTGAAGCTATGGCGACGGCACCTGACCCATATAAGTACAATACTTGGGCACCCATACCAGCGGCACCCAAAGTGTGCGAGATGGTGTTCAAAGTTAATATGGCAGCTAATGGGCGGTTAATATCATCCTTGAGTTTTTGCAACATCTTTCCTTGTTTGGGATTGGTTTTTACAAGCATTCCAATTTGTGAGTGAGTAACCGATAAGATAACAGCCTCCAGTAAAGAGCACAAAAAGGAGACACCAATAGCTAAAAGAAAATATGCTACCAACAAAGACATGTATTCAAATATTTATCCTGTTTTAATTTTTTTTGCTGCAGTTCGTTTAACATGTAGCCACATTGGAAAATAAATTATAGCCATCACAGTAAAACCAACTAATTGAAATGTAAACAGATAATAGGGCCACTCGCCAACTAAAAATGGACTGTTACCGCTCGGTTTTTCGCATATGAACCAATAATTAGCACCGTTACCAATTAATGTATTGATAATTCCAACAATGAATACGGTTGCATTAGTAACAATAGCTGTGTTGAGAAGTGAATAGGTTCGACATCTCATTCCATCTACAAAGATCAACCAAAGCACATTGAGAATAATTATTCCATGCGCTAAAAAACTCCAAAATGTTGAAATATAGGCAAAGTGAAATCTAGTTGGATCTGGAGTTAGAATTGCTTGAAAAGCTCCACCCAGTCCCCAAAAAAAGGCAAGTTCAAAAGCAGTTTGATTTTTATTATACAATGCATAACATGAAAGGAATAAGCTAAAACCACACATATGTAAAGATATGTCTTGCGCAAAAGTGAATAAACCTAAATGCATTTTGTAAAAATAGTGCATTATTTCCTGTACAAGGCTGATTGAAATAAGCGATAAAGCAACAGTGTTTCTTTGTTGATTATTTAGATATTTCTTTCCAAACGAAGGTATAGTAATCCACAGCAATAATATCACAATAAGATAAATACCATGTTCAAACCCAAACGTTTTAAAGTAGTAATTATTCATTTGCAGAGTTGGATTTTAAAAAGAATGGCAAATAACTAATTGACATGATAATCAAAGCTACTCCACTAATATTTAATATATACCAAGGCCATTCACCAAAAACCAAAGGGTTGGAAACTTGAGGTTTTTCCATTAAAAACATGTAATTCCCTCCTGTCATCCATGAAATTAAACCTATTGGGACAGCCAAAGCCCATAAAAATAAAAATACTTTAAGTACTGAGTTTTTACGAGGTCTCATTTTAAAAATAAAAATTCCCCAAAGTGCAAACACAACTATTAATCCATGAGATATAAAAAAAGCTACATAATCAATAGTATTGATCATTTTAAACTCTGGAGTAAAAATAGTTACAAAGGCTGCTCCGAAACCCACCAAGTATAAGAACTCAAAAAGGAATTGGTCTCTTGTCATCATAAAAACTAATCCGACATACAACATGTAATTACAAATATGCAAAGGAAGATCTTCAGACCAGCTGAGATTCCTAAAGATAATACGATTAGAATAATCAACTACCTCCTGAAGGAAACCAATTGAAACTAAAAACAGAGCTATGTGATGTAATCTTTTCTTTGCTAAGCATTTGCTCAATAGGGGGACTGATACAAAGAAAAACAAACAAATTCCTATTGTAGTGATATGAAAAGAATCAAATTGCACTACTTGTTCGTAAATGAAATATCTAGGTGTCATTTACGGGCATTGAAATTTATTCTTGTATTTTTTCAACTGAATGTGTTGGAAGAGTCCAGATATTTCCTTCATTATCCCTTAATCTATACCTGGTAGGATAATGCGCAATATTTTCTAATTCAAGAATCGTACCCTGCTCTAGATCACCCAAGACCTCATGATGGGGTTTTGTTATCCTAAATTTCATCCCTTTTTCAGCGCCACTATGTTCTGAAGACGCCTTGTCAAACTCTTTTGGGGGCATTAATTAATTTTCCTTAAAATTAAGTGAACATTACCGCTTGAAGAAGCAAACATATTTTTGTTTAAATTCCCATTATCATATGGTTAAAAATACACATACAATTTTTGGTATCAATGGCAGTTTTGCAGTTCTTTCAACCAGAAAATATAAAATTTCTGACATCATAATTCAAACTGGAAGTAAAGCAGAAAACGATGGTCGAATAACGAGGATTCTTGGTCACTATGGTGGTTACGTTAAATTTGTATCAAAAGCACAATTTAATCAATTGTATGGCCAATTCAGGACCCAGGGTATTGTTGTTATTTTTAATGCTCAAATAGAACAGGATCTTCCTTCAATGAGCGATACAGATGGCAATCAATGTCTGCTAATTCTTGATCGCATTGAAGATCCTCAGAATTTTGGTCAAATCATACGTACAGCCGCATGCGCTGGAGCTGATGGCATTATCATTCCAAAACACGACAGCTGCAAGGTTACCGATAGGGTTATCCAGGTTAGTCAAGGCGCATTTACAGAAACTCCTATTTACGTCGTTAGCAACATCCATAAGACTATTGAAATTCTAAAAAGGGATGGCTACTGGATCGTGGCAATGGAAAATGACCTAAAAGCAAAAGATTGGCACAAAATTGATTATAAAGGCAAAATAGCTATAGTTGCTGGTAGCGAGGGGGCAGGTATTAAGAAAATCATTCTTGAAAATTGTGATTTTCAAACTACAATACCTATGCAAGGCAATACTAACTCGCTTAACGTATCTGCTGCTGTAAGCGTCATCCTCTTTGAGCGCTTAAGACAAATATCTTAAATGAAAAAAGCTAAAATGAAATACTTACTCCAAAAGTGAGAGTGGTATCAAGTTTTTTATAGTTGGTTATATAATAACTCCCGAAGCCATCAGCCTCTGATACATCCGGCGTTCTATCAATAACGGGCTTGTTTTCATTCGTAACTTTACTTCCTGGGTTTTCAAACGTTGCTGTTCGGTCAAAGCCTTCATAATATTTCATAAAGTATTTAGGGGCTGGCTGTGAATCGTTTTTTAAGTTGTATTTAATCTCAATATTCAACCATTCTTCAGCAGTTTTAATTACAAACTTATTCTTCCAATCTGTTAAGATATCGTCTTCAGCCGGTTTGTAAAAATACTCGCTTTGAAAATAAAAATTTTCACCAATTGGTAGCTTAAGTTTTGGACGAATTGACAATCTAGTATATTGCGTTGCCTTGAGTCCCGGATGATCAGAAATATCATAAATACCTAAGGAGTCCCCGAAATCCACGTACTCATAAACCCTGTTATCTCCCAATACTTGTTCGCTTTCTGAAAGAAATGCTGCGCTAACAGAGAGTATGTCACCAAAAACCCTATATTTTGCACCCAAACCGAAGTTGGTTCTGTCTTTTATACCACGGTACGTATCATAAGATTTTTCTGCAATAACAAACGGGGAAAACTTACCGTTGGCCCAAAGATCAAATAAAAATAGAATGTTTTGATCATCTTCATAGTCTTGACCTGAGTATGTTGAGAAATTTTTATCAAGAGATAAAAGCAATTCAGAATCTTTAACCATAATTCCTCCAACAGAAAAATCACCGTAAGCAGTCACTGAAAAACCACCATTATAATATTTGTAATCGGTGTTACCAGCTTGATCATAATAGCCGCCGCTTAACTTGTAGTTAAACTGGCTTAATGCACAGGAAATTGAAAATAAAAAGGTTGTAAGCCGTATAAACATTTGTGAATTACTCCTTAATTGGTGAGTAAATTTAAATCTATAATAGGTAAAAAAAATAGGGTGAAAATTCACCCTATTTTTTCAAGATTAAAGTAGAAAAGAAATTACTTCTTTTTTGGATTGTCTTCTCCAGCGGAATTTTTATCACGCCCAAGAATTCTAGCGAGGAATCCACCTCTCTTCTTTTCTTTCTTCATGTCAGCAGGTTTTTTACCAGCTTCGTGGCTTTTCCCTACGTAGACTTTCTTTTCTTTGCCAGGCTTCATTTTGGCTTTAGCTGCTGCAGGGGCGCCAGCTTTGGTGCTGCCGTCACTACCAATAACAGATTTACCAACTTGAACATCGTCTACTTCTTTCTCTTGTCCAAATACAAGAGAAGCAGATGAAACTACTAAAGCAATAGCAAGTACTTGTAAATTGCGAATCATAATGATCTCCTTAATTTAATTAACTATAACTAATTAAAGTCTGCATCAAATTAATTAGTTAATTAGGTTACTTCAAGTCTTTATTTTTGATCTGTGACATAGGTCACATTGAACATACTGAGCGAATTTTTAAGTATCCTTATATTTTGCAAATAACAGTCTTTTGAGGGCATGATTTGAATCGTTAAAACGATTTCTATCATTATTATTGATTGTAAGACCTCTTAACATTTTAGACATTTGTTTGATCGTTCGATTGCTGGAATTTTTTGTCATTATAAGGCTTTTGATAAAACCATTTGCTTTAAGCCTTCAGGCAGTGCATTTACAACTCTGTATAGCTCATCTGGTGCGCTATCAAACACAACCATTTCTTCATTGTCCATATAACCAAAGATTGATTCAACGGATATCTGATTACTATCAAGAACAATCCATATCTTTTGTTTGATAATGAACTCATTACCAGTTGGCTCATCATAGATTCCAGTATTATACCATTCAGTTTCAAGGTATTCTGCAGTAAAAAAGCCGTTTTGATTTCGGAGAGTCATTCTGGTATCTGTCGGATTGATAACTTTGTAACCCATTGATTCAATATAAGGTATGAATTCATCAAGGATTAATTGGGGGTTTGCTGTATATTCAATTTGGGTTGGATAGACGATTTTGTTTGCACCACAGCTAAAGAATAATAAGGAAGCAATGGATATGAGCAGTGTTTGTAAATGTTTCATTTAACCCTCAAAATTGTTTCTTTTAACGAAATTAATTTAATTTTTTGAAAGGCATTTTGGAAGCTGAATTAATTATTTTTATGCGTATAGTCAAAAGGTAGTTGATCTCCTACTCTTTCCCACGAGGAATATCCTTGTTGCTCAATCATAAAAGGTTCAAAATATCTGCCAGATTTATCAAAGTAAACCGAATCAGCTCGAAGCAACAAGTACGATGTTTGTTTGTAGGTGGCTGGTGAGTCGTTTTCCATCATATAGGTTAATTCTGGAGATTCTTTTATATAAATTATCATCATTCTACCCTCAAAAGATAATAACGGCTCGCTTTCATTTTGTCCAGGGTAAACTAAAACTTCATTTTTTAATGGTTTGAATTCGCTTGGAACAATCATTGATGTTCCAAATAAATCTTTTTTATTAAAAAAGATTTCAAAGCCCTCTCTCACTAATGGGTCTTTTGATCTACCGGATATTTTTTTCCAGCTTTTACGCTCTGTGGCTAGACCATTCGCAACTTGAAAACGCAGATGATATCTTTCATTGATGGTAAATAAAAAATGTCTTAATGAACCTTTAAACGCTTTCTGTCTATTCTTTTTCCATTTTGATTTTTGACGTTTTGAACTGGTATTTGCCTCCTCAAAAAACAAATCACCCGAATATCTTACCTCTTGATCTTCAATTTCAAAATTATCCAAAAGATAGGTAATTTTGTAACCGAGTCCTGGATTTTCAATTTGAAGGGGTTGCGAAGCTTGAGCTCTAAAAATTTTATCGCTTTTTGAAAAGGAAAGAACAAATTCGTTTAAGATCGTGCAGGCCTCTCCATTTTTTGTTGTTCCAAGGAACTTGCGTTTAAATATTCCATAATTTTTTTTCCAAGCCTTGTCAGTATTTGCTGTAACATTAATTTCACTCATCTGAATAGTTTGTTGATTTAAACGAAAATTAATTGTGAATTTTTCTTCATTGTGAACTATCATATCTTCACGTTCAATTTCATATCCAATCATAGATACAACTAGTTCATATTGCCCTGCAGGAATGTTGTTTATTGAATAAAAGCCATTGTCATCTGTTGTGGAACCTAAAGTCGTTTTTGAAAAGAAAACGTTGACTCCAACTAATGGTTGCGAGGAGAGTTTATCAACGATACGACCATCAACTCTGGACTGGGCTTGTAAGTGAGTTAAAAAAAGCACGGCTACTAGATAGCCTAAAATATTTTTTTTAATACTTATTTTTCTTGAAGCTGGGTTAATGATTTATTAGCAGCAATTCGCATGATTTTTCTTGGCGACCATGGCTCTACATATCGCTTAATACGATCAATGTCGGACGCATCACCATGATTTCCTAATTGTTTAATCATCTCAGCTTGCACAATATAACTGTCATCCTTATCGAGGTATTTTCTTATTAGCTTTATCGCATCTTGTGGGTGGTATTTAGACATTTCTGATATTAGGGATCTTCGTGGTTGTGAATGTTTTTCTCTAATGAAAGCAATTAAAAAATCTTTAGAAGTAAATTCTGATGCAACAGATTGAACAGCGGCTTTACGTACAAACCATGACCTATCATGAACGGCAACTCGCTTTAGGCTTCGAAGAGTTTTGGGTTCATCTATGTATTTTTTTAACAATTTAGCGGCTTCCATTCTGCCGATTACGTTATCACGTTTGAGTTTGTTCAGCAATCCTTCATAGGTATGATTTTGTTCAATTTCAACGAGAAGATCATCGTTTGGATCAAACCTAACAAAAAGAGGCTCTTTTTTGGTATCAAATCGAAATATTGACCTTTTTCGATCAATAATTAGCTCTTCCTCAACAACCTCGTTTTTATAAAAAAATGCTATTTTTGACGGCAAATAGTATTTTGTTGGAGTTTTTCTACCAACCTGAGTCTGGTTAATAGCAACGGTGAGCTCACCCTTTTTCCATGAACTTTCAATATTTAATTGAGGGTGGCCAGCGCTTAATACCCACTGCTTAAAAAACCAGGTATAGTCTTTTTCCGCAACATCATTGAATACACCAATTAGGTCTTCAGTAGTTGGATTTCCAAAGGCAAATCTATTTAAAAACTCCTCTTGAAATTCTTTAAAAACGTCATCTCCAACAAGTTGACGAAGCATATGCAACACGGCGGCACCTCTAGGGTAAATATGGCTATCAAAATTTTGATTTGGGTATTCCCAATATGGATGCACCATTGGCCTAGAATAGCGATTTCTGTATTCGTTAAGATAACTTTGTTTTTTCTTCCATAAATTGATTTTTCCCTCAACTTTTCCATATTGAAATGTGCTATAGAGATATTCGCCGTAAGTTGCAAATGACTCATTGATCCAGGCATGGTGCCAATTTCCCATAGTAACGTAATCACCCCACCAATGATGCGCCGCTTCATGTGCGACCAGCCAGTGACTAGGGAAATCTTTTTCAGCTTTGGAATCATGAATCGTTTTTTCTCCAAGGATGGTAGCTGTTGTGCTTTCTGCCCCACCCCCTATTCCTGGAATAGTTATTTGATCCATCTTTTGCCATGGGTAAGCTACTCCGTACTCGTTTTCAAAAAATCTCATAATTTCCGGAGTTCGGTGAAAAGATCTATTCGCATGTTTCTTATCCTTAGGATATACCCAATAACTCATAGGAATATCGCCGTGGTAGTCTTGTATTACTTCGTAGGGACCAGCAACCATAACATATAAATAAGTAGAATTTGGCATATCAAGATGCCAATTATATGTTGTGGAATCGCCAGACCCCACAGCACGAATGCGCATTCCATTAGATAGTCGCTTCCAGTTTGTTGTTTTTTCTTTAAGCATACCATTCGATAATACTTTCCAATCGGATCTAACGGTTGTTACAATAGTGCTCGTTGCCTTGTCTGCAGGATGGTCGTTGGAGGGAAACCAATGACGAGCTCCCTCTGGAAACGAGTGAGTTTGGACTAAAGCAGGGTTGTCTTCTGACTCATCAAAAAAACCTAATCCTAGTACCCTAACACCGCCCATGTTGTAGTTTGCAGGGTCAGCAATTTTACCATCGGATTGATAATGAACGGTATATTTATATGTTTCACCCTTATACAACGGTTTTTCAGGGAGGATTAGAAGCGAACTATCGGTTTGATCAAAATTTAAAGCAATAGAGTCCAAATAAACATTCGTCACTCGGAACGTTTCGGTGTCAAGTATGACGGTGTCAATTGAAGATTTGGCTACTTTAAATTCCACATCAGTTTTTCCATAAAATGCTTTTTCATGATCATTAATTTTCAAATTAATTGTGTAATGAAGTACATCAATATCAAAGTCAGGTGCTGATTGAAAGGGTCGTTTGTAAATCTCAGAGCTTTGAGCAAGCAGCAAATTAAAGAAAATCAAAAATAAAAATATTGTTCTCATGATATTATGAATATATAAATCTTTTAAATATATTTCCTCAGATTCATTTGAGTTTAAAAAAAAACACAAACTTAATTTACTTGTTTTTTTCTGATCTAATTTTCTTTTAGATTATTATAGATGAATAGATTATTCTTTATGCGAAACAGGAGCATGTTTGAAAAAGTTTTTTTACTATTCTTTCTAACATGCATGGTCCTAGTAACACCTTTCTCAACATATTTATCCTCTGATAATTATATACAAATGAACGAAAGCTTTATCAATATATCGTTCACTCCAGCTGAAGTTCTTTTCATTGGCGTAGTTGCTTTGTTTATTTTTATAATTTTTGGCGGAAGGAATGATGATGAGGATTCAGATAATGGTGATTCGTTGAATGCAATTAAGCCTATTGTGAGCAAATTTGAGAGCGATGAAGACCTTGGGCAATATGTTCGTGCACTGGCAAATGCCAATCAAGCAAGCACCAAGCGTAATACATCACAAAAAAAACCCTCAAAGTCTAAATAAATTCTAAATCATAACATTTAACTTGCTGTAAAGCATTATGTCATTCATTTATACACTATTTGCCATGTCGCTGAGTGTAATGATATACAATTTTTTTGAAGAAAGTAACGAGCCCCCACGAAATCTGATCAAAGCATTTATTGAAATAATACTATTGATATCGTTTGTCATATTTTTTACTAATAAATACGTTCTTATCTTTAGATGATTTAGACTAATAACAACAAAAAAATATTTAAAATAGAACATATAAATATGTTAATGAAAAAAATAAGATTTTCGCTTCCAATTATTTTAGGATTTATTGGTTTTCTTAATATGATCCAATTTTTTTTAGAATTTGATATAAGTTTTTTGAGCTCTTCTCTTCTATTTAGTGCAACTTCACTAATTTTTTACTTCATAATAAAATATACCACCCATAGCGATGGAACTGAGAAGGAATAAAATGAGCAAGTACTCTGTTAAAAAACCTGTAATAGTCAAACACCAGTCTCTGGAACCCCAAAAAGGTAAATCTAAAAAAGATAAGATTAGGTTTTTAGAAGACGAAATACGTGAATACAAACGACAAATTAAAACACTCAAAAAAGCTTTAGAGGTAAGTAGAGCTAAAAGGGATTGAGCAAAGGCTACCTAGATATCAATCCTGGAAACAACCCCTCATTCAACTCAAAATAAGAGCCAACAGCAGCAACCGAGCAGTTCTTTCGATTCATACGATTTTTTTTTCGAATTTGATATACAGCATCTATACCCGTACAATGAGCACCTAAAAAATAATCTATTCCGTATTTACGCATATGTTTTGATGTCCATGAAATATCTTTATCGCTTTTGTTGAACAGATGAAAACCTCCTATTGCGCTTATGATATTCGATTTGCTGTCAAAAATTTTTGAAGTATGCTCTAAAGTATTTACAATGCCCGCATGCCCACATCCAGAGACAAGAACTAGACCTCTCGTTGAATTTATAATCAAGGAATGATCCTCAGGGATATTGTCCTCTATTTTTTTATCATCAACTATTATTTCTCTGTATCCTGACCAATTTCGCTCATTGTGTTTTCTAGGAACAATACCTGTAGTCCAAATATTTGGAAATATTTCTTCAGGCTTATTATAATAGATAAATACTATTCCATACTGTTCAAGTTTATTTTTGATAGTGCTCAACTTGTTTTTATTCTTTCCATTTGACCATCTTTTGGAGAAAATTCCTTCGCCAACATGAACATACTTCATTGCGTTTGGATTGACATTCATTAATTCTTTGCGCAAATACAACAATCCACCCGCGTGATCCATGTGATTATGGCTTAGAAAAACATGTTCAACATTTGAAAGATCAATGCCAAGACTATCGGCGTTTTCTAACACTGTTTTTGGCCTAAAACCAGTATCAAATAAAATCCTTTTTTTATCGGATTCTACCAAAGCTGAAAAACCCCACTCTCCAATGTAGTCGTAATCTGCTACCATTGTTGAAAGAACAGTTATCTTAAGATCAGAAACTTGAGTTAAGACAGGGCTTAGAAAAAATAAAGCATTTATAACATATTTCATGAATCAATTCTCTTCTTGGTTTGTAACTTTGATTATTTTTCTAAATAACCAAGTTCTTAAAAATAGTTTTGCTATGGGGATGAGTCGTAAGAAAGATGGCACAAAAATAGATTTTTTGTTTTTTTTAATCCCTTCAATGATTTTTGATGTACATACCTCGATGTCAATAGCGCGTTTACTATGTTTATGATGATTTGAGCCAATTTTTTTACCGTTTGGACCTAAAGCGTTAGCTCTAAGGCTGGTGCCTTTTATCCAACCCAAATACACATTGCTTATTTTTATTTTAGAACCAATCTCCATCTGCAACGTCTCTAAAAAACCATTAAGCGCATGCTTGGATGCTGAGTAGGCAGATGCATTAGGAAATCCTATCAATGCTTGAGCGGTAGTAATTGCTACTATATGACCTTTATTTTCAACCAATTGGTCAAAGGCAGCATAAACACAATTAACAGAACCTTGATAATTCACATCATTAATTGTATTAAAAAGTGAAATGTCCTTTATTTGGTCAAACCTAGCCCACATGCTTACGCCAGCATTTAAAACCAATGCGTCTATCTTTCCATAATGATTAACTGTCTCTGCGATCATATTTTTACATGATTCAAGATTTGTTATATCTGTTTGGACAGGCAATGAACTGCCGCCTTCATGGTTTATTTCACTGGACAGTTGTATTAGTTTTTGAATATCCCTTGAGGCGAGAACCACATTTGCAAATTGTGATAGTTTTTTAGAGAGAGATTTACCGATACCTGAAGAGGCACCAGTGACTATATAGGTAAGTTTCGAAATAACTACTTTTCCTTGGGGTTAGTACCATTTGCAAGTATACCATTGCTTGCGCCGAAAATATTTGAGGGGTCGTGAGCTTTTTTCATCTCTCGTATCAAGTCAATACTGGTTTTTGAAAGCATATCAGGTATAAAATCTTTTCGAAGTTTTCCGACACCGTGGTGATGCGAAATAGACCCACCATGATTAATTATAACTTTTCTCATAATGTGTTCTATCTTGCTAAATTTTTCCTCAGGGCTTTCTACACCTTTAACAGAGATTCCAAGCATAAAATAAATACAAACTCCCGTATGATAGATTTGAGGAATGCGATATGAAATATAGGGCTTACCTGGAAGATTATACTCATTGTGAAGCTCTACAAGTTTGTTTGTGGTTGCATCAATCACTGCTTGAATCTTGCTCCAAGGAACTGTGGTTTCCATGGTTTCACCCATTATTTGATATTTAGCAGCAAAATCACGTACATAAGCAATGGCGTATGTAAGCATATAGCCTCTCTTACCATTTCCAGAACCCCCCATCAGGCCTTGGTGTTTTTTTGCGAGCTTAGTAATATTTTTCTTTTGGTAGTCGACCTCATTTGCAGTGCCTTCCATAACAATGGTAACTGCACACATCTTATCAGGATCAAATTTTTTAACCTTTGTTACAAAGAATTTTTCAATAATACTTTTATACTTTTTTATCCCTTCTGGTCGCGGCTTTAAAGCCTGCCCGAAACGAAATTGTATATTATCAACTAGTCGCACACTCGCAGGAATAAAATTAGTTTTTGAAAGCTCTTTTACAAATCCAACACCATCGCTCCATTGCTTAAAAATAACAGAATTGTATTTTTGAGCATGGGGTATTTCATGCATTTTGAGAATGACTTTAGTAATTATACCAATGTTGCCTTCTGATCCAAACAAGACATTTTGAGGTTTAAAACCAATAGAACCTCGGGAAATTGGATTGATTTGTTTAATTACTCCTTTTGGAGAAACCAATGATATATTTTCAACTATATCTTCAATGTTTCCATAACGATTTTTTTTCATTCCGCTCGCATTAGTTGCTACCCAACCGCCAACAGTCGACAACTCTACGCTATCAGGCTCGTGACCGATGGTAAAGCCTTTCTCCTTGAGAACCTCTATCAACTCTCCTCCAGTAATCCCAGCCTGAACGCAAACCCTTCTGTCCTCGCTGTTAATCCATTCAATTTTTGACATCCTTCTCATATCAACAGAAACGACCATTCTATTTTCATTCTCAGGGATCGATAAGGCTCTTGTAACGTTAGTTCCTCCACCGTAGGGTATGAGGCAAATATTAAATTTTGATGATAGTTCAATCAATTCTCTTACTTCATCTTCATTTTCAGGATAAAAAACTAAATCTACGGTTCTTTCAATTGATTTATAAATTACCTTATAGATATCCTTGAATGTTTCTTGACCATGACTATGAATCAATCTTTCTAAATCATCAATAGTATATCTGTCTTCCTTAAAAGATTTTTTAACAGCATCATAAAATTCTGAATTGATTGCTGGAGGATTTACAGGTTTTTTGCTTACCGATGTGAGTTCATCATCCTTATTAAATTCAATACCAAGCACGCTTTCAATATAAGGGATAAAATCTGGCATACTAGTTCCACTGACTTCATATCTATTGCCAACAAAGGTAACGCTTTTTTCACCATCAAGCTCAAATCCAGAGTCTTTGTATCCCCAGCGATGTAATCTTTTTTGACTTTTTGATGCTAGAAATTTTTCAGATTTTATTTCTGATTCTTTCATCCTTAATCCTTTTTTCAAGATGACTGGTTATGATATTAGATAAAGAAAATTCATCTTTATTGTTAGAAATGTAATCACGTGGTTCAATAGGCTCAAGTATATTTATTGTAATTCTACATGGTCTCATAAAAATCTTACCTTTTGGCCAGGACTTTGATGAGCCGCTAATATATATCGGTACGATAGGCTTTTTAAGAGCTTGAGCGAAACGTGCGGCTCCTTTTCTAAAGGGTAGTATTGCATCAGAAGTACCTCGAGAGCCTTCAGGGAATATGACAATATTTCTTTGATCATGCTCCATAAATTTTTTACAAAGAACCACTGTATCCTCAAAACTAAGACTATTTTCTTCCTTTTCAGATTTGCGAGAGACAGGGATGAGATTCATTACAATATTGGTTAGTGTTTTTTTAACAAAACTATCAAACCAATAATCGATGGCAGCAAGCATTCCAAAATGATTAAAACTTTTTTTTATTGCAAAACTAATTAAAGCCACATCCATATGACTGTTATGATTGCTACAAAAAATTGCAGATGTGTTAGGTATATTTTTCCTTCCCTTAACTTTAACAGGTGTGTAAACAGTAAAAACAAAACTGCAGTAATAATAAAAAAGTTTTTTCCATATTCTAAAAAATAGGTTTTGTTTGCCAATCAGATAAGAATATTTTGGATTATCTAAGATAGACATGCAGAGATTTTATCTGCCATATTTCATATGAGCCCTAGTGAAGGTATGAGAGGCCAAAGCAGAAAAAAGAGATATTTCAAGTGCAAGAGCTGAGGCACAAATAATTTCTGCAAGCTTCTTTGCAGCATCATTTCCAACATCACAGCCAAGGAGTTTTAAATTTTGATGTTGGGGCGATAGTCTAGTTCCGCCGCCCACAGTGCCGACTGTTAAGCTTGGCAAAGTAAGTCGAAATTTGACTTCATTTTCCAGGGGCTCTATTTGATAATGTCCTATTGAATTTTCAGCTACACAAGCCGTATCCTGACCAGTTGCAAGATAGATGGCAGTAAGGGCATTAGAAACGTGCAAATGACATCCCTCGGTTCCAGCCAGCCTAGTAGTTGTTGGGCCAATTTCTTGATATTTTTTTAAATTTGAAATGTCAACATCGAGAATGCTTCGAATGACAGAGTTTGAAATTGTTGTTTCTGCTATTACACTGTGCCCTCTTCCCATGATCATGTTTCTAGCAGATGCTTTTTTGTCACTATTAAAACCAGATTCTAAAAAAAATTCTATACCGGTTTTGTCCTTAATGAAATCACAAGCAGTTTTAGCGGCTAAAGTAACCATATTTTGACCCGCAGCGTTGCCAGTATCTAATATAAAGTCTAAGATGACGTAGTTTTGAATAGGGTATCTATCCACTCTTAGTAGTTTTCCATAATTTGTAGTGGATTCTGCTATTTTTTTGATTTCACTAAAACTTTCATCCACCCATTTCATAAAATCCGCGGATTGTTTTAGATCATCAAAAATAAATACTGGAGCTCTGGACAATTCTTGTTTGATATGATTTACACTTATTCCATCGCATCTATGAGTTGCGATCATTCCACGGGACATAGAAAGGGCTAATGTACCTTCAAGAGTGCAGATGGGTACATAATATTCACCATTTGCATAACTACCATTGATCTTAAGTGGGCCAGCTACAGCCATTGGAATTTTCATAAAACCAATGTGGTTTTCAATGATACCTTTTAAATCTTCTGGTACTGTTGACAACCCTGAATCGTAATCAAAATCAATTTTTTCATTTAACCAGTCTAAGCGTTTATTAGTATCTTCACTTGTATAACCCTTAGGGATCATTTTTTTATTATTTTCTTTCATGATTTTCTTTGCGGAGAGAGAGGGATTTGAACCCCCGATATCTAAAAGATATACCGCATTTCGAGTGCGGCGCAATCAACCAGGCTCTGCCATCTCTCCAAAATAATATTTTTAAAACAGAAATTATTCTACATTAAAAAATTATTTTATAACATTTGGCAAACTCCTCTTATGTCATCAAGGTCTGACTTCATCTCATTTTTTTCAGCTCCATCAGGCATACAATTAACGAGTGCTTCGGCCTTTTCAATAACCTTTTCACAATCGGCTTTGGACATACTTGTTTCAAAAGCTGCATTTGCTGCATCTAATTCAGCCATAATTGTGGAACAATTAGCTGAGCTACTAGCATCATCCTTTTCATCTTCACAGGCGACGGTTAAAAACATAAAAACAGGTATTAATAATAGTTTTTTCATATAAAATTCCAATTTAATTAATTAATTATCTAATGGCGTTGAATTTGAAAAAAATCACGGATAATTGAAAGACATTCTTCTTCCATAATTCCACCTCGAACAGCAGTATTGTTTTTTAAATGCGAATCTCCACAAAGCTGATAAAGTGAACCACAACATCCCATTTCTTTATCATAGCAACCAAAAATAACCATTTTCAATCTAGAATTAATGATTGCACCAGCACACATCGCACAGGGTTCTTTTGTAACATAGAGCACACATTCGTTTAATCTCCAATCTTCAATGGTGTTAGCTGCAGCGGTTATAGCGATAATTTCAGCGTGTGCGGTGGGATCATTCAACATTTCACGTTGATTATACCCTCTTCCGATTACTTTATTATCAAGAACAACAATTGCTCCAACTGGTATTTCATTTGACTCGTAGGCTTTCTGAGCTTGCAATAGGGCAAGCCTCATCCATGAAGTATGTTGATTATTCACTATTATTTTTGAAGGACTTTTTGCAGACTATCAAGCTGTTGAGCTACCATCTGCCTACCTAATAGACTTTTATAGTCCGAAATGAGCTTTGTGGATGACCCTAGCGAATCTAAGATCACTTTTAAATGCACTTGAGTTGAATCAAATTCTGCTAAGGCATAATAAGAAGAGGCTAAAGTTATGCGCAGATCAAGATAATTTAACGTTGAATCATGGCTAAAAGCCCAAGAATGCCACCTAGAAGGGTTGAGACCTATTAAAGTGGAATCGATTAAAGCATTTCCAAACTTAACGGCTTCTTTGTTATTGCCTTTGGCATGGTATGCAAAGGTTAATCCTGCCAAGATTTCAAGCTGGACATCGGTAGAATTCCAAGGGTCCTTAGGCTGTAAAAGTCCCCGATGAAATGTTCTTATTGATCCAATATTATCTGTGTCAAGACTATCCATCTCTAAAAGTTTAGCGTATGACCACCCTAAGCCATTGTAACCGTCTTTCCATTTATCATCTGTTTGAACCGAGTTAAAAAACCATTCTTTACTCTTTAAATAATCTTTTAATTCATACATTTCCCAACCATAGGATGCTTTATGTTCAGCTGTGGCACTGAAATTTTTTCTGCAACCATTTACGAAAAGGGTGATGAGTAAAATAAAACATAAAAGTGTAGTTTTTTGTAAAGTCCTGTTCATCGCATTAACATTATCTTTTTTGTTTCTGAGCGACCAGTGTCCGTTAGAAGATTTACAAAATAAATGCCGGATGAAACAGGAACATCATTTTGATCTTTGCCATTCCATTTCACTCGATATCTGCCAATATTTTGCTGCTCGTTAATTAATGTTTTTATATTTCTGCCAAGAATATCATAAACAGTAATATTAACTCTTTGCGTGGGTCCATCAATAAAGCCTAGATCGTACTCAATCGTAGTTGTGGGGTTAAACGGATTGGGGTAGTTTTGATGTAATGAGGTTTGACCAGGCACAATCATTGTTTTGGGCCCCACTCTGAAGTAGCCCATTTTATCCGTATACGCCATTATTTGACCATTTTCATTGTAGGAAGCAAGTTCTATCCAACCAGATCCAATTGATCTTTGGTAAATAGCTAATTCATCTTCTTCAGTCAAGAGAGAAACTTGAACCGATTTTTTAAATCGAGAAGACTCATTGCCTAGCAAATATGAAGCCTGATCGTTAAAATAGGGTTCAAATAAGGATGAATCTAGTATCATTAATGTTTGATCGTAATCAACCGAACCATTTCTACCAAGAACTCCAAATCTTCCATCTGCGCTTGATCCAGACCAATTGCCGTATGTCTTTGCAAGAGTAAATGTAATGATTTTTGTTGGTAATGTTGTATCGCCGACAGTTCCTTTTGCATAAATATCAAACTCTCTTTGCAATACAGAGCCTCGGATATAATGATTTCCAACATAAGTATATGCGGCCGCTGTATCCAAACGTATAATTTCAGATTGAACTTTCAAACTGATGTCCGTTGTAGTAGCCAACGAGTCTACAAGAAAAATCTCATAGTAGTCGGTAAACGCATTGTTTTGGACAACGTACATGCGGATCTCGGGACGTGGTACACGCTGAATTTTAACAGAAAATGTATCGGTAGCTACACTTCCTGAATCATCAGCGGCCGTAATTTCAAATTGTATTTTATTGGATGATGTGTCACTTGGGTTCCATTGACCGGCCCTCAATACCCCTTCATCTCCAGGGACATTTGCAGGTTTATAGTCATACCACAAGGCTTGAGGTTTAAAAAAGACCGGTTCATTTCTTCCCCTTGAAATATAGAAAACTGTATCACCCCTAATGCTATCCTTAGGTGTTTTGATATCCACTTTACTTGCATAGGTTAACGGCAAAATAGAAACCGTAAGTAAGGTATCATCGGTATCAGTTAAGTAGTTAGCAAAGTCTAAAGACAAAGAATCGCTTTCAATAACTACCGTATCTCTTAGACCACTCCATACTGGTGGGTCATTTTTAGGATTAATAAAGAAAGGTATGGTGTCTTTACCGGTTAGTCCTCCAGGGTCGATAACGGTAAATTCAACTCTCATACTATCAATTGTATAATAATTTGTATCTAATGTGGTGGTATCTGTAGGCATTATCCATGCGTAAGTAGTATCCGTAAATACATCTCCTACTTTGCTAGTGGAATCAACTTTTACTGGATCTTTAAGATTTGTCACACCTGGAGGATAGACTAAAAAAGAATTATTTTTTTGCATAATAGTAGATTTTGGATATTCATCTACAAGATCTGTTAGAAATTTTTTCTTAAAACCACTACTCACAGGAGACAAAAAGCCTAGCTTTGCTGTAGGGTAACCTGGGTTATTTTGGGAGGATCCAATGATTTTAAATGTAAAGATTAAATCAGTAGTATCGTTGTCTTCGTCAAAGACATAACGCGTCAAAGGAATGCTATCGCTTCGAGCGCCTTCCTTATAACCCCATGAGCTGAATTTGGTGTAGGATGACAAGTCAATGATAGGATTGTCATTAACAGGCAGCACTTTGACATTTATATCAAAAGTATCGTCTTTTGTCCACGCGTCTGTTGCAACTACCCTAAAGAGATAGAGTGTATCTTTACCCGTCGAATCGAGTGGTGACGGAGTGAAGGTCAGTTCTCCACTAGTACTTATCTTAGCTTTAAATTTACTAGCCGCATCATCATTAAGATTTTGAATGACGGAGGAGTCCTTTTTAATTGTATCCACAGCCATTGTAATTAATTGATAAGTGAAGGAATCTCCTAACAAGGTTTTAGCATCGTCATCTTTTACTTCAACTAAACGCTTCCATTCTATATCCTCTTTTACAGTAGTGTCATTAATTGCGCTTATAACGGGCTCTACGTTTTGACGGAGCGTAATAGATGATCGAACAGTATCGGAGCGATTGCCCGCAGTATCAACAGCAACTACTGCGGTGTAATATTTTCTATCGTGACGAAGTGAATCAATTGATGTAACAAGAGTGTCTTGCGCGATCTTCTTAAAATTGCGCCATAAGGTCCAATCATTAACTCCTGGATCTTTTTTTGTGCTTTGATAAACAGAATACTGATAATAAGATAAGCCTGAGGGTCTTTCATTGACTAGAACGGAGTCTGGCCAATTTAACCAAGCAAATCTAAGAGTATCATTGGTCCAAGTAGTGTCGCGATTAATGGTTAAAAAGCTCTTTGTATTGCCTTGAGTAAAGAGCGTATCATTTATAAATGGTCTTTCACCAGGAGGAATAGTATCGAGTACAAAAACCGACTCGCTAGCCTCTCCACTAGTTGAATTACCAGCCTTATCAAATACAGTCGCTCTAAATCTTATCGTGTCTCCTTGGAATAAGGTTCCATCTAATGAACTAAGTATGCTTTGCCTTGATCGAACGATAGGAACATTGTTTCCGCGCTGGACAATACTATCTTCTACGCTCCCAGCATTGTTTCTTACGATGCGCCAGGTGTTTTCACCTAATTTTGCACGGACATTTGATTCAATTCGGAGCTTTCCACCTCTAAGGAGAGTTGAATCACTTGCGTTTAAAGGAACAAGGAATTTTAGGGAATCTGTATAATCGTTAAACCATCCGGTTACGCTCGTATCGCCAAATGAGGTAATTAGACCAATCTTAGAAGAGTCAGGGGGAGTATTATCTAAGAATAACGTAAGTGTGTCTTGCGTTGCTGCTTGATCGAAATAATTACCAGCTTTATCGAACGCATTAGGGATGACCCGTACATTACCTGTTTTGTCATCAATTAAATTTAATTGATATGTCCATGAGGAATCAGTGCTACCTTGTGTCATTGCAGCATTTTCAATCGTAGGCGTCACATCTCCGGGCCAGTAAATATCTAGTTTGGGTGCAGTGACCGTATTCATATTATCGGTAAATTTAACGCTAATGTCCACCGTATTATCTCCAGACCATACTGGATTATCTCCATAAGTAATTGAAGCGGTATCTCTAACTTGGTCAATTTCAACAATTTGCAACACACCAGTAGTTGAATTACCAGCGGTATCAATTACTACAGGCCTGTAATATCGATCAATTCCATCGCTATCAAAAACATCAACACCGTTAACTTTTTTTAACACTTGATCATGGGGCAAATCCTCTGCAACAACTATTGTAGCAGGTACGGATCGCGTAGTATCATCAACCAATGTAAGAAATTTACCAACGCCTACATCATCAGGGTCATCAGTATATAATCTTATTTTGTGACCTGCTGGAACGTTTGTAACCACAAA
>CEVN01078288.1_pt1 | contig 20080 bp, 16 predicted proteins | sample 427041 | NCBI WGS metagenome assembly CEVN01 (sample SAMEA2623463, study PRJEB7988) | marine metagenome | biome: marine biome (ENVO:00000447); feature: surface water layer (ENVO:00002042); material: "saline water (ENVO:00002010), including plankton (ENVO:xxxxxxxx)" | depth 5 m
TATCGTCGAAGTGAAAGTTAAAGTACCAGCTCCTGGATTAACAAAAAGACCTGAAAGAGTAATAGCCTGACTGTTGCCTTGAGTTACATTGTTACCATCTGGAGGCGAGGTTGCAATAATTAAAATTCCTGTTGGAGTATTCTCAATTGTAAATGAAGTGAGGACCTGTAAGGTATTATTATCAACAGATTTAACTGAGATCTTGTCAGTATTAATAATAAAATCAACTAATAAGGTTGTAGTTACATTGACCTGACCACCAGCAGCCATATTGATAGAAGATCCAACAGTATCATTTAAACTAAGTCCACTAAAATTAAAATATCCACTATCTGAACTAAAAACAGCAGAAGAGACATCCGGCTCACTTGGATCTTGAGAGAAAGAAAAAGAAAAATCTGCAACAGAATCACAATACAAGTGATTTAATGAAATAGTTACAGCAGGGGTAAAAGCAATACAAGGCAATTGTCCAGTAGTTCCCTCAACACAGTTTCCACAAGTATCCAAATAAGCTGTACCGTTTGGAGTGTTGTTACAATCAACAATATAGCTAGTAGTTGTAAAGGTGTCTAGTACTGACCAGCCTGATTTTATTGAATCTCCAGCAGAACAAAAAGCTTTCGCCTGCCAAATATAGGTCGATCCCGAGTTTAAGTTGAATATATCATGCGACACACCTGTTGCATTATGCTGAAACAACCAATTGGATGATCCTACTTCTTTAAATCTTAATCTATAATGATCGACACTAGAATCTAAATCCCAATTTAATGTTGTGCTAAAATTTGATAAATTTGTTACATTTAATCCTGTTGGAACACTACAATTTTGTGCATTAGAATTTGTAGGACTCATCAAAAATCCTATAAAAAATAGCACCATGAAGCTTACGCTTTGGGTAAAGTTTTTTATCATAATACTTGTTTTATACAGCTACTTGTCGCCCCCTTAAATCTAAGGAAGACAGCAAATATACAAAAAAAAACTTATCATTATTACGCACTTAGATCTAAATTGTTTCGAGAAAATACTTTTAATTTTTTTTTAAAAAAAATGTCAAATTAAATGTTTTTATAGAAATTATTTAAAAACAAAAAACCTGGATTAAACCAGGCTTTTTGCGTATTAACCAAAATATTAATATCACAATAACTACTATTTTGATTTTTAACAACTATTCTTAGTATCAAAGAAATATTCGAATATATTTTACAGTTTTGAAATAAACGAACAGAGAATTATTTAGTTACAGAAAACTAATTTTTCTTTTTAAATAATCTACTTTTCCCTCTCTTGGATTTCTTGCCAACTCTTTTCCCATCTTTATATAACACAAGTCTCCATTTAGATTTTTTCTTTTCATCCACTTCAATCTCCTCATTGTAATCAGCACATTTTAGCGTTGAGATTCCATTAAATGTTTTCTTTTTAATTGGGAAGTTGTATGCCATGCCTATTGATCCAGTTATAGCTTGTGTTAATGCGACAGGACTTACTTCACTAACGTCATCTAAACCGTGGTCAAATGATAATTCTAAAAATATTTTTATTCTTTCACGCATTTGAAAAGACACACCAGACCCTAAGATTAATCCAAAATCTAGCCTATTATAATTCTCCAAATTCTGTTCATTTCTTGCTGGATTAATTAGACTTATATATTCACCATTATAAATATTCTCTATTCTAGTTAAATATCCTATATAAGACCCTACATTGCAATAAAAAATCCATCTATGCTTGCCAAAATTCCACTGCGCTAATAATGGTAATGTTGCATAATGAAAATCCAACCTGTGATCATAATCTCCCACTTCCAACACGTTGTTTCTTTCCCATTTACCACCTTTAATATGATATAATAATTTTGACTTTAAAGAAAAACGATCATTAAAATTATATTGCATTAAGATCCCTCCAACAGGCTGAAGTGTTTTTTTGCTAAATTCACTGTCTCCATTAAAAGAGTTAATTGAACCGCCAAATAATAATCCTAATTCAAAAGACTTGTCCTGTCCAAAGAAAATTACAGGATAAAGAAGGAATATAACGAGTATCTTTTTCATCTTAAAATATCTTTTTTGAATAATACAAGAAAGATTTATAAAAACACTTAACAATAAAATACTAATATGTTTTTTTATCCACGGTATAATGTGGAAAAAATACTAGTACTTTTGTGCTATACAGAATGAAAAAAAAAAAGAAAACAAGAAAAGAAAGACAAGAAGGGTTTTCAAACTCAAAATTATCTAAACTAATTCTATCCGTATTCAGAGAATATCCTAATAGGAAATTTAACTATAAACAACTCAGTAAGATTCTCAGAATTAAAGAAATGGGCATTAAAATTCAAATGATTGAAGTCATGCATAAAATGTCACAATCAAATGTCTTAGAAGAAGTAGAAAGAGGATCATACCGATTCATTGTTTCCACACAAAAAATCATGGCAACAATCAAAAACACAAATCAAAGCGGTGCCTTTGTGGACATTGATGAAAAAAATGAAGTTTTTATAGCTAAAGAGTATAGTCACTTTGCTTTAGCAGGAGATGAAGTAGAAATTTTGCTATTTCCAAAAAAGAAAAAACAACAACAGGCAGAAGTTATTAGGATTTTAAAAAGAAAAAAAGAACAATTTGTTGGAGTTATTGACAACACATCATCTAACTTTTTTTTAATTACTGATGATAAGCGGGTTTTTTTTGATATTTTCTTACCCCAAAAATCCATTAAAAAAGAATACTTACATAAAAAAGTTTTAGTAAAAGTTAATAGCTGGGATAATAATTATAAAAACCCCGTTGGAAAGGTTATTAAAGTACTGGGGAAAGTTAATGATCATAATACTGAAATAAAATCTATACTTTTTGATTATGGGTTTACAACTGATTTCCCTGAAAAAGTGGAGAGAGCAGCCAAAAAAATAGATTCCAAAATCTCTAAAAAAGAAATTAAAAAAAGATTAGATATAAGAAAAACAACAACTTTTACGATTGATCCAAAAGATGCTAAAGATTTTGATGATGCTCTTTCAGTGAAAAAATTAAAAAATGAAAATTGGGAGATCGGCATTCATATTGCTGACGTATCACATTTTGTGCCTGAAGGAGGGCCTATTGATAAAGAGGCAATAAAAAGAGCAACATCCATTTATCTAGTTGATAGAGTAATTCCAATGCTGCCTGAAAATCTTTCTAATGATATGTGCTCACTAAAACCAAATGAGGAAAGATTGGCCTACTCTGTCTTTTTTGAAATGGACGAAAAAGCAAATTTAATTAGTTACAAAATCGCTAAAACTGTTATTCATTCCAATTTTAGATTTACATACCAAACAGCACAGGATGTAATAAATAATAAAAAAGGAAAGTTAGCAAATGAACTTCTTGTGTTAAATAGATTATCCAAGATCTTAAGAAAAAAAAGACAACAAAAAGGGTCAATAAATTTTGAAAGCTCAGAAGTCAAATTCATTTTAGATAATGAAAACAACCCTATTGAAATCTATTTTAAAGAGCCTTTATCTACCAATCACTTAATCGAAGAATTTATGCTTTTGGCAAATAAAACAGTTGCAAAACATATTGGATTTTCTAAAAAAGAAGCAAATGCCTTTGTATACAGAGTACATGATGTACCTGATAATGACAAAATTATATCTCTTAATGACATTGTGAAAAAATTTGGACATAATATTAATAATCAAAATCGAACGACTCTATCCAAATCACTAAATAATCTACTTAAAAATGTAAAAGGCAAACCCGAGCAACAAATGGTAGAAACATTAACCGTACGTTCTATGTCAAAAGCAACTTACGCAACGAAAAATATTGGTCATTATGGTCTAGCATTTAACTATTATTCTCATTTTACATCTCCCATTCGGCGTTATCCTGACCTAATTATTCATCGACTACTAGAAAGATATCTAAATGGCGGAAAAACAATAAACAAAGAGGGGTTAGAGAAACTATGCAAGCACTGCTCTGAAATGGAAAAAAAAGCATCTCAAGCTGAACGTGATTCAATTAAATACATGCAAATAAAGTTTCTTCAAAATAGAATTGGGGAAATCTATGATGGGGTTGTTTCTGGTGTAACAGAATGGGGTCTATATATTGAGATTATTAGCAATAAATGTGAAGGTCTTGTTAAAATTAGCAGTTTAAAAGACGATCACTACTTTTATAGCGAAAAAAAATACGCTCTAATTGGATATCGGACAAAAAGAAGCTACCAAATAGGCAAAAAAGTCAAAATAAAAATAACAAAAGTTGACCTAGAAAAAAAACAGGTAGATTTTATATTAGCATAATTTTTAACACTCTTGTTCTTTTAGACAATCTTTTAGCAAAAAACTGTTTTAATGGGAAAATTATAAGTTGCCCGACTAGGGCTCGAACCTAGACTCTTCTGTACCAAAAACAGACGTGTTGCCAGTTACACCATCGGGCATTAATTAAACTCTTTGCAAAAATAATAATTATGTTATAAGTATGAAATATTTATCTATATTTTCGTTATTAAACAAACATACAGCAAATACAAAACTAATTTTATAAATTCGCCAATCTATTTAAACGTTAAAACTAAACTATGAATCAATTTAATAAACTTAATAATTATATAGGTTGGATAGTCTTTCTAATTGCATCATTTGTATATCTCTCCACTATAGAACAAACTGTAAGCTTCTGGGATTGTGGTGAGTACATTTCAACAGCCTATAAATTAGAAGTTGGGCATCCGCCCGGTGCTCCTTTCTTTCAATTATTTGGAAGAATATTCACCCTTTTTGCAACTCAAGGCACTTCAGAAGTTGCTATAGCAATAAATATAATGTCTGCTTTATGTAGTTCTTTCACTATTTTGTTTCTATTCTGGACTATCACAGCATTTGGCAGAAAATTATTTCTCAACAATAAAGAAGATTATGATTTTGGTAAAATAATTGCAGTTATTGGAAGTGGTATTGTAGGTGCATTAGCTTACACCTTTTCTGACTCATTTTGGTTCTCTGCTGTTGAGGGGGAGGTTTATGCTATGTCATCATTATTTACAGCTGTTACATTTTGGTGCATTATGAAATGGGAAGCAGAATCAGATAAGCCTCATTCAAGTAGATGGCTAGTTTTGATTGGATATTTAATTGGCTTATCAATAGGTGTTCACTTACTTTCTTTACTCACGATACCAGCAATGGGAATGATCTATTATTTTAAAAAATACAATTACTCAAAAGCTGGAGCTATCAAAGCTTTTATTGCTTCAGTTATGATCCTTGGTCTAGTTCAAGGAATTATTATTCCTGGAGCAGTTAGTTTAATTTCAAAATTTGAACTGTTTTTTGTCAACACCATTGGACTGCCTTTTAATTCAGGTACTATTATTTATTTCTTAACAATAATTGGAGCTATTACCTACGGATTAATGTACACCAAAAAACATAAAAAACAGATCTGGAACACTGCAATTTTAGGAGTTATGATGTTACTAATTGGGTACTCATCTTTTGCAATACTAGTTATTCGGTCAAATGCAAACCCTCCTATTGATGAAAATAACCCTGAAGATGCAGTTAGTCTTTTATCTTATCTCAAAAGAGAACAATATGGAAGCTGGCCAATTTTTTATGGACAACATTTTAATGCTAAATTAGACAGCCGAGAACCATATATAGATGGCAATCCAATTTATGCAAAAGATGAAAAAAAAGGTAAATATGTTGTTATTGATCAAAGAAAAAAATCAGTTCCAAACTATAGTAAAAAAGATAAAATGTTGTTCCCAAGAATTTGGAGTGCTACTCAAGCACGGCATGCTGGAGGATATGTAAATTGGGCCGGACTAAAGAATAAAGATGTATCACCTACATTTGGTGAAAATCTCACTTACTTTTTTAGATACCAAATTGGCTGGTCTTATTTAAGATATTTTATGTGGAATTTTGCTGGAAGACAAAATGATTACATGAATATGGATGGAAATTCGTTATATGGCAATTGGGAAAGCGGCATTAAAATTATTGATAATGCAAGGTTAGGGCTACCTTCATCTGATGTAGTTGTTCCAAAAAATTTAGCGAATAACAAAGCGAAGAATCACTATTTCTTTCTCCCCTTAATACTTGGCTTAATTGGTATGTTTTTTCATTTTAAACACAAAAATCAAGACGCTCTAACTGTTCTTCTATTCTTCTTATTTACAGGAGTTCTTATAATTGTTTATCTAAATGTTGTTCCTTTCCAGCCAAGAGAAAGAGATTATGCATATGTAGGTTCATTTTATGCATTTTCTATTTGGATTGGAATAGGAGTATTAGCAATTTACAACTTTATAAATGAGAAGATTAGCTCTGTAAAAAGTGCATACATAGCTACTTTTATAGCACTTACTATTCCATCTCTAATGGCAGCTGAAAACTGGGATGATCATGATAGAAGTGGGCGTTTTACTGCTCTTGAAGTCGCCAAAAATTATTTGAACTCTTGCGATAAAAATGCGATAATATTTACCAACGGAGATAATGATACTTTCCCTCTTTGGTACGCTCAAGAAGTAGAAGGAATAAGAACAGACATTAAAGTTGTAAATTTATCACTATTTAATACTGACTGGTATATAGATCAGATGAAAAGAGCCTCATATGAGGCGGCGCCAATTCCTTCATCATTAGAACATGAAGATTATAGAACTGGAACAAGAGACTATACCCCAATTCAAGAAAGAGTAAAAACTCATGTTGAAGTAAAAGACGTGGTAGACTTTATTAATAGTAATAACCCAAAAGCTAAGTTAAGAACATCTGCTGGACTAAGAAACTACTGCCCTACAAAAAAGTTAAAACTTACAGTAAACAAAGAGGCTGCTAAAGCTTTTGTTCCTGAGGAGTATCATGATCAAATTTTAGATGAAATCAAATTTAATCTTAAAGGGTCCGGTATTTTTAAAAATAAACTTATGGTACTAGATATTCTAGCAAATTTTAACTGGGAACGCCCTATATACTTCGCAATAACTGTTGGAAAAGATAATTACATGGGTCTTGAAAAATATTTCCAATTAGAAGGTCTAGCTTATCGTTTAGTTCCATATTCTATTGCTTCACCTGACATGCAAACCGGAGTGGTTAATACAGAGAAGATGTATGATAGATTAATGAATAAATTTAAATGGGGAGGTTTGAATAACCCTACGCTTTATTTTGATGAAACAAATACTAGAATGGTTATGAATTTTAGAAATAATTATTCAAGATTAGCGGGATCTTTATTTCAAAAAGGAGAAAACAAAAAAGCAGAGGCTGTACTTGATACATGTATGAATCAATTTCCATCAGAAGTAGTAATGCTAAATTATTTTTCTCTTCCTATAATTGATTTATATTACAAACTAGGTAAAAATGAAAAAGGGAACAAAGTTTTAGCAACAATGATTGACGAACATCTAACTAAAATTAAATTCTTAAAAGAGTTTGACCGAGGAAGCGGTGTTAATCAAGAAATCCAAATTACTAGTCAAGTTTTAGGCAATCTAGACAGAATTATTAAAAGATATAGATTAGAAGATCCATCATACAATTATTTAGAAGAAAACAGTCAGTATTATAAAGAAAAAGATGGGAATAAATCTACAATTGATTTCAATACATATAGAATAAATACCTTTATGGACGAATATTCAAGTATTCTATAGTTTGTTTGTAAAAACTCCAAAAATTATTCAATCTCTCTTTCCTTCAATAATTTGGAGGAAAGAAAATTTACAAAATAATATTTGGCTCACTTTTGATGATGGTCCGTCACCCGAAACAACACCTTTTATCTTAAAAAGATTAAAAGAAGAAAAGATAAAAGCTACTTTCTTTTTAATTGGTAAGCAAATAGAAAGATATCCGGAGCTATTTAAAAAAATTATTGATAATGGTCATGTTATAGCAAATCATTCTTATTCTCATCAAAACGGATGGAAGTCTAATCTTTCTAATTACCTAAATGATATTGAAAAATGCCAAAGATTAATGCCTGAAAACAAATTATTTAGACCTCCATACGGAAAGTTATCTCCCTTAAAGATTTGGTGTTTGAAAAAAAATTATAAACTAATTCTTTGGGATATTTTTACTTGGGATTTTCACTTAAATAGTAAACCCAAAGAAATAAAAGAAAATGTATTAAAACATACTAGATCAGGATCAATAATCGTCTTCCATAACAATAAAAAAAGTTTGAAAAATTTAAAGCTGATTCTGAAAGAAACCATTACCGAATTAAAAGAAAAGGGCTTTGTGTTTTCTACTTCTTGGTAGCAATTACAAAATGATCTAAACATGTTTTAGAGGATGCTTTAATTGAATAATCATTATATTCTATCGAGCTGACTAAAGCCTCATTATTATCTTGTAAATTATGTCTATTGAATCTATTTAAAATATCATATGGAATTTGTAAAATCCACCTAGGCAACCAATATTGCATATTAAAAATATCCCATTTAGTAATTTTTAATACAGACTCTTTATTTTTCTCATAATACCGCATAACTTTTTCATTTCCAAATACACCTCTCAAATCCACATCTGAGAAAAAAAGTTTTACAATATTATACATGTCTTCTGGTGTGTATTCCCTTATATGCCATGGGCTTCTGGTTAAGGACATTAAACGATTAGGTGTCGTCATAATCATCTTTCCGCCTGGTTTTAAGACTCTTTTAATTTCGTTTAAGAAAAACTCATCATTACGTATATGTTCAATCACCTGAAATGTAACAACAAAATCTATACTATCACTATCAATATTGTTTAGCGGAGGCACTTCTGCTTGAATAAAAGTAATATCGTTCTTCTCTTGAAGCTCTTGTGAAATAGAGGAACTATACTTATCAACTGCAATATATTTATCTGCAAAAGGAGCTAGCTCTTTTGCTCCATATCCTTCACCACTTCCAATTTCAAGTACAGTTCCATTAATAATTTTTGCGGCTTGTTTATATGCAACTAAATGTCTTTGAAAGACTACATTTTCTGAAGGGTCTGAATGTGTACTTCTTTCTGCTGTTTGTAAAATTCCCATTTCTTTCTTTTAAAATACAAATGTAATATTAATCCTCTATTTCTACAAGAACAGGACAATGGTCGGAATGAATAACTTTTGATAAAATAGCTGATCTTTTCAATTTAGGTAACAAAGTCTCAGTAATCATATTGTAATCAATTCTCCATCCCAAATTTTTAGCTCTTGCATTTGCCCTATAGCTCCACCAACTATAATTATCTGGTTCTTCATTTAAATATCTAAAAGAATCAATAAATCCACTAGATATAAATTTACTTATCCATTCTCTTTCTTCAGGTAAGAAGCCAGAACTATTTTTATTTGCTATCGGATTATGTATATCAATTGCTTTATGACAAATATTATAATCTCCTGAGATTACTAAATTTGGAATTTTTTTTCTAAGATCTGAAACATACTTGTAAAATAAATCTAAAAACTCCATCTTAAATGATTGTCTCAATGGATTACTTCCTGATGGGAAATAGACACTCATTACAGAATAATTAGTAAAATCAGCTCTGATTATTCTTCCTTCTAAATCAATTTTTTCAATACCGCAGCCAATTTCAATATTATTTGGTTTAATTTTGGATAAAATAGCTACTCCGCTATAACCAGCCTTCTCAGCTGAATTAATAAAACAAGAATAACCAATATCATCAAATAATTTTGTGTCAAATTGTTCTGGCTTTGCTTTTATTTCTTGCAGACAAAAAATATCAGCTTGAGATGAATCAATCCAAACATCAAGACCTTTTTTAAGAGCGGCTCTAATGCCGTTCACATTATAAGAAATAATTTTTGGCATTATCTTAATTCAAACTGCTTTTGTGCAGCAATTCTACCTTCAATTATCAAATTTATCAAATAATTTCCACTCATTAATTGTTCCCTCCTTTGCCATTCAAAACAACTATCCATTTTTAGATTCTTATAATGAAAAGTAGAATAATTAGTACAACGAATGACAGAATCCAAAATATTCACCGTAATGTTTTCTTTGGCTTCAATCAGGTTGCCTTTGGGGTCTAATAATTGCATAAAGACATTTTTTTCTTCTGCAAATGATAGTTGATTAGCGCCAATTGTAAAACAAACTCTAACTTTTTGTGTTTTTTTTGCAGAACGAGTAATTACTTCCTTACCTGTTCTTCTATATCTTAAACATTCAATATTAAGATCTAGAACTTCTAAGACAGATCCTCTATTTACTTTTTCTACTAACTGCTCATTTTGTTTACTTAGCTTGTAATTCTTCCAATTGATATTCTTATTCTCTTTTATTATACTGTCTTTCTCATTAGTTAAAGCCGCATTTATCAGAAATAACGAATCAATATTAGATAAGTATCTTTTAGAGATATCTTTTAATATAGCTATCTTTTTTCTAGCTTCGGTTAAATCATCCTTTGTTCTAATTAAATTTCTTATTTCAACAATTTGATTTTTAATAATAGAGTCTGTATCGTGCAACTGATTATTCAAATCACCATATTCTTCTAATAAATTATCATGCTCATCAATCAAATCATCTAGGTCATCACGCAAAGCATTCTTTTCTTCAATATATTGCATTCTAATAGCGTTGTCTTTATTTTGTTTTATCTCTTTAGAAACTAAAAGAGCTAAAAGTCCTGCTATAATAACGAATAGTATATAAAACCAAAATTTTTTAGAATTCCTCTCTGAAAGATTCTCTTTTTCCATTAGCTATTTTCTATTGATAATTTTTTTGATACAAACCTTTTCATTTTAGCTATTTAAAAACTTTTTGTAAAATATCTGTAACTCTAGCTTTAGGATTTTTTCTAATATTTATCTCTTCCTTAGCAATTAAAATAAATAAGCCTTCAATGGTCTCATTAGTAACATAATCTGCTAAATCAGTATTAACTTCTTGTGTAAAAGGTATTGCATTATATCTTAATATTAATGTTTGCCAGTACTTTGTAAGATTTACTTTATCAATTGAGCTTTTAATAATCGGTTTAAATTTTGTGTATAATAATTGTGAAGTATGTTGTTTAAAATAAATAGTAGCAGCATTATCATCTCCCTTTAAAACGGACATTGCATCATTAATAGTCATAGCTTTTACTGCATTTAAAAAAATTTCTTTTGCAAAATATGATGCATCTTCAGCCGCTTCATTAATAGTAAATTCAAATTTCTCAATCTGTGATTGCATTCCTAATTTTACCAAAGCCTTCTTCATCTTTTCAGCGTCTTCTGGAAATAAGATTCGAATCGATAAGTTATTATTAAACCCTCCTATCTTTGACGCTTCTGCTGTTGAATTATTCGTACCTAGAATTAATGCTTCCTTCAACCCCTCTACAACTTCTTCTTGAGTCAAATCTTTAGTGGAAATATGCTCTTTCGCTTTCGCAGCTACATTTTTTAACTTGTTAAAATTAATCTGAGCACTTTTAACGTTTGCAAAAAGGACACAGCTTAGTAAAATTATAAATCTCATAAATATTTTTTGCTAAAATAATAATTAACTATAACTTATCAATTAATGTAAGAATTTTCATAAATATAATATTATGCAAAGCATAATAAATATTTATATAATGACTTTCTTTGTAAAAAGAATACCTAAAATAAGCTATTATTATGAGACATTACATTATTTTGTTCTATGCATTAATTCTTGAGAAGTATAGACAGCTACTAATGATTAGTGACACATCAATTAAATTTATATTCTTGCCTGGATTTAACAAACTACGTAATTTTAACGCGAAAGCTAGAGCATATAGTGAATTTATTAATGCTAAAAAGAAAGTTCCAGCATATAGAAAATTTCTAAAAACTAAAAATTTTGTCAAACCATCATTTACTGGATTTACTCCAAATATTTCCGAAATTCCAGTGATCGATAAAGAAAATTATGTGAAAGTTTATTCGCTTAACAGTAGATGTGTAAATGGAAGTATACCTAAAGCAGGAGTTGTAATTGATGAATCTTCTGGTAGTAGTGGAACACCGACTAACTGGGTAAGAGGAAGCAAAGAAAGATTTAGAAACACTCAATTTATCAAATTTGGAATGTATCAGCTTTTTGGAAAAGATCCAATGTTTATTATTAACACTTTTGCATTAGGAGCATGGGCCACAGGCATGAATATCAGTATGAGTTGTTTAGCTTTTGCTAAAGTTAAATCATTAGGCCCCGACCTAATTAAAATTGAAAATACAATTAATGAGTTTGGAAAAGGACACAAATATATCATTATGGGATATCCACCCTTTCTTAAACATTTGGTTGATCATATAAAATTTAATCTTTTTGAGTATGATATCTCTTTCATTTTTGGTGGAGAATCTATGTCAGAAGGGATGAGAGATTATCTTTTAAAAAAAGGAATAAAAAAAGTCTACAGCTCATACGGAGCTTCTGACCTTGAGTTAAACATTTCATCTGAAAGTGAGTTTACAATTAGCCTAAGAAGAGCATTGAGGGACAACAAAATACTTAGAGAAAAAATCTTAAAATATACTGGGGCACTACCTATGATATTTCAATATAATCCTGCAGACTTTTTAATTGAAGAATCAGAAAATGGAGAGCTTATCACAACAATATGTAGACCTGATTATATTGCCCCTAAAATACGTTACAATATACACGACAAGGGGCATATTATACAACATAGTGTGTTATATAAAATTCTAAAAGAGTTAAATCTTGAGAAAAAAATAACACCTTCTAAAACTGATTTGCCAATTCTTTTACACTACGGACGTTCAGATATGACCGTCTCTTTCTTTGGAGCCAATATAAGTCCAACAGATATTCAAGAAGTAATTTATCTGTTGCCAGAATTATCTAAAGTGTCAAATTCTTTTGCTCTCAAAACAATTGAAGATGAGCACGGTGATAAGCAACTAATAATATCAATTGAATTGCTAAAAAACACAAAAGTTAATCAGTTGAATTCAAAGAATTTTAAAACTACATTTTTTGAAAAATTGGAAGATGTAAATCAAGACTTTAAAAAAAGTAATGAAATAGCACATGATCAAAATAAAACACAATTACTATTCTTTAAATATAATACAGGTTCATTTGCTGATAATGATATTAGAATAAAAGCAAAATACATAAACTAGCTAAATAAATATCTTTTAAAAACGCAATTGAGTTGCATTTATTTTTAACTTTGCATACAAAATAATCATTGTTAACAAATTAAGCTAGATGCATAAATTTCTTGTTTCAATATTTCTTCTGATAAATATTTCTGCACTATATGCTCAAAAAAATGGTGTAGTTGTAGACTCAAAAAATCGACCTCTTAAGGAGGTAAACATCTTATTTTTAGATCAGAACATACTTGTTTATAGTGATGAGAAAGGGAAATTTGTAATTAATAAAAATATCCCTAATAATAGTTACATCCACTTTTTTAAACATGGATACGCATCTAAAATATACAAGTATAAGTCTGATTTAGAATTAAGAATTGTTTTAGAAAAACTTCACGTTACCCTAGATGAAATAGGCGTTTCAGAATCCGTTTATGAATTAGGTAATAGTAAATTAGTAAACATTGAAAAAAAATCATTAAGCTCCATGCAGTCAAACTCTATGGTAGAAGATGTTTCTGAGTTAAGTGGAGTAGATATGATTTCATCTGGGATGGGGATACAAAAAATTGTTATACGAGGTTTATCTGGAATGCGTGTTGTTACTTTCCTTAACGGAATGCAGATCAACAATCAGCAATGGGCAAATGATCATGGAATAGGTTTTACAGATTTGGGTTTGTCAGAAGTAGAATTAATAAAAGGCGCCAGTGCGTTAAAATACGGTTCTGAATCGATTGGAGGGTTATTATATTTTAAAGACGATCCATTTATTTCTAGTGAAAAATTAAATGGATTTGTTTCTTCAAGATTTAATAATAGTAGTTATTTAAACTCTAGTAAATTTGGCATAAAATGGAACAGAAAAAATTTCTATGTTAATTTATATGGTCAGTATTCTATTTCAACTGATTATAGACTCCCCAACAACACATATCTTAACAATTCAAGATTTCAGCAAAATGCTGTTAAGTTTTCATTGGCACATACACATAATAACTGGCAAAATATTTTTCGATACCATTTGCATGAAGAAGCCACAGGAATACCTGGACATGTGCACACTACAGATTTGAAAGGTGTTGACATATTAAAAATTACATCTCCTAGTTTAGATTTCAGTACTGACTTTAAGCCCTATCGGCCAACCCAATTTATAAAAAATCAATTATTTATATATGAATCTAATTACATGATAAATAATCTCAAATTTGATTTTTATGCTGGACATTTCATTAATAATCTAGAAGAATATGAAAAATGGGGTAAACCTGCATTTTCCCTTAATCTTGCTAATACAATCTTGCATCCCAATATAAGATATCTTTTTAATTATTTTACCTTAAACCTAGGCTCTCAAATTATTTTACAACAAAATAAAAATAATGAAAAATACAGATTAGTTCCTGATGCTTCATCATTAAATTTTGGTCCTTATTTATTAATAGAGTATGAAAAAGATAATATTGGCATAAATACTGGTGTGAGATTTGATAATAAAAATTTAAAAACTGATGATCCAGTTTTAAATATAGATTATGAAAATACATTTTCTAATACTAGTTTTTCTTCTGGAATATATTATAAACATCTTGACCATATTTTAAGACTTACATACTCAGGTGCGTACCGAACTCCTCATTTTTCCGAACTATTTTCTGAAGGAGTACATCATGGTACTAACAGATATGAAATAGGTGATAGAAATTTAACTATTGAATATGCTAACCAAATAGATTTTAAGTATCAGTGGTCTAATGAGCATTTTGGAATAGTATTTAATCCATTTATTCAGGATATATCAGATTTTATTTCAATTGAGCCTACAGATTCAGTAGCCTCTGGATATAAAGTTTATAAATACAGACAATACAAGCGAATAAATATCAATGGAGTTGAAATGAATATTCATTATCATCCACATCAATTACACAATTTACATTTAGAACAGTCTTATTCATTTTTACAAGCTAAAAATAACGATAGTGAATATGGATTAGCACTAATTCCTGCAAATAATATAAAAAGTAAAGTCTTATTTAGCTTTAATGAATATAAAAAAATAACCAAATATAAATTTGATTATGTTTCTCTTTCTCATATGCATAAATTTAAACAAGATTATTATGCAGAATATGAAGAGGCTACTAATGCATATAATATTTTGAGACTACAAATAGGATTAAAGTTTAGTTCACAGTTTTATTGTGCTTTAACATTAAATAATCTCTTTAATGAAACATACACTCCACATGTTTCAAGACTTAGAGGTGTAGCAGGAGGAGTTCCAAATCCAGGTAGATTTATAGATATTAATTTAAAATATGAATTTTAAATACTCTGATGAGCTTTTATGAAGCGAAACACCTACAATAGGTGTCAGTATTAATTTTTAAATATCAAAATATGAAAAAAGTAAATTTACTAACATGGGCCTTAATTGGTTCTGTAGCATTTTTCAGCTCTTGTTCCAAATCAGACGATGAGCATTGTGACGGATGTCATATTACAATATTAGGTTCGGATGGAACAGATTCTCTTGCTTGGCATATAACTAATTCCGATGGGACAGATAGAATCTTTTGTGGTGACGAGCTTCACAACGCAGAAGAGTCTTGGACAATCGCTGAAGGTGACTCTCTAATTGAAGAAAATGGAGGCCCATCATTACCTGCTGGCACGTATACTCATCTAGTTGATGGTTATGAAATCCATTGTCATGAAGATTAAAAAAATGGAGAATATGGTAAGAAAAAAGTCTGATTAGCTAGTTGAGCTCATAACCAAATGTAACAGATTCTATCCTGCCTTCCCGCTACAAACTAAAAGACCCCAATTAAGGGGTCTTTTAGTTTAAGAAATTACTGGAGGATCAATTTCTTATTAATCACTCCATTAGTTGTTTTTATTTCTAAGAAATAAATACCCTTGGCATTAAAAAAACCCCACCATAATTATGATGGGGTTTCTGTGGGCCCAGTTGGGCTTGAACCAACGACCCCTTGATTATGAGTCAAGTGCTCTAACCAGCTGAGCTATGGGCCCTCCTATTAATAAGGATATGCAAAACTATCAAATTTGTTAAATAATGTGCAAATTTGTAAGATGAAAAAAATAGAAGCAATTATTTTTGATTTAGGCGCTGTTATTCTAAATATTAGCTATCAAAACACCATTGATGAATTTAAAAAACTAGGCATTAAAAATCCAAATTCTTTTTACTCTAAAAAAACACAAAATAATTTATTTAATCAACTTGAAACTGGTGGTATATCTAATAAAAAGTTTCTTTTTGAGTTACAAAAAAAAACGAATAATGCAAGTGTCGAACAAGTTCAAAATGCATGGAATTCTATGCTGTTAGATTTACCAGAAAATAGAATTCACCTTTTAAAAAAATTACGTAAATATCATAGTATCTTCCTACTAAGTAATACCAACGCCATTCATATATCTGAGTTTAAAAGATTTTTAGGTAAAAAGAAATATAATGAATTCTATAGTCTATTTAATAAAATATATTACTCACATAAAATAGGAGCTAGAAAACCAGAAGCTCGTGCTTTCCAAATTATTCTAGATGAAAACAAATTAACTGCAGATCAAGTTCTGTTTATTGATGATTCTTCTCAACATATTGAAGGAGCAAAAAAGTTAGGAATCAAAACACACCATCTAAAAGACGGTGAAGAAATAACTAATCTATTTCTTGACACAATTCTATAAGAACTCCATTTGTATCTTTTGGATGCAAAAAGCAAATTAACTTATTATCAGCTCCTTTTTTTGGAGTATCGTTCAAAAGTCTGAAACCTTCTTTTTTCAATCTTTTCATCTCCGAAAAAATATTTTCCACATCAAATGCAATATGATGTAATCCCTCGTTATTTTTAGTTAAATATTTTGCAATTGGACTATCTTTATTTGTAGCAGCTACCAGCTCTAATTTATTCTCACCTATTTGAAAAAAAGAAGTTGTAACCGACTCTGATTCTACATTTTCTATTTTATAAGCATCTTTACCAAAAATTTTTGCAAAAAGCTTATTCGAAGCCTCAATATCTTTAACTGCAATACCAATATGTTCTATCTTTTTCATAATTAATATCCCCAGAAACCAATATGTCTCTGTGTGGCCATAGTTGCAATTCTAAACGTGATTCCCAATTCATGCGTTCCATATGTATACTGCATGATCTCTCCTGCAAATGTGTGGTCATATGAATACGAAATATGCATATTGTTTACGCCTAAACCAAAAGCAAAAACAGCTGTTCTATTTGTTCTAACAGTTAAGCCAAACCAATTGTCTTCTAAATAAAAGACTCTTGTTGTTAAATCAGTCATACTTTTTTGAAATTGCATTTTTCTTATTAAGAATGATGGTTCAAAATGCCAATCATTATTAATAATATTAAAGCGATACGCTCCCATTCCATAATAATTTCTAAATTCTACATTAGAAAAAGGAGAATTAGAAATAGGTGTGTTAAAAGTAGATTCAAACATGTTGGAAACAGAAAAACCTGCATAAAAGTTTTGACCATATAGATAGACTCCTGAAGAAGCGTCTGCTAAAAATTTATCGTAAGAACTAGTTGAAAAGGCCGGATCTTCACCAGGGGGCAAATCATCAGTATTAAAATCTATATTATGATACATTGTTTTTGCTCCAAGACCAAAAGATAGGTTAACTTTATCATAATTTAAGGGAACATGATATGCGTAATTTAAATGTATATTAACTTGCATAGTGGGAAATGCTTTATCAAAAAGCAGATATCCACCCATTGCAGAACGATTATTTAACGCGCCATGATAACTCATACTAGATGTTAGAGGAGCGCCATCAAAACCAACCCATTGCTGTCTTGTTTGAATTGTCAAAGGATTATATATTTTACTACCAGAAACTGCTGGATTAATTACCATATCATTTACATAATATTGAGAAAATAATGGCTCTTGCTGTGAAAAAGCACTAATTGATAAAAATATACTTAATATAAAAAAACTCTTTTTCATTACCTTACTATTGTCACCACACCTTTAAAAACATCATCCCCATTTTCTAAATCAATCACATAATAATAAGTTCCAGATGGTAAAGGCTGATCATTTTTATCCTTTCCTCCAAAAGCGTCATTTTCTGAATTAATATAATTTCTTCTTCTAAAAACTTCACTTCCATTTCTATCATAAACAGATATTACTGCTTCAGGATAGATATGAATATTCTCAATTTTCCAAAACTCATTTATGTAATCATCATTAGGAGAAAATGCCTTATATATTTTCAAACAAATATTTGGATTAGATTTTACTTCTATACTATCTTTGATAAGACACCCCATATCATCTGTAATCTCTACAGAGTAGAATCCTGGAGTTAATCCACTGATAGATGAAAAAGAATCAATTACTAAAATATCATTTTCTTGAGAAAATATTTCCCCTTTAATTTGCCAATCAAATACAAATGGTGGGGTCCCCTCCTGCACAAAAACTCTCGCCTCACCACTATTATCATCTTTACAAATAGCACCTACAGATGACATAAATGAATTCATTTGTCTAACAACAGGTATCCATAAATAAACACTATCAATACATAGACTAGCGTCTGTTACAATTAAAATGTGTGGAGATAAAATAGTGGGGGGTAAATTAAGTATGTTTCTAGAAGTATCTCCGTTACTCCATATTGTAGAATATGGAGGTGTCCCCCCCCATAAATTAGTGATAACATCTACAGAGTCTTGATCATTACATCTTCCTTTTAAATTGAATTCTGCAGAGATCTTAATACCTTCCTCAATGTCAATAGAATCAAGTAATATACAACCTTGTACAGGATCTGTAATAGTCAAAAAATAGGGACCTGCATACAGGTTAGTCAAAACAGTTGAAGACGAAGAAAAAGCATTTGGACCAGTCCAATTAACTAAAGCGTTAGGGTTAGAAATTGAAATTTCAATAGATCCTTCATTTGCAGAATAACAATCATTATGTGTATAATTAAGTAACGTGTACTCACATTGTCCTATAGCAAAAATACTATTTACTAAAAAAAATAAAACTAGTGTTATTTCCCTAACTCTCATATCTCTTTAAAGAATGACAAATATATGTAAAAAAAGCTTGTTATATTTAACAAGCTTTTCTTGAGGTATCGAGCGGATTCGAACCGCTGTAGATGGTGTTGCAGACCACTGCCTAGCCACTCGGCCACGATACCTTTAAAGGAATGCAAATTTAAAGTATTTTACTATACAAGAAAATTAAATGCCTAAATTATTTTCCATTAAAGTCTGACATAGTGCGTTCAATACCAACAGTACTAAAACCATAAATCATTTTAATAGACATATCAATTCTTGCATCTAAGCTTTGACACTCTTCATCACTAAAACTACTTAAAACATACGCTGCCTGATGCCCTTTAGGATAGTTATTTCCAACTCCAAAGCGCAACCTCGCATAAATATTAGTTCCCAAAAGCTCTTGAATATCATATAGGCCATTATGTCCTCCATCAGAACCTTTTTTACGCAAACGTAAAACTCCAAATGGCAATGATATATCATCAGTAACAACTAGTATATTTTCTCTACTAAGTTTAGTTTTTTGAAGCCAATACTTAACTGCTTTTCCACTCAAATTCATAAAAGTATTTGGCTTGACTAAAATAAGTTTTCTTCCTTTAAATGTGCATTCACAAATCTCTGCATACCTGTCTACAGAAAATGAAGTGTTAGATAACATAGCAAGCTTATCCAATACTTTAAAACCTATATTATGCCTTGTATTTTCATACTTATCTCCAGGGTTGCCTAATCCTATGATTAAGTATTTCATTACTTACTCAGCTGGGGCATCAGTAGCTGGGGCATCAGTAGCTGGGGCATCAGTAG